>ERZ1643247.729-NODE-729-length-36732-cov-6.558225_pt1 | contig 36732 bp, 34 predicted proteins | sample MGYA00579264_ERZ1643247 | MGnify/ENA primary metagenome ERZ1643247 (study PRJEB29033, sample SAMEA4952262) | chicken gut metagenome | biome: Broiler Chicken; feature: Gastrointestinal Tract; material: Caecum | place: Ireland | collected 2018 | study: Broiler... | reverse complement strand
GCATAAATAAATTTTACACCAAGAGCCAGGCCTTGCACAGACCTGGCTCTTATTTTTTGCAAAAAAGTGCTGCCGCACTAATTTGAACTGCTCCCCGTCAAGTAGACAATTAAAAAAATTAAAATTGTTTCTGCCACCAGATGTAAAAAGCTGGTGGCAGTTTTATGCTACCAACATATATTGTTCGTGTTTTTCAAAAGGAGTTAATACTCCCAGATTTCTTTGCAATCGTTTGTGGTTGTAGTATTCGATATAGTCTTCAATCATTTTTACAAGAGCTTCACGACTTGTAAATTTCTTACCATAATAGCGTTCTCGTTTTATAATCCCCCAGAATCCTTCCATTGGACCGTTATCAATACACTTAGCAACTCTGGACATACTTTGTGTCATCCCGGCAGCTTCTAATTTTGCATGAAAAGTACGGCTTGTGTATTGATAACCTCTATCAGAATGACACAATGGATGAGCATTTGGATTCCATGTAATGGCTTTGTCAAAGGTATCAAACACTAAAGCGTTATTGTTTGAATCACTGATTACATATGATACAATCCTTCTGTCATAAAGATCCAGAATAGCACTCAAATATATCTTGTGCTTTTCTTGACCGATATAATATTTAAACTCTGTAACGTCAGTAAGCCATTTTTCATTTGGCGCATCAGCGTAAAATTCCCGATTTAATACGTTTTCTGCTATAAACTGTGGATTTGAAGCCTGATGTGTGCAACCGTTGTTCGAGTATTTAATTGTTGATTTAATATTCTTTTTCCTGCAAATACGAAGTACCCGTTTATCATTCACTTTTATATCATGATAGCGTTCCAGGTCATCTCGTATTCTTCGGTAACCCTTATCCGGAGATTCTGTATGTATTTTTTCAATCGTTTCTGCAATACGCTCATTTTCAGCCTCCTTAGACGGAACTTTCCGATGTAACCATTTATAATAAGCAGATCTGCTCACATTTCCTAATTTACAGAGCGCACTGACAGGATAACCATATGTTTCGTTTTCTTCTTTAATAGCCTGATAAATATGTTTGTGCCGTAACAGGCTCAGCCCCGCCTCCTCTCTATTTCGTCGAGTTTTTTTAAGAATGATGCCTCCATTTCAGCACGTTCTTTTTCTGCTTTTAGGATTTTTACTTCGGCACGTAACTTTTCCAGTTCATTCATCTCATCAGGGCTTTTTCGCTTGCCACGATTATCTCTTAAAGCCTCTACTCCGCCAGTTTCATATTTAACAGTGTAACTACGTGCCTGCTGGTAAGAAACCTGATATTGTTCTGCTGTTTTGGCATAATTACGGTCATGTGCGATGCAATACTGTACGATTTCAACCCGTTCTTCAAAAGTAGTTTTTCTTCCTTTGGTCATGATAGCGTTTCCTCCTGTTCCGGAAGATTTTAATTCTTCATAACCATTATACTTCTTTATCCAGATTTGTAACTTAGCTTTTGAACGAATACCATATTTTTTACAAATATCATCTTGAGAACCACGTCCTGCCAAATAATCTAAAACTGCCTGCTGTTTCAAGTCTTTGGAATATTTCTTATATTTCTTTACTATAAATGCATTTGCACCCAGGGATTCGTAATTACGAATCCATTGTTGCACAGAAGCCACGCTGACATCAAACATAGATGCAATTCGATGTTGACTTTCTTTCCCATTCAGGTACAGGTTTACGGCATATATCTTATCCTCAGCAGATATTTTCCTTTTATACATAAATATGCTCCCTCCTAAGTGACAAGTTTTTATTATTTCACTTGTCTACCTAGAAGGGAGCATATCAATTATTTAGTGCGACAGCCCCTATTTTTGTGCCTTTTTCAATATATGTTTTGTCATTCTTTTCTATAAGGAAGCCATATATTCTGTTATGGTTTTACTAATTTTCCCCTCATAATACTATGTTTCATTCATGCGCTATCTATCTAATAACCAATTCAAGATATATTTCAATTGTATTACATATTTTTATATAAAATCCTGACTTAGGATATTTTCAACAATATACACAACTTTTTACTACCCTTACCTTTCATCATATTTTCAATAAATACTCTCCCATTAAACATAAGTTATGTTTTCTCTCCAAATGACAGTTTTTTTATTATTACTCTTATCTACTTTTGGCAAAAAGATCTCTCTTTGATGCAACTTTTTCATATTTTTTCTTATTTCAAGTATCATTTACCCTCTCCTTCAGCTCCAGTACCTTCCCCTCAATCGCTTTGATCACCTGTAAAAATACCTCGTCGCTGCTTCCGGTGGGGTCTTCCAGTCCCCAGTCTTCTCTGTGTTTGCATGGAAGAAACGGGCATTCCACGTTGCAGCCCATGGTAATGACTATGTCGACCGGAGGAATCTCCGATAGTAGCTTGCTGCGCTGCGTTTTTTCCATGTCAATGTCATAGAGCTGTTTCATAAGACGTACTGCGTCCTGGTTGATTTGCGGTTTCGTCTCTGTTCCCGCAGAATAGCTCTCAAATACATCGGACGCGAGATGTTTTCCCAGTGCCTCCGCAATCTGGCTTCGGCAGGAATTGTGGACGCAGATAAATGCGACTTTTGTTTTTTTCTTCATTTTCAGCCCCTCGCCTTCTGTATTATGTCTTTTGCTTCCTCTTTTTTCAATACTTTGCCGTAGGATACGACTTTGCCGTCAATCACCAGAGCAGGAGTCGTCATCACTCCGTATGCGGCAATCTGCGCAAAATCTGTTACCATTTCGACAGAGGTGTCCATTTCCAGTTCCGCCAATGCTTCTTTTACTGCATTTTCCAGCTCATGGCATTTGGCACAACCGCCGCCGAGTACTTTGATTCCGGAACTGTTTTTCTTTGTCTCTGCCTGCTGCATGGTTTCCGGCGTACATCCATCGCCGCAGCAATTTCCGGTTTTCTGTTTTGTTTTTCGTCCAAATAGTTTCATTGTAAAAACCTCCCGATTCAATATTCAACCTTCATCAGTATATCTTCCGATACATTTTATCTTATCTAAGCACATGCTATATCAACATATATTGTACTGCATTGAACAGATATCCCACAACTATGATGCCAACTGCACAAATGGCGATAAACAGCCCCAACAGCTTTGGCTTCACCGCTTTTCGGAGCATGATCATTGAAGGCAGTGACAAGGTGGTGACCGCCATCATAAAGGACAGCACCGTACCAAGCTGCGCTCCTTTGGCGAGTAATGCTTCCGCCACCGGAATCGTCCCAAAAATGTCTGCATACATGGGAATTCCCACGATGGTTGCGATGATCACGCCGAACGGATTACGATTCCCCAATACTGTTTCCACCCAGCTTTCCGGTATCCAGTTATGGATGACCGCGCCTATACCGACGCCGAGAAGGATGTACGGAAATACCTTTTTAAATGTTTCTGCCATCTGCTCTTTGGCATAGATCAGACGCTCCCGCACCGTCAGATCCGGAGATTCTATATCTACGCTGCCGGCGGACAACACAAAGCTTTCCACATATTTTTCCATGTGCATTTTCTCAATGATCATGCCTCCCGCCACCGCGATCACCAGTCCGAGAAGGACGTAGACAAGAGCCACTTTCGTTCCGAAAATGCTCATGAGCAGTACAAGGCTTCCCAGGTCCACCATAGGGGAGGAGATCAAAAAGGAAAATGTTACGCCTAATGGCAGCCCTGCACTGGTAAAACCGATAAACAGCGGAATCGAAGAACAGGAGCAAAAAGGCGTCACCGTTCCCAGCAAAGCAGAGATGATATTTGCCCGAATACCGTGAAACCTCCCAAGAATACGTTTGCTCCGCTCCGGCGGGAAAAAGCTCTGAATATAGGAGATAACAAAAATCAGAAAACAGAGCAGTATGGTGATTTTTACCACATCATACAGGAAAAACTGTATGCTGCCTCCAATCCGTCCGCTCACGTCAAGACCCAGGGCAGAAAGCCCAAAGCCGATCACCTCATTCAGCCATTTCATGCCAAGAATCTGTTCCTGAATAAACTGCCATATTCCCATGTAGTTTCCTCACTTTCTCAAGAATATCACATCAAGTTTTTTTGATGTATTAGTTTAAAGGAAACGCCATCTGATTACAGATGACGTTCATTTCTCCTTATCGCCACACTCATTCCGGACTGTATCCGGGGTCGTCAGCTTTTTCAGCAGTTCCAACGCATAATCTCTGCCGGATGTGCTCAGACGATAATGCGTCCACTTCCCTTCCTGACGGCTGACCACAATGCCGGAATCACAGAGTATCTTCATATGATAGGACAATCCTGATTGTGTCAGATCCAGAGGCTCCTGAAGCTTACAGGCACATTTCTCGCCGCTGCGCAGCTGCTCCAGTATCGCAAGACGTTTTGCATCACAGAGAGCCTTGAATATCTTTGCATGTTCCTGATGAATCGTATCCATCGCCTCACCTCACATCAAATTATCTTGATGTGAGAATTGTACCTGAGAAATGTGCAGATGTCAATAAATTTTTCTGAGAAATATATTCCAGTGCAGTATATTTCATATAAAATTGCTCTATAAACGTTTTCCACTGCCATCCCCTTACATTTCCTCCGCCATCCACTGTTTTCGAAAAAGCTTTATCTGCTCTTTGTCAAGAATCTGCTCCTCTTCAAAGTATGTACAGAGGACGTCCAGAAATAAAAGTGCGGACGTTTTTGCCGGCGTACCGCATGATTTTCTGCTCTTAGCCTCTTCTGCATATGAGGAATCTTCCTTCATAAAGATACACCACGAGTTTTTATTTTCTTCTTATTAGTATGCGGAAAAATGTCCGGGGTGACAGAAGGCAGGTTACTCACATCTTCACATAACGTTTATTTTCATACATCTTCTCGTCCGCCCGTTTCAGAATTTCTTCAACTGATCTATCTTCCGGGGTGGCTGCCGCATGACCGGAAGCTACGCCGCAGACAGGAGAAATATCTTTGCACGCTTCCTGTACGCGGGAACGAAGCTCCTCTTCCAGCTTCTCCAGCTTTTCTTCCGGGACGCCGGTTCCCCAGAAAAGAAATTCATCACCGCCCATCCGGTAACAATCTCCCAGCTTCCCAAAAATATCCAATATAGCGTCAGAACATTTTTTGATATAGACATCTCCCACATGGTGTCCCATCACATCATTAATCTCCTTCAGATCATTCAGATCTATCATGAGAAGCACATCGTTTCCGCCGGGAACCCAGCTATCCTCCCGCTCTGTAAAGGCGCGCCGGTTCATACATCCTGTCATCTGATCTACATAGGAGAGTTTTTTATAATATTCTGACTGCAAGCCCTGCACATAAAGGTCAAAAGTAGTACGAATGCTGAATACACAAAGAACAACGTAAAACGCCAGCACTCCCACCTGCAGATATGAGCCTAAAGCTCTGTGAATATTAATCAGTCCATGCGTCAGCTCCATACAGGCAAAGACAGAAAATATGGTGATTGCCACTACCATAGGAAGAATTTTTTTATTGTGATTGTGAAAAAACTCCCAGTAAATCAGAAACAGGTTACCTACACAAATCAAAAGTAAAATCATCAGCGATATGTTGAGCATCTGCATAAAATCCCGGATTCCCGACACCTGCAGTCCGATCAGCATTATCAAATATCCCATCAGAAAATATCTGCCGCCTCTGCATATGCGTCCGTATGAATAGTCCGGCAATTTCTCCATGATTCCGAGAAGCGGCAACGGCATTAAATGTATGACAATCATCGTCATATTATACCAGGCAGCCAGCTTTCCCGTGAAAAACTGAAGCATGTGGCTCTCTCCGAGCATCCATATTCCCGCCAGCATTCCAAAAACTGCCAGAAGCAAAAATTGACTGCCAGGAATCTTCCTGACAAAAAATAACAGATAGAACAGAAACAGTACCACGCTGATGGCTATGAGCAGACAAGCAACTGCAAATCCAAGTCCATAAGTATGCAGAACAGCAAATAACAGAGCTGCTTTTGTACCTATATAAACCTTATGCAATAATCCCTGATAATTTTCATAGGGAGAGGACAATTCTATTCTCAGTTCTTTCCCTCCGCTGTCTGCGGGAAGCCGGAACATAACCCAGCCGCTGGAAGGAGCCTGTCCAAAAATACCGATATCCAGATTCCCTTGTTCCAGCACCAAAGAACCGTCAATCCAGACGCGCACAGCTTCCTGAGAAGCCCGAAAACAAAGAGTATTCCCCTGTTCCATCCATTTTTCATCAATCGTCGTATACACGGTGGCCGTTCCATTTTCATCATGTGCAAAAACAGCAGGCAGGCTGTCCACGCTCTCCGACTGTCTCTCTCCATGCCAGACAGTCTCAAGTTCATATACTCCTTCTTCATCGAAAAAATGCTCTGTCGGACTATATCTCCATGAAATAACTAAGAAACTGAAAATCACCAGTAGAAATACCCACAATCCGACAGAAATCTTCTTTTGTTCTCTTATTTCACCCATGGGGTTCCTCCTGAAATTCTTCAAATGCCGAAGCATAATAAAGAGATTTGTATTGTTTATGTAAATTCCTCCTGCTTACTATACCACATTTACCATTAATTGGATGCCCTTCTTCCTATAAAATATCAATTATTGCAATTTCTTCTTTAAATAACCGTTTAGAATATAAATAATATTTACTGCAATACCCACTTTATCATTTTCCCTTCCATTTTGTCTCAGCTCTTCAAAATGGATTGGGTAATGCTATCCATCTTTCTCCTTTGTCTGATGGCCGCATTTTTGTATAAGGGTGTTACCTGGCTTGAGAAACATCTCAGCCGATGACAAAAAGGCCGATATCTCCTTTCCGGGAAATATCGGTCTTTTCTTTTATGAAACATTTATCACTACAATCTCACTTTTTGTTCCGACTCGCATATACGGTCCAAAAATTCCTGCACCGGAAGTGACAATATTATGCATATCTCCTTTTTTAAGATAACCGCAGGAATTCTCCCACATAAGAGCTGTGACAATATTGCCTGGAAAGAGCTGACCGTCGTGGGTATGTCCGCACAAATCCAAATCCGCTCCCGCCTCTGCCAGTTCCGCAAGCTGCTTCGGCTGATGATCCATGACAATGATCGGCTTCGTCTTATCCAGATCCTGCAAAAGCTGTTCTGGTGATTTCCTTGTGATTCCTGATTTGCCGGAGGAATAATCCCGGCGGCCAGTCAGATAAAAACGGTCATCCACAAGGATAGTTTCGTCTTCCAGAGTACGTATTCCTGATTCTTCTAAAAGTTCCCGCATCTGCTCGCCAATCTCCACTTTTTCCTGCGAAGAAAATGTGAAGCCTGCCAGAATTTCTTCCTCATAATCATGGTTGCCATAACAGGCATACACACCTAAAGGAGCTTTGATCGTACGCAGAACCTCTTTTATCTTTTCCGGCTCATCTATGGCGTCGTAATGGTTATCAAAAATATCCCCGGCAAAACAGACAATATCCGGATTCTGTGCATTGATCTGACGAACTATCCGCTCTACGTGACGATAGCCAATGCTGTAACCCATATGCAGATCCGCTGCCAGAACAATTTTTAGTGAATCAGATTGCGAAATGTCCTTATTAATGTCCACCGTATATTCTGTAACTTGTATGTTCTTTGCATTCCATATTCCATAAATACTGATTCCTGCGGCAGCCACACAGGCAAAACAGCAGACGCTGACAAAAAAACGTTTCGTTTCCGGAATACATTTTTTAAGCGCCGGAACCCTTTTTACGATAACTCGTATGAGATCCAGAGCCGCCACAATGATCACCGTATAAAGGAAAACTCCCATCCAGTAATTTCCCGTGCGGGCGACCGTCTTTTTTAAATCAGACGCCGGCAAAAGGAAAGCGAACAGCGGCGTCAGACACAGAAATATGTACAGAATAGCGCAGATTATTTTAACGCTTTTTGCACGGGTATCCGAAAGACAGGCGTCAATAAATCGAAAAATCCACAACAATATATATGCATTTATGGCCAGATAAACAGGAGCCAATAAAAAAGCAATCATTATATTTCTCCTTTCCTACCGTTTTAATGATTCTCATAAGATGTAATTCCCTCTCCACTATTCGGGTTCACCATGGAATAGACTCCGTCCACTGCAAATACTGCAAGAAGAATAACACAAGCTATGATTGCAGCCTTTCTCGGGATCTTCTTAAACAGCTCGTCAAAGAACGGTGCGATCAGATAAAGGAAGGCGCAGCCGCCAAGCCCAAAAATAATCAGTCCTTCCGCACAGATTCTTCCGTGGAGATTCAGAAAATAACCGGAATAATTCCACCAATACATGTGTTTGAATTCCCACAAGAAAAAACCGACAAAATATTCTACCACTCCGCAAACCAGCATTGCCATGAAAAAAGTCAGCAATGGTCTGTCCACAAATCGTTTCAACAGGATAACCACCAAAACACCGCCGGTACCGTAAATCGGCAGCCACGGACCGTAGAAAAATCCTCTGTTGACAAATACTCCGTCACCAAAAAGATGCAGAGCCACTTCCCAGCACCATCCAATCATAGAAAAAGCAAAAAACATCAGAATCAGGGAACGGACAGAATATTTTCTTTTATAATTGATTTTTATCCACTGTCTGGTCTCCGGATTGTACAGCGGATATTTCTCCACCGGATATTCCTCTTCCTCTGACTCTGTGAACAACAGCTTGTCATTCAAATATTCTGCATAGGCATACTGCTTCTCTTTCGCCTCTCTTCGAAGCGCTGTGTAAAGTTCAGCATATACAGTCTCCGTATACGGAATAGTCCAAACATGATTAAGTATTCCTAAAGTAAAAACATTTAATATATGCCAGCCGATAAAAGACCAGTCGAGAACAAACGCTCTCCATTTATTTCCACGCATCATCCGTCGGGAGAGAATAAACGCCTCTCTGTGCCCAATATCCGGATTCTCCGCCAGAATGTACGGAATCATCTTATAAGAATATCTTTTTATGATTCCTCCGATCACTGTCAAATCCCACAGAAAAATAAAGAAAGACATTTTAAACATAGTGAACGCCGTTTTCTTTCCGCGTTTTACACGCCATGGAAACAGCAGTCTTCCAATTTTACTCTGAGTATAGGAACGGTTTTCCAGCAGAAAACGGCATTGCCCCACACGAAGTACATTGCTGACAAATGCATAAAACAAAAGCAGAAGCACGACCCCCGCCAGAATGACCATGCCCTGGGTTCCCTTGTCTTTAAACAAAATATCGTTCATGGCGTTCACAAAACCGTAAAGGGCAGATTTTTCCTGTGTCATCTTATTGTAGATATGCGCCAGCACGCCCTTTTTCGGCTTGTAATGCTCGCCCAAATATGTAATGACTCTATTTTCTTCCAGATCGCCGCTCTGTCTCACGCTCTGATACCAGTCATTCATAATCTGCGCATTGGTAGGCGTATTAAATCTTCCGTTTACAAAATATAACGCTGCATTATCCACATGCTGCGTCACCTTCAAACCACTGGCGATAAATGCGATCAGCAGACTTATTCCAACCACACGCCAAAAATTCTTCTTCAGATTCTTCTTACCATTTCTTTTTAATTCTTTTCTACTCCACATTTCCCTCATCCTCTGTGTGCTGATTCCTCATATTTTCATCATTATAACATAGAGAAGAGCGCTTTCGTAGAAAATTGTCATTTTTCCTCTGCATAATTTTCTCAGAGAAAATGTACCACAAAAACCATCTTCATTTCCAGAAATGACATTTACAAGCCTTTTCTCCTGATATATAATTTACTTCTGAATTTTGATAAAGAAAGGATTATTTTATGAAAGCAGCGCAATATGACATGACAGTGGGAAATCCAACAAAAATCATCCTGAATTTCACGCTGCCCATCTTCATAGGAAATGTATTTCAGCAATTTTATAACATGGCTGACGCCGTGATCGTGGGCAAATTTGTAGGGACCAAAGCCCTCGCCGCAGTGGGAAGCACCGGAACCATCATGTTCCTGATCTACGGCTTTGTCGTAGGCATGACAGCAGGCTTCACCGTGCTGACCGCACAGAAATTCGGCGCCGGAGACCTTCCGGCCATGCGCCGTACTGTGGCCGGCGCTTCCATCCTGTCCCTGATCATCGGACTGATACTGACTGCGGCGTTCATGCTTCTCATGAAACCATGGCTTCATCTGATGAACACGCCATCCGATATCTATACAGATGCATATGCATATATCATGATCATCAGCGGCGGCATTCTTGCCCAGATGCTCTATAATCTGCTGGCCAGCATCCTACGGGCGCTGGGCAACAGCAAAGTACCGCTGTATTTTCTGATTTTCTCGGCCCTGCTCAATATCGCTCTGGATCTTTTTTTCATCATTGTATTTCACATGGGCGCAGCAGGAGCCGCCATCGCCACCATCATCTCTCAGGGAGTATCCGGTCTGCTCTGCCTGGTCTACATCATAAAAAAAGTGCCAATTCTCCACATGACAAGAGAGGACTGGCATCCAGAGGGCGCTCTCTTAAAACGGCAGATGCAGATTGGAATTCCCATGGCGCTGCAGTATTCCATCACTGCCATCGGCACCATGATGGTACAGTCTTCCCTGAACATACTCGGTTCCACCCTGGTAGCCGCCTTCACCGCCGCCAGCAAAATCGAGCAGGTGGTCACCCAGGCCTACGTGGCCCTCGGAACCACCATCGCCACATACGGAGCGCAGAATATGGGCGCCGGCAACATCCCCCGCATCCGCAAAGGCTTCCGCTCTTCCACTATCATCGGCGTCGTTTATTCTTTTGCCGCGGCTGCTCTCGTCATGACAGTGGGAAAATACATGAGCTACCTCTTTGTATCTGAAGATGTGGCGCTGATCATCGACTCCGTCGATATTTACTTAAAATGCGTCGGCGCATTCTTCATCCCGCTGACCATCGTAAACATTTACCGTAACGGCATCCAGGGCCTCGGCTACGGCCTGCTGCCTATGATGGCCGGTGTCGCCGAACTTATCGGCCGAGGCGTTGTCGCCGTCATCGCCGCCAGACAGCACAGCTATCTGGGCGTATGCCTCGCAAGCCCTGCCGCCTGGGTACTCGCGGCAGCACTTCTGCTCGTTATGTACTTTTATATTGTGAAATTTGATTTGAAAAAGATTATTTCGAGAAGGGAAAAAGAATAGCCCCATCGGCCTCATCAGCCTTATCGGCCACAAGACTGAATCCTGCCAGGCAGGATTCTCCGCCTGCGGCGGGCCGCAGCAATGGCAGATTACTCTTCTGGCACCGCGCGGCCCTGGATGGGGGTGTTATTTTCTTCCGACAATGACGACATGGTTACTCATGCCAATGATGGATTTCTCCTCACATACAGAACAATGATAATCACACCATATCTTAAACTGCTCGTCGTTCCATTGGTCCGCCTTCTTCTTTAACATAGGCAAAAGACCATCCTGAGCAAAATGTTTCACCGTCTTTATCGCGTGTTTTCTAAACAGCTCTTCCATATCCTCATAAGATGAATAATATGTATCTGTCCAAAAACATTTCGGATCTTCATGTTTTAAAATACCGGTATCTTTTATCTGATTCAAAACCACATCAAATGTTTCATCATCAAAACAGGTCATATCTGTCGCATCCAGAACAAACGACTCCATACTATAATGCTTATTTTCCAATTCATTTCTTATATAGTCAATATGTCTGGGCGTGATATCCGTTGCCGTTACTTTATGCCCCTTATCCGCAAAGTAAAACGCATATCTCCCCGTTCCTGCAGCACAATCCAAAATATTTTTGTTTCCTCCTATAATCGAATCCAATATACGTATGGTTGTAACAAACTCGATTTTTCTCGCATTGTTCGTGGTCAGCCGATCCTCTTCTTTATAAGTTTCATAGTAACTTACAACGTCTTTCATCAGTAGATACCTCACCTTTTTATCACGCATTATAGTACATATCGTAAACAATATATCCTAAAATAAGCATGTATACCCTCCTTAATCTCCTTGTAATACCCTGATTATAGCATTGAATATTCCTATAAAAAAGATATTTTCTCACAACGTTTTCTCACTGCTCAACATTTCAAATTATAAGCGATACATTTTAAAGCTTGACTCTCACGCAGCGTGATATTGTATTATTGTTTCAGAGAGCATACTCATTTTTGACCGGTCATTTTTTATCATCCTCTGATAAAAAAGGCCACAATCTTATGAAGGGAGCATCCGCCATGAAAAGTATAAGTCAAGTCGCCAAACTAACCGGCATCAGCATACGAACACTGCAATATTATGATGAAATCGACTTGCTGAAGCCCAGTGAACTCACATCATCCGGCTATCGCTTATATGATGAAAATGCATTGCAGGCTTTGCAGCAAATCCTGTTTTTTAAAGAGCTGGGATTTTCATTAAAGGAAATCAAAGAAATTCTTGAAAATCCTGATTTCGACAGAATTGCCGCCTTCAAAAAACAAAAGGAATTATTTCTGTTGAAACGCAATCGGATCAACCGATTGATCCAACTCCTGGAACGCCTCGAAAAAGGGGAACACTGTACGAGTTTTAAAGAATTTGATCTGTCTGATTATATAAGCGCCCTGGAAGATTTCAAGATCAATCAGGCAGAAACTGTCGCAAAACACTGGGGAAGTATCGAAAATTTTGACATGTTTATCCAGAAAATCAGAGATGATGAAGACCAGGTGGCAAAACTGACCATCCAGCAATTTGGCAGCGTCGAGAACTACACAGAACAAATGAAATATAATCTGGAACATTTTTCTGAGATTATGGAAACACGGCTGCCGGAAGAAGCAAAGGAAATCGCCAAACAATCCGACATATTATACGGCAAACTAACCGCCGATTTATCAATAAATGTATCTACTCCCGAAATACAATCCATCGTTCACTCGATAGATGTACTGATCAGGGACAACGGCGGAGGTGTTTCCCTTGCCAAACCGTATATCTACGTATTAATTGATGCATATTCCAACGATTATATTAGAAGCATAACTGACAAAAAATACAAAAAAGGAGCTTCTGATTATATCGCAAAAGCCTTCCGCTATTATGCCGAGCATCATCCTTCTGATAGCAATTAGAGATTTTGGGAAATCCACTCCTGCGCTCTCTCCCGGCACGGCATCGTGTTCCCATGCTCGGATACATACCGCATACAATCTTCCGCCATTTTCTGATTATCCATTTTATCATAACACATCCCCATCAGATAGTGGCGGAATACTTCATTATAACGGGTCGGCGCTTTGTATGCCTTTAAAAGAGTGATAGTCTGGTCATATTTCTGCTCCAGAAACATTTTCTCCGCGACCAACAATTTCTCTTTTTTCAGCCTTCTCCCGGCCTTTTGAAACAATTCATTAAATCTGTCAGAGTCCAAATCCCTGTACGCCTCGACGAAATCCAGATTCATCATCAGCCGTTTATATGACCTGCTGTTCTTTTTTCCAGTCCATTCTTCTTCTAAAAACTGGCGACATTCCTCCAGTTTTTCGTTGGCAATCAACGCAAGCACAAAATTCTCCTGCATCACTGAAAAAACCGATCCCTGAAATCCCCGGAATCTGAGAGTTTTTCCATAAGTCACACCATATTCCATGATTTCCAGATACAATTTCACGTCACATTTCCTGAGCAAAACTTGATTATATTTATTTACATCCCTGATCAGCGGGATGCATACCATTATAATCGACAAAACACAAGCTGCCAAGCAAAAAAGCACCAGCAGATATGGATATGTAACTAATCCTGTATACATCCACCCGTCATTCCATACCGAACGTGATAAGCCAGCTCCCTTATAAGAAAAGGGATTCCCAGGAAAAAGGAAGCTGCCGTAAGAATCAATTGACAAGCCCGTGAAATTCTCCTTATGCGGAAAGGGATTGCCAAGGAAAAGGCTGATAATACAGGCCGCAACCACACATATGATCAGATATAACAGAATACCTTTTATTTTTCCGCGTTTCATCCGTTTGTAATTGTATTGAATTTGTTTTTTAATATTTGAGGATAACATGTTGTTTGTAGTTCTCCATAGCTAATTTGTTGTCAGTTCATTTATAACTATCTGAAAATATTTCGCAGCTGCTATTTTGAAAACATTGCGTCATTTCTCGAAAGAAGATATACGCAATACTGATTCATGCTGATTCCTTCTCTCTGAGAATGTTCTGCCAGAGATCTGTGCAAACTACGTGGAATTCTAAGTTTAAACTGCCCGGAATAAGCTTCCAAACTATCTGGTTCATGAATCTCCACTCCTTCTTCCAATGCCGCTTCAATCCATGCTTTTTTTGCATCCAATGCATTTGCCACTGCGCTCTCCACAGTTTCCCCACAACTAATGCAACCAGGCAAATCCGGATAAGAAACCACAAATCCGCCTTCGTCCTTATCTTCTACAATTTCCATACGATAGGACATTGCCATATAATCATTCAGCGTCTTCATTATTCTTCGCCTCACTTTCTACAATCTGCCTTACCATTTCTACATATACTTTTTTGATTGGTTCGTGTTTCGGTATTGTAACTGGCATACATCCTTGCTTCCTAAACGTGTAATGACTACTTCCACCTCTCGGTGCATTCATTTCGTATCCATAACTTTCCAATACCTTCCGTAACTCATTAAACCGGAGATCTTTCGATAAATTGCATATTCGCATTATCAATTTATCCCATTTTGACATTTTTTATACCTCCTGCTTATATTATATGTGGTGTCGTATATGGTGTCAATGATTAATATGGTTTCATTGTCCTGATTTAATTTCAACAAAATTTTTCTAATAAATCCGCCCTATTACATAATGACAGTTTTCACCTCTGTCAGTTCTTTATCTACGCAAAAAACCTTACCGACTTTCAGTTTCAATTCTGAAAATTGGTAAGGTTTTCTGTTATTACAGTATTCTATTATTCAGTGAATTATTTAGTGAGTAATATCTGAAATGTTGTCATTTTATTGGCATGGACTATGCTAATGTGCTTGTAAACCGTATAGATATCAACAATTTACAACATTTCAACTTATTCGAACTCCACCTTTTCTTAGGTGGCATTAAACATTTTTGTTTAATTTCTGTATGTTTTTAACGTCTTTATTATTTTAATTGCATAGCTTGTTTTGCCGTACTGATTTTACGTTGCCAAATCGTTGCCACGCAATTATTATAATATTTGCACCTGTCAAAAGCAACTGTTTTCTGTTTCCCGTAACTCCTAATTTTTCTAATCTTCACACTCTGTTTCTACAAAAACGATCAGTAATATATTCCGCTGATTCTGCCTACAAGTCATTTTCCGTACCTCGTAAAGTTTCATAAGTCTCAGAGTTATAAAAACGATCAACAGCCTCTATAAAATCAATATTTAAACATTCCTACAATATAGCCACAACATCTCTAATCTGAATACACACATTCATAGTTATATCTTCACCATTAAAAGTGTAGGTAACATCGCTCCTCTCTCTCCATAATACTAAATAACTCATCAATTGTATGCCGCAAAAATGTCACAAATGCTATATTTATTCATCATCATTTTCCATTAATTCAATAATTCTTCCTTTATATTCAATAAGCTTTTCCCACTCACTTTCAGAAAATAGCTTTTGATATTTTTTATATACTTCCATAGCATCTTCTACTGCATGTTTATTATCAAAGCCCTTAAATTTTTTCACTGTTTTTTTATCTTTTTTACTATATTTCTTTATTGTTGTTTCATCTAAAGCTCCAAAATATTTACATACAATAGATAACATATTATACGACAAATCAATAGTACGTTGCCCCAAATGCTGACCAGATAAATGCATTCTACTTATATTGGTCAAATAAATAGCCAATTCCTTAAAATACAATTCCTTATTTCCAGTAGCCGCCGCATCTTTCAAAACAGATTTTAACAAATCATTAGTATCACCATCATCCATAATATAAGCTAAACTTTTATTTAACGCGTGTGAGGAAATTGCTTGCTCAGCAGGTGTTGTTATATAAAAAGATAATTTTTGCAAAGCTCTTCCAAATAATGGAAATCTCATTAAAATATTTCTATTACTTTCTTCTAATTGCTTAATTATATCATTAATTTGCTTTACTTCCGAGCATTTCTTAAGTCCAGAATATATTGCAATAGCTTTGTAGTTCTTAGACGAATCATTCAATAAAAATTCAGAATAGTCTTCTATTGTCTGATTCTCTACAAACAACTCTTTTAATTCATTTGCAATGCTATTCCCAATCGCTGCAAAAAAAGGCTCAGTTAATAATAAATTTAATTCACGACATAACTGAGGAATTTTCATAATATTATCTTTTGTTTCCAAATAACCTCTTTCCTCATTCGCACTTTTATATACTTTAATCGCCCACAATAACGACAACACTGTTGCAATTGCTCCCAGTGCTTCTATTGTTGAATAAAATATCTGCAATTTATCCATATTCCATTCTCCTTCGTATGTTATAAATCGATATTATACTCTTTTTTTCTTTCTTTTTTCTTTTTCTTTTTTCTCACCAATTTCCCAGCTGGATTATTCTGCCCTATTTCGAAATAGGATGTAGCCATGATCTTTTTAAATTCGCTAATATCTATTATATTAGGTACTGTTTCTGTCAAGTACTTGTAACTAATAATGGTTTCACAAATTGTCCGCAAATGCCTCTCCAAAGATCGTATTCCAGCTTCACTTGTATAATTCTCAATAATATATTCAACTAATTCTTCTGAAAATTTCAAATTTAAATTATCAATTTGATACACCTTTAACAAGTTAGGGATTAAATAATTTTGAGCAATATGTAATTTTTCTCCGTTTGTATATCCTTTTATTTTAATAATTTCTAATCTATCTAATAATATAGGGGAAATTTTTTCAATACTATTTGCAGTTGCTACAAAAATTATATTAGAAAGATCAATAGGTATATCTATCATATTATCCGTAAAATGTGTCCTATCACTATCTAATATGTCTAACAAAACATAAGCTGGATCTCCTCTCTGGTCAGAGCTTCCCATTTTATCAATTTCATCTAATAATATTAGTGGACAAAAACTTTTCGCTTTTATGATAGCATTAACGATTTCCCCTGGTTTTGCTTGTTTATAGTTTCTATCATATCCTTTTAACGGATCTGCATCAGCCATTCCTGCTAATGATATTTTAACGAATTCCCGGTTTAATGCTTTTGCGATAGATTTAACAATAGAGGTCTTTCCAACTCCCGGTGGACCAACTAATAATAAAATAGCACCGTACGCTTTTCCCAAATGTTTCTGACATGCAATATACCTTAGAATTCGTTCTTTCACATCAAACATACCATAATGAGAAGATTCAAGTATCTGTTTTGCATTATCTATATCAATACTTGGCACCTTCAATTTGCGCCACGGAATTTTTTTAATATAACGAATTTGGTCATCAGAAAAATCTCCTCGATCAATTATGCTTTGCACATCTGCAGGAATAACCGGCTCCTCGATTTTTCTACGGTCTTCTTCTGGTAATATTTCTTCATATGCCCTTTCATCATTTTCCATATCTTCACTATTATCCGTAGCTTCTTCTTCCTCGTCCAGTGTTCCAAACAATTCATTAAATTTTCTTTCCAACTCATTTTGCAAGTCATAATTTTCGTTTTTATCCATGTTTCTCTTCATACACATCTCCTACTATATTTAATACACCATTTTCTATGGCTATCATCTATCACATTCCTTTTCTTCTAAATTACACTAAAAAAAGAATCAAATCTTAATCATCATTTTCTCTAATAAACGCCTCACAAATTCAAAATTTATAAAAATATTATACTGCTATCCACTTATAATAACAATCATTAGTTCTCTTTTATTTCTACCCTAAACTTCTCCGGATTTTCTATAAAATTATATTCTCCGATATCTCCCTGCTCCGTGTCATAAACAAACGAAAATACCGCTTTCCCTTTCCGGGCGTTCCATTCTGACAAATGCACACTGACTTCCAATTTATTTGGATATGCAACATCATAACTGAAAATAACATTTTTAAAATCATTCTTCCGGCAATGTTTTATGATCTCTTCTGCCACTTTCCGTTTATCCGGTACTATTAGTCTGTTTACCACAACATTCAAATGCTCTTCACAATAATTCTCTGCTATGGAAGAGGTACTGTTATACACTTCCATTTCTCTTCCAAATTGCAGATAGCAGCATAATAATATAATTGTGATACATACTATTCCAACAGATACTATTCGCCTTTTCATCCCATTTCACCGCCCCTGTATTTACTTACAGTCTATTACAATACATCTTATGAATCAATACAGTTCTATCTATAATTATCTAAAAGGATTGGGGACAATTTATGAAGACGGTATATATTGATTTAGAAAATTTATTAAAAGAACGGGGAATCAGTAAAAATAAGGTCTGTGAGAACTGTAGATTACAGCGAACACAGCTTAATAATTACTGCCAGAACAAAGTATCCCGGATAGATTTGAACACTCTTGCAAAGCTGTGTGAATACCTCGATTGTACTCCGAATGACATATTGAAAATCTGTGATGATAAATAAGCTCCCGCCATTTCCGGCAGGAGCCTTTTCATTTGCACCCGGTTATCTTGCGTCTCGATCTCTGGATCGGCGGTGATGCTGCTGATTTCTTTCTCTTTCGTTTACCAGCTGCACTTTTGTATGAAGTCTATCCAGAACGCGCTCCCGCTGTTCCGTCTTCGTCTGTTCTTTTCCGGTTTTCTGCTTCCATCGCCTCAATTCCTCTTTGTATTCCGCCACAATCTCATACGCCTTATTGTAATTCTTCAAAAATTCTTTTACTGTAGGATAACCGCTTTCCTTTACAATTTGCTTCAACTGATCTTTCATCTTAATGATACGTTTTTTACAATTATCAATTTTCGTCTGTGCCTCTCTTTTCTCTTTTCCTTTAAAAAATCCGGTAATGTTCTGCAGCTCTTTTTCCAGGCTTGGTAGTTCTACGTTCTCCTCCTGCCGGATTGCTTCCAGTTGATTGTCCAATCTGTATTTCAGATTTTCCATCTGCTTAAATTCCTGAATATCAATTTCCAGTTTCGGCTTCGGCGGTATTCGCAATTTCTGAATACAATCTGTCAGAAATTCAACTGCCGCTGTTAATATCACCCGGAAGAATCCCGGCTGTCTTCCATTGTCCTTAATGGACTGGCTGATTTTGTCTGTGATTTCTGTCCGCTTCACTTCCAGTATCTTTTCCTCCGGGACACCCTCAATCAACGCCACGTCTACTGTCCGGTTCCATTCCTGTCTGGCATTATTATCCGCTTTGATCTCCGCCGCTTTCGGATTGTTTTTCCCGATCTTCTTCGTTGCCAGATACACACTTCCCGGCTGGAAAACCGACAGTTTTTCTGATTCCTCTTTTACATACTCGTTGATCAGGTTTGTATAAGTTTCCTTTACTTCTCTGGTAAAAGCTTTACTTTTGAAATAATCCTTTTTGGGTGCAAAGATATGGCTCTCGTAGATTTCTCCTTTAGGAACGACACGACATCCTTCCCGGATATTCCCGTCTGCATCCAGTATCTCTTTTTTCGTCCGGACGTGTTTCCCATTTTCATTGTAAAACATATTCCGTGTGGCAGTTTTGATGTGTGGTTCTTTTAACATTTCCCGTTCACTGAATACCATATGAATATGATAATTTGTCTTCGCCTTGTTATGATGAAGTGCTGCACAGCACTCTACTCCATATTGCGAGTGAAAATGTTCTACAAACAACCGCAACACTTCTTCCGGCGGATACTTCACAAAACTTTCAGGCAATGCGATAATCCATTCTCTTCCCTCAATACATTTTCCTTTCGTTCCGCTTGCCGCAAAATCCTGCTGATTTTCTCTTGCAAGATTCTTCCAAAACTCCGGCGTTGCTCCGTCTGTCTGATACACGGCATATAAGTGTTCCTGTCGTTTGGGATTTGAAATATAGTCCACCCTGCCTCTGACGTCTGGCAATTTACTATTCTGCAAAAATGAATGTCTTCCTATAAGCTGCTCCTTTCTCCGATGCTGCACATCGGTGTGCTTTTTGTGAGTGGGTGCATAGGCACCTAATTACGAACACATCCGCCTATCGGCGGCACAGCTCCCGGCAGGGCGAAATACACAGAGTACAAATCGTCAGATTTGTGCGATGGGTATATTTCGCTCTCATACGCCGAGGGCTTAATGATGCCAATTCTACCGCTTTTGACACCACCTCGATTCAGCCACATTCCGGCTGTCTTCTTGACTACCTTTTACAGGAGCGTGCCACGCTCCTGTTCTATTCCAACAAGGGAATCACCAGCGAAATTTTTCCGACATACCACGTCTGTCCAGATATTCTTTTCTGGCTTTTTCCCGTTCTTTCTCTGTAGGTGCGGTCTTAGATTTCCCGTATAAATCATGCAGCACCATAGCATCTAATTTTATCTCCAATCCTTTTTGTATGAATGCTTCTTCGTTCCGGTTATCCATCAGGTGATATTGGATAAGGTGGAAAAAGAGTTCATAAGGTATCTGTATATTTTTCATTCGTTTTTTCCTTTCCGTGACGGTCGTGACGATGGTGACGGTATTTTTGATACTGGGGCTACACCCTAAAATACCGTCACGACCGTCACACATCGTCACGCCAATATCTAAACTAACAACAAGCGGACAGTTCTGCCGCTGTGATTTCTGGCACTTTCATACTGAATACCATAATCATTAAACAGCCTTTCTGCTCCAACATTCAGCCGCCGGGTTAATACATTTGCCGGGATGTCCAACGCTGGAAGTCTCTCTAAAAGTTCTGACGGACTTCCAATCCATTCCGGGATTTCTGCACTCACCAGCTGGGCTACTGCCTCCAGTACCGGGTCTGGTGGTACTTTCCATAATTCCGTTTCTGCTTTCACCAGTTTCCAGATACAGCGTTCCCGGTCAAATTCAAGGGTCAGTTCCTGATCCTGCTGGTCACGCCCTACAATGTCCATTACAGCAGTGTTATCTGTACGCTTTTTCTTTTGCATAATGAATGCTCCGTCTGCCGCACCCAGCAAACCGTTTGTACCGGAGATCATATCAAAACTGTCGTCAGATTCCATTTTCCTGGTGTGATGTACCACCAGCAGACAAATATTATGTTTATCACTGAATGCTTTCAGCTTTGTAACAATTTCATAATCACTGGCGTAACTGTAACGATCTCCGCCGACTTCCCGGACTTTTTGAAGTGTATCAATGATAATCAATCTGGTATTTGGATGTTCTTCCATAAATCCCTCTAACTGCTGGTCAAGCCCTTCGCTCACTGTTTTTGCCTGTGTCGCAAAATACAGATGATCGCTTCCTTCCACTCCGAACATCTGGGACAGACGTTTCTGCAACCTTGCATAATCATCTTCCAGCGCAAGATACAGCACGGTTCCCTGATGTACGGGATAGTTCCATAACGCCTCGCCCTTTGCGACATGGTAGGCAAGCTGTGCCATAAAGAAGGATTTTCCCACTTTAGGTGCTCCTACAAAGAGGTAGGTACCTCCATACAGAAAACCATCCACAACCGGAGTTTTCATTGGATAAATGGTATCGTATAATTCTGTCATAGATACGATATCCAATCCACTCTGCCCGGATTTTTCCGGGCATTTTGTGGCTTGCAGATTGATTTGTTTTTGTTGATTTGCTATAATTTCATTGGATTTTAGTGTTTGTGACTGTCCCCCAGCTGCGCCAACAGCCGGAACCGGGGCAGTCATTTGTTTTTTCTGTTTTTCTGTCATTCTGTTTCCCCTTTCATTCCATCTAATGTGATTGCCACCACCTGCAGGGTGTAGAGCAATTCATCGTTGTCTTGGCTGCACGTTTCCAGCCGTTTCAATTCTTCGTAGATCGCTGCCATCTGGTTTTTCAGAGCCTTATAAACTCTTGGATTTCCCTGTACCACTACATCCCGGCATAACAGCTTTCTCATGATATAGTCCTGTTTTGTCAAACCGGACAGTTGTACACAATCATTCAGCAGCTTTGCTTCTTCCTCTGATACCCGAAATGCAACGGTACGGTTTCTCCATCTTCCCTTGCTATCCAATGCTTTTTCCATCGTCTTCCTCCTTTAACATTCGCTCCATTTCCAACTGCTCCGCCATTTGCGTCTGCACCGTTGGGAAAAGGTGTGCGTAGCGGTAAGTGATTTTCTCCGCTTCATGTCCTACCCTTTCACCGATTGCCAGTACCGTAAATCCCATATTGATTAACAGCGATACATGGCTGTGCCGGATGTCATGGATACGAATTCGCTTCACACCTGCCTGCTTTGCCCCTCTGTCCATTTCATGATTCAGGTAAGATTTTGTAACGGTAAACAGCCGCTCATCCGGCTTTACATCATAAAACATACTGATATACTCCTGCATTTCCTCACAGAGGAACCGGGGCATTTTCACTGTCCGATTACTTTTCGCTGTTTTTGGACTTGTGATAACATCCTGTCCTTTCAAACGGTGGTAGGTTTTACTAATTTTCACCTCCTGCTTTTCAAAATCAAAATCCGCCGGAGTAAGTGCCAGCAGCTCTCCCTCACGGATACCGCACCAGTAAAGCATTTCAAATGCGTAATAGGAACGGGGCTTGTCCATCATCGCTTCGGAAAATTTCAGATATTCTTCCTTTGTCCAGAAGTCCATTTCTTTCGGGACTTCCGTTCCCATCGTTCCCGCCCGCCTTGCCGGGTTGTACGGTAAGTTGTAAAAATTGACGGCGTGGTTGAAAATTGCCGTCAGCTGGGAGTGTATGGATTTCAGATAATCTGAAGAATATGGCTCCCCTTTTTCATTTCGGTAAGACATTAACTCATTCTGCCATGCAATCACATCTTTTGCTTCGATCTCTGCAATCTTCCGATTTCCGAAATAAGGCAAGAGTTTGGTTCTGATTATATGGCTTTTGGATTCCCATGTGCTTTCCTTTACTCGCTGTTTTTTATCCGCTTCATAAATCTCTACGAAGCTGGCAAATGTCATATCCAGCTTTCCACCTTGTTTGAGCATGATTTCATGCTCCCATTGCAGTGCTTCTCTCCTTGTTGCAAATCCACGCTTCTGCGTCTGTTTCCGTTCCCCTTTCCAGTTGGTAAAACGATAAATCATTCGCCACGTTCCGGTGGCATTGTCTTTGTAAACTGCCATTTACATCCTCCTTTCTACTCGCTGTAGCATACTCGTTTATGAAAAAATGTTGTATTCACACGACCAGCTACCGTAAGATAACCCTGTTTCCGCATTTCTGCATTTAACTGTCGGACAATCTCGTAAGCTTTTGATTTTGATATAAGTAATTCCTCCGCCACTTCGTCTACTGTCATAAAGTTTTTTTCTACCATAAGCATTCTCCTCTCTTTTTGCTTAACTGTATTTGTTTAGGTTCATTGTTATATTACTATACATATTCCGTTAAGTCAAGTGGCTTTCAATAAAATCTTAACTTTTTTTATTTAAGTTTTTCTTGATATGTCTATTGACCTGTGCTATACTAAGTTCAACAAATTTGTTTAGTATAAGGGGGCATATTATGGCAATCGGCAAACGTATCAAATTTTTCCGCAACCGGAAAGGACTTACACAAAAGCAGCTTGGAGAGATGCTTGGCTTCCTCGGCAAAACTTCTGATGTCCGTATGGCACAGTATGAAGGCGAAGCAAGAGTACCAAAAACTGATCTTATAAAGGAAATGGCTCACATTTTCGATGTCAGTCCTAAAGCCTTAAATGTCCCGGATATTGACAGCTATATCGGTCTTATGCATACTCTTTTTGCATTGGAAGATATGTACGGTCTAAAAATTGAAGAATGCGATGGAGAGCCTTGTCTTCGGCTAGACAAGTCCACCGGAGCAACCTATACTTCTATTTTCATAATGTTCCACGCTTGGCAGGAACAGGCTGCCAGACTGAAACGTGGAGAGATCACAAAAGAGGAATATGACCAGTGGCGCTATAAATACCCGGAACTGGACACAGAAAATCGCTGGGCGAAAGTGCCGTCACAGGAATTGAGCGATTATCTGGTGGAAGCATTAAAAGACAATCTGAAATAATCAAAACTGCAAAAATTAAGCACAAAAAAACCTTACCGACTTTCAATTTTTCTTTGAAAATCAGTAAGGTTTTCTTATGCTCTTAAAATAAAAATATTCTTTGAATAATGCACAAATGTTGCCAAATCGTTGCCAGCACTTAAACAAATTTGTTTGGAACCCGCGTAAATACTGGCTTTTTTGAGGGCTATTTATTATTCAAATTCTATCGTTCCCGGCGGTTTACTGGTCAGATCGTAGAATACACGATTGACTCCTTTCACCTCATTGATAATCCGGCTCATGACTTTCTGCAGGACTTCGAATGGAATCTCTGCGGCTTCTGCGGTCATGAAGTCGACGGTGTTGACGGCTCGGAGCGCTACAGCGTAGTCGTAGGTACGTTCGTCTCCCATGACGCCGACAGAGCGCATGTTAGTGAGGGCGGCGAAGTACTGACCGATGGTTTTGTCGAGACCGGCGTTGGCGATTTCTTCGCGGTAGATGGCGTCGGCGTCCTGAACGATACGGACTTTTTCGGCGGTGACTTCACCGATGATGCGGATGCCGAGACCCGGACCCGGGAATGGCTGACGGAAGACGAGGGCTTCCGGGAGGCCCAGTTCGAGGCCGGCTTTGCGGACCTCGTCTTTGAAGAGGTCGCGGAGCGGTTCGATGATTTCTTTGAAGTCTACGTAGTCAGGGAGGCCGCCCACGTTGTGGTGGGATTTGATGACGGCGGATTCTCCGCCGAGGCCGCTTTCAACGACGTCCGGGTAGATGGTTCCCTGGGCGAGGAAGTCCACGGCACCGATTTTTTTGGCTTCTTCTTCGAAGACGCGGATAAATTCTTCGCCGATGATCTTACGTTTCTGTTCCGGCTCTGTGACGCCTGCCAGCTTGCCGTAATAGCGTTCCTGGGCGTTGACGCGGATGAAGTTCAGGTCAAAGTCGCCTTCCGGACCGAAGACGCTTTCTACTTCGTCGCCTTCGTTTTTGCGGAGAAGGCCATGGTCCACGAATACGCAGGTCAGCTGTTTGCCGATGGCGCGGGAAAGGAGGCCGGCTGCCACGGAGGAGTCTACGCCGCCGGATAAGGCGAGCAGGACTTTTCCGTCGCCGACTTTTTCACGGATGGCTTTGATGGAGTCCTGTACGAAGGAGTCCATTTTCCAGTCTCCGGCGCAGTTACAGACATTGTATACGAAGTTGCTTAATATTTCCTTGCCGCGGACGGTATGCAGCACCTCCGGGTGGAACTGGATGGCATAGAGCTTACGGCTGCGATCTTCTGCTGCTGCCACCGGGCAGTCTTTGGTGTGAGCACAGATTTCAAAGCCCGGCGCCGGCTGGGAGATGTAATCGAAGTGACTCATCCAGCAGACGGTGGTCGGCTCCACGCCGGTGAATAACGGTGATTCTGTGTTGACAAACACTTCTGTCTTTCCGTATTCGCGCACTTTGGCTGACTCAACTTTACCGCCTAAAATGTGCATCATAAGCTGTGCGCCGTAGCAGAGGCCAAGCACAGGGATGCCAAGTTCAAATAATTCTTTTGTATAGGTTGGGGAATCTGCCTCGTAGCAGCTGTTCGGGCCGCCGGTCAGGATGATTCCCTTTGGATTCATTTTTTTGATGGTCTCAATGTCCGTTTTGTAAGAATAGATTTCGCAGTATACGTTACATTCCCGTACACGTCTTGCCACCAGCTGGTTGTACTGTCCGCCGAAATCGATAACAATGACTGTTTCTCTTTTCAATGGGCTTTCCTCCTGTTTATCTGTAATTTCTTTATCTGAAATTGCCTGAATATCCGGCAATCATAATCATTTTATCTATGAAGTGTAACATTTTTTTGCTGAGATTTCCACATTTATTTACTTTTATAAATACGGAGCTGCAATCTCTCTCAGCTGTTCCGGATTCTCTGCGTACCAGGTCTCAAAGTCTTTGCCGCTGGCTGACACTTTTTCTCCCAGAGCTTTCATGAATGCCGGGATTTCTTCTTCCAGAATGGTTCCCAGCTGTTCTCCGAACTGTGCCGGTTCGCCTTCCTTACCATTGACATAGAGCACAAATGCAGATACCGGTTTGCCGTCCACTTTCTTCATGCCGCCGCGGAAGCCGATACAGCCAATCTGATGGGTACCACAGGATGACGGACATCCGGAAATGTGGATGCGCGGCAGGGTTCCTTCCGGGAAGTTCCATTCTCTTGCCGCTGCCACCAGGGCTGCCAGCAGTTTCTGGGAGTCACGCACGCCTACCTGACAGATGGATGAGCCGATACAGGCAACGGAGGTCTCAAACAGGTTGGCGGCACCGTCATCGGTGACTGTCAGCAGTTTTTCTGCCTCTGTTCCGGTGCAGTTGATAATATAGACCGTTTCGTCCGGCGCCACCCGAAGCTCCACCTGCTCCATATCCTTGATGGCGTCATAGATCTCTATCAGTTTCTCCGGGGCAGGACATCCACCGATCGGGTGATACTCCACGGCGTACAGGCCCTCCTGTTTTTGCGGGATAATCCGGCTGCCTTCCACTGTGCTGCCGTCGCCGGTTTTTCCTGCCGACTGTACCGCTGCGGCAACGCCTGTTCCGTCGGCCTCTGTACCGGCACTTGCCAGGTCATGACCGCCAGCTTTCGTAATCTTTTCCTCCGGAATATCCATATCGACTCCGCTGGCAAAGACGGCGTCCAGTTTCTTCCGGAATTCTTCTGTGTATTTCTCGCCTAAAACGTCCTGCATATAGCGGGTTCTTGCTTTTGCCCGGTTTTCATAATTGCCGTAGGTGGTAAACAGATCCACCATGGCGCGGATATAGTAAAGAATCTTGCTGCCTTCCACGCCTTCCGCCACCAGCACGCCCATTTTGGCATTGTTGCCGAGACCACCGGCACTGTATACGTCGAAGGTTCCGTCCTCTCTCGCCACGAATCCCAGATCACGGAAGGTGGCGTGGGTGCGGTTGGCCGGTGAGTTGGAAAATGCAACCTTCAGCTTGCGAGGCAGTTTTACGGTTTTGATCAGGGTCATCAGGTACTCTGCTGCCGCTTCCGCGTACGGGCTCACATCGAAATATTCACCCTGTTCCACACCGGACAACGGGGATACCATTACATTTCTTGGAAAATCTCCTCCTCCTCCGCGGGTGACGATACCGTGTTCCAGCGCTTCCACGGCGATGCTGCAGACGGCGTCCGCGTTCAGGTTATGAAGCTGGATGGTCTGGCAGGTGGTGAAATGTACCTTGTCGATGTGGTATCTGCGGATGCTGTCTGTGATAAACTTCAATTTGTCTTTTGTGACTCTGCCGCCCGGCAGACGCAGGCGCAGCATGCTAGCCTTTCCGCCTCTCTGGGCATAGCTGCCGAAGCCGCCGGAAAAGCCTTTGTATTCGGGAACAGAAATCTTGCCGTCATAAAAATCGCGGGTTACTTTTTCAAACTCTTCGTAATCTTTTTTCCAGTTCTCAATATTCATATTTTTCTCCTTTTCATGCTGCATTGATACATAAATGTATCATCTCTTCATGTCACTTTCAATTCATAGATTCATCTTCTCCCGCTGGTTTTGGATTAATAAATCTATCTTCTTTTGCCGCCTGGAAACGACCTGAAAAGGGCGGCGCTGTCTTTATTCACAAAAATATGTTCCAAGAGTTTCCTTGTCCACATCTTTACCCACATAAGAACCAATGATCATACAGAGCAGTGAAACCACAATACCAATCAAAATCTGATGAATTTCCATGATTTTTATGCCCATAAGCATAGTCAGACAATACACGACTGTTCCTCCTGCCATGGCCCAGATGGCTCCGGTTTTGTTGGCTTTTTTCCAGAACATACCGAGTATAAACACCCAGAAAAATGCGGTTTCCAGCCCGCCGAAAGCGAACATATTGATTTTCCAGATAACATCCGGCGGGTTAATTGATATAAAGAAAATAATCAGGCCCAGCACAAGGGTGCAGAGCTGACTGAGCATGCTCGTCTTCTTCTCCGAAATTTTCTGCTGGCTCTTTTCTTTTTCATACATATAGACATCCTTTATAATGGAAGAAGTTGCCGTCAGAAGCAGGGAGGATATGGTGGATATGGACGCTGCGATCGGTCCGATGATGGTAATTCCCGCCACCAGAGGCGACAGGGAGCGGACGATTGCCAGCGGCATAATGTTATCCACACTGTTTCCATAGGCTGCCAGGTCTTCCGTCAGGATCCCCTGGGAGAGCACGCCGATAAAGTTCATGCCGATGTTCATGGCGCCGATGACAACGGTACCGATGATAATAGCGCGATGCAACGATTTCGTATCCTTGTATGTGATACAGCGAACCACTGACTGCGGCAGTCCCACTGTGAAGATACCCACTAACATCCACTGGGAAATGTACAGTGTGTACGGCATATTTCCTCCGGACAGCGGTTCCAGCAGTTCCGGACGGCGCACAGTAATCTGCTCCATAATGGCTTCGTAGCCGCCTCCGGCCTGAAGGATTCCCACGAGCAGAATGAACATGCCCACCAGCATGGCAATGGCGCAGAGCGCGTCGGTCACCGCCACACCGCGGAAACCGCCCACGGCAGTATAGATGACTACTACCAGACCGAATACCACAAGGCCGACCACATAAGAATAACCGGTCACAGCCTCAAACAGCTTGGCACCGCCCACAAACTGGGCTACCATCGTCGCCGAGAAAAACAGCACGATGATAATGGCGGACAGATTGGCCAGCAGATCGGACTGATAGCGGTGACGAATCACATCAATGACTGTTACGGCGTCAATCTTACGGGATACAATGGCCATCTTCTTGCCGAGGATTCCCAGTACAAGAAATAATGCCGTCACCTGAACCACGGACATATATATCCAGCCGAAGCCGATGTCCCACGCCTGTCCCGGTCCGCCCACAAAGGAGCTTACGGAGCTGTAGGTGGCTACGGTGGTCATGGCGAGAACGAAGCCGCCAAGACTTCTCGATCCGGTAAAATACTCATTCAGAAAATTACCGGAACTCTTTTTTGCCGCTGCATTTCGCAAATAAATACTCACTGCCAGCATGGCCATCATAAATATAAATACCGGCAGCAATCCCCATATATTACCGTTCATGTTTCTCATCCTCATCTTCCAGATCAAAATCTTTAAATACTTTTTTTACCATCCAGACAACCATTATAATGGAAAAAATCCACGTACCGATACACCCGGTGATGGCCCAGAGCGGTGTATGGCACACGGTTATGTTCAGATGGCTGACACCAAATCCCGCGATTGCCCAAAATACGATCAGGACGAGGAGGGCGGCGACGCAGGCTCCGGCTTCTTTTTTTATCTGCCGGTACTTTTCTTTCAGTTTCATACTTTTCCCTCTTTTCTCTTCTGTCCCAAAACAGCTTTCTCATAAGTCTGTTCCGGAACTCTTGGTTTTATATTACCACATACTGCTTATATTTTTTCAAATCTTTCAGTAGACAATTCATGGTCAGCTTCGTTCCTTCCGCCAGATATTCCGTTTCCTTTACGGTTGCATTCTCACTGAAGTAAGAGACCAGGGCTCCCTCCGTATAAGGAATCAGCATCACGCAGTCCACGTAATTCTGGTAAATGTGACTGGAAATCATCTCGACCAGCTCCTCCAGACCAATACCTCTTTTGGCAGCCATATATATGTCATCTCCTCTGATCTGAGGCAGAGGTTCAATAATACCGTCACATTTATTGTAAACATGAATACACGGAATCTGTTCCGCTCCCAGCTCCCTAAGGGTATCTTCCGTCACTTTCATCTGATCCTTATGGTTCTCGTCGGAATAATCTACAATTTCCAGCAGCAGGTCCGCATACTTGACCTCCTCCAAAGTAGAATGAAACGCCTGAACCAGATTGTGGGGAAGCTTGTTGATGAATCCAACGGTGTCCGATATGAGAAACTCTTTTTTGTCCGGCAGGTGAATACTCCTGATGGTCGTATCCAGCGTGGCAAACAACATATCCTCCGCCAGCACCTTTTTCTCATCCTTCTGCTCGTATTTATCCAGAAGCGCATTCATCAAAGTAGATTTGCCGGCGTTGGTATATCCTACCAAAGCAACCTGCGGTATTCCCTGAATCAGACGGCGCTTTCTCTGTGTTTCCCGGTTTTTCTCTACTACTTTCAATTCCTTTTTCAATTCGGAAATGCGATGACGAATCTTCCGCTTATCCAGCTCCAGCTTCGTCTCTCCGGCACCCCGGTTTGACATGCCGCCGCTGGTTCCTCCCTGACGGCTCAGCACCTCGCCCATGCCGGTCAGTCTCGGAAGTTCGTACTGCAGCCTGGCGGTTTCCACCTGGATTTTCGCTTCCCTTGTCTGCGCTCTGGAAGAAAAAATCTGCAGAATCAGATTCGTCCGGTCCAGAATCGGTCTCTCGATAATATCCTTCAGATTCCGCAGCTGCATAGGAGAAAGAGTGTTGTCAAAAATGACCACATCCGCGTTCAGCATGTGCGCCACGGCCTTAATCTCATCCACCTTTCCGGTTCCCACATAGACTCCGGTATTGATCTGACTTACATTCTGTGTCTCTACGCCGACAACTTCCATATCACAGGCTTCCGCCAGACTTTCCAGTTCTTTCAATGCATTTTCAAAATCAGGGTCGTCATTGAGGTTCACGCCAACTAATAAGGCTTTTATTTTTTCGTCCATTCCATCTCCATCTTCTTCAAATAATATATTCTTTCACTTAATACCGAAAACATAAACAAAACATTGATACCAGCAAATGTATGGTAAATATTTTAAAGGAAATACATTAATAAATATTTCTTTTTCAAATATACAGGTTTCCGGTAAAATAATCAACCTTTATGCGCAATCTTGCTTTTTAAAAACCGCATAACGCAGGCTTCCTGAGAGTTTTTTTATCTTTTCGCTATCTTTATATCCCACCGTATGATCCGGGAAGCGGCCGTTATGCCAGATATTTTTTCAAATACTGCCCCGTGTAGGATTCCGGCACTGCCGCCACTTCCTCCGGCGTTCCTGTTGTAACGACGGTTCCGCCGCCGTCGCCGCCTTCCGGTCCCATGTCAATGATATAATCGGCGGTCTTGATGACTTCCAGATTATGTTCAATGACCACCACGGTGTTGCCGCCCTCGGTGAGCCGCTGAAGAATCTCCGTCAGTTTCTGAACGTCTGCAAAGTGCAGACCGGTGGTCGGCTCATCCAGCACGTAGATGGTCTTTCCTGTGCTCTGGCGGGAAAGTTCCGTGGCAAGCTTCACCCTCTGCGCCTCGCCGCCGGATAAGGTCGTGGACGGCTGGCCCAGTTTAATATAGCCAAGTCCCACGTCACGCAGTGTCTCGATTTTTCTGCGGATGGACGGCAGGCTGTCGAAGAACCGGCAGGCTTCTTCCACCGTCATATCCAGCACCTCGTAAATGTTTTTGCCTTTATATTTTACTTCCAATGTCTCCCGGTTATACCGATGGCCGTGGCAGACTTCGCACGGAACGTATACGTCCGGCAGGAAATTCATCTCGATCTTGATGATACCGTCGCCGGCGCAGGCCTCGCAGCGCCCGCCTTTCTTATTAAAACTGAAACGCCCCTTGTCATAGCCTCTGGCCTTGGCGTCCTTGGTCATGGCAAAAAGCTCCCGGATGTGGTCGAAAACGCCGGTGTAGGTAGCCGGGTTGGAGCGCGGCGTCCGCCCGATCGGGGACTGATCGATGTTGATGATCTTATCCAGCTGCTCCACGCCCAGAATATCCTTATGTTTTCCCGGCTTGATGCGCGCCCGGTTCAGCAGGCAGGCAAGCTTTTTGTATAGAATCTCATTGATCAGAGAACTCTTGCCGGAGCCTGACACGCCGGTTACGCAGGTCAGCACGCCCAGAGGAAACTTTACGGTAACATTTTTCAGATTATTTTCTGCAGCGCCTTTCACGGTCAGCCAGCCGGTCGGCTTTCTGCGTACCTCCGGCACAGGAATCTTCCGTTTGCCGCTTAGGTATTCTCCGGTGATGGAGTTCGGATTACGCATCAGCTCTTCCGCCGTTCCCGTGGCGACTACCTCACCGCCGTACTCGCCGGCCTCCGGGCCGATATCTACGATATAATCCGCCGCCAGCATGGTATCTTCGTCGTGTTCCACCACAATGAGGGAATTGCCCAGATCCCGCAGACTTTTCAGAGCGTGAATCAGCTTGTCATTGTCCCGCTGATGCAGACCGATGCTCGGCTCGTCGAGAATGTAGGCAACGCCCACCAGGCCGGAGCCGATCTGGGTGGCGAGACGGATTCGCTGCGCTTCTCCTCCGGAAAGGGTCCCTGTGGCCTGAGAAAGACTCAGATAATCCAGCCCCACATCGTTCAGGAAACCAATCCTTCCCCGGATCTCCCGGAGAATCTGTTTTCCGATCATGAGCTGACGGTCGTTGAGCTGTACATTTTTGAAAAACTCCACCAGCCGTTTTACAGAAAGATTCGTGAGTTCTGCGATATTGTAATCTCCCACAGTCACCGCCAGAGACTCTTCTTTCAGTCGCTGTCCGTGGCAGGAATCACACGGCGTCACCGTCATGAAGTTCTCATATTCTGCCTTCAAACGTTCCGAATGATTCTCTCTGTATCTTCTCTGTACATTTCTTATGAGCCCTTCAAAGGCAACGTCGTAGTATCCTTCGCCACGTTTTCCTTTGTAATGTACGGTCACCTCTTTGCCGTTCGTGCCGTAAATCAGCATATCCTGCACTTCCGGCCGAAGATCCTGAAACGGCGTGTTCAGGTCAAAATCATATTCCTCTGCCAGAGCGTCCAGGATGGCTCTCGTGTAGCTTTTCGGGTCAGTGCAGGACTGCCAGCCGAGAACAGTGATGGCGCCCTCCACGATGCTCATCCGCTTGTCCGGAATCATCAGATCCACGTCAAACTCCATCTTGAAGCCAAGGCCATGGCAGACCGGGCAGGCGCCGAACGGATTATTGAAGGAAAAACTCCGCGGCTCGATCTCATCAATGCTGACGCCGCAGTCCGGACAGGAGAAGCTCTGACTGAAATTCATCGGCTCTCCCCCCGGCACATCCACCAGCAGCAGACCGCCGGTAAGAGCCATGACGGTCTCCACGGAATCGGCCAGGCGCTGTTCAATGCCTTCTTTTATCACCAGACGATCCACCACGATCTCTATGGTATGTTTTTTATTTTTTTCCAGTTTGATCTCCTCGGACAGATCATAAAGATGCCCGTCGATCCGCACCCGGACGTAACCGCTGCGCCTTGCGTTGTCGAGGATCTTCACATGCTCGCCCTTTCTTCCCCGGACGATAGGCGCCAGCAGCTGGATCTTCGTCCGCTCCGGCAGTCCCATCAGCGTGTCCACGATCTGATCCACCGTCTGCTTCTCAATGACCTTGCCGCATTTCGGGCAGTGTGGAATCCCCACCCGGGCATAGAGCAGACGGAGATAGTCATAGATCTCCGTCACCGTTCCCACGGTGGAACGCGGGTTCCGGTTGGTGGATTTCTGGTCAATGGAAATGGCCGGGGACAGTCCCTGAATGTCGTCCACATCCGGCTTCTCCATCTGTCCCAGGAATTGTCTCGCATACGAAGACAGAGACTCCATGTATCTGCGCTGTCCCTCCGCATAAATGGTGTCAAAAGCAAGAGAGGACTTTCCGGAACCACTCAGTCCCGTCAGCACCACAAATTCATTTCTCGGTATATTTACATCAATATTCTTCAGGTTGTGCTCCCTGGCACCCCGAATACGAATATATTCTTTCTTTTCACTCATGTATATCTCCCTTTATCTGTCAGACTTCTGACCACTGTATAAGCCCGGTACATTTCCCGGGAAAATGTACTGCGGGCAGTTCATCCCCGAAAATGTATTAGTGTACTGACATGTTCATTTGCCAACGAATGTGCCAGTACACTAAGCTCTGTGTTCTTGTTATAACTGCTTTTGGTATCTTACCTTCTTATAAAATATTTTGCAAGAGATATTCTGCTTTTTTGACCCTTCGTCTGCCGGTTTTGACCCTTTACCTGCCGGTCAGTCAAAATCCCGCAGGGCAATCTTGTATTTCTTCAGCTCGTCACGCAGCACAGCGGCCTCCTCGAAATTCAGTTCCGCCGCCGCCTGATTCATCTTCTTTGTCAATTTGGCGATCATTTCTTTTAACTCTTTCTTGTCCATGGACTCCATATCCTTCTGCAGTCCTCGCCCAACGTCTTCTTTTTCGTCCTCTTTGGTGATGGAGATCACATCCCGGATTGCCTTCTGGATCGTCTGCGGCGTGATGCCGTGTTCCTCGTTATACGCCATCTGAATCTTCCGTCTCCGCTCCGTCTCCGTGATGGCGGCCTGCATGGAGTCTGTGATGGTGTCGGCATACATGATCACATGTCCGTCCACGTTTCGCGCCGCCCGGCCGATGGTCTGCACCAGGGACGTCTCGGACCGCAGAAAGCCTTCTTTGTCCGCATCGAGGATGGCGATGAGGGTCACTTCCGGAATATCCAGTCCCTCCCGCAGCAGGTTGATTCCCACCAGCACATCAAACACGTCCATACGGAGATCGCGCACGATCTCAATCCGCTCCAGCGTGTCGATATCGGAGTGCAGATACTTCACCCGGATATCCAGTTCCTTCATATAAGAAGTGAGGTCTTCCGCCATCCGCTTGGTCAGCGTTGTGACCAGAATCTTGTGCTTCTTTTCCACCTCTTTGTTGATCTCGCTGATCAGATCATCAATCTGCCCCTCCACCGGGCGCACATCGATGAGCGGGTCCAGCAGACCCGTCGGCCGGATAATCTGCTCTGCCCGGAGCATCTCATGTTCATCCTCATACACATTCGGTGTGGCGGACACAAAAAGCATCTGATCGATCCGGTCCTCAAACTCAGAAAAATTCAGCGGACGGTTGTCCAGCGCCGACGGCAGCCGGAAACCGTAATCCACCAGCGTCTGTTTCCGCGACCGGTCGCCGGCATACATGCCCCGCACCTGCGGGACAGTGATGTGGGACTCATCCACGATCATCAGAAAATCATCCCCGAAGAAGTCGATGAGCGTGTAGGGCGCCTGCCCCGGCGCCAGGCCGGTCAGATGCCGGGAGTAGTTCTCGATGCCGGAACAGAATCCCGTCTCCTTCAGCATCTCCATGTCAAAATTGGTGCGCTCCGCGATCCGCTGCGCTTCCAGCAGCTTATCGTGCTCTTTAAACCACGCCACCCGTTCTTCCAGCTCTTCTTTGATCGTGCCGACGGCGCGTTCGATCTGCTCCTGCGGCACCACATAATGAGACGCCGGGAAAATCGCCACGAAATTAAGGCTCGCCTTAATCTCGCCGGTCAGAATATCCACCTGCACGATCCGGTCGATCTCGTCCCCGAAAAACTCGACCCGCACCGCGTCCTCAAAGGTGGATACCGGCAGAATCTCCAGCACATCGCCCCGCACCCGGAAGCTTCCTCTCTTGAAATCCAGCTCATTTCTCACATACTGAATATCAATCAGTCTCCGCACAACCTCGTCCCGGTCAATCTCCATGCCCGGACGCAGTGAAAGCATCATCTCCTCATAATCTTTCTTGCTTCCGATTCCGTAAATACACGAAACCGAGGACACCACAATCACATCCTTCCGCTCAATGAGTGCCGCCGTGGCGCTGTGCCGCAGCTTATCAATCTCATCATTGATGGAGGAATCCTTCTCGATATAGGTGTCCGTGGACGGCACATAGGCCTCCGGTTGGTAATAATCATAGTAACTCACAAAATACTCTACCGCATTGTGCGGAAAAAACGCCTTAAACTCGCTGTACAGCTGCGCCGCCAGCGTCTTGTTATGCGCCAGAATCAACGTCGGCTTATTCAACTGCTGGATAACATTGGCCATGGTAAAAGTCTTACCCGACCCGGTAACACCCAGCAGTGTTTCAAACTGATTACCCTCTTTAAAGCCCTTCACCAGCTTCTCGATAGCCTGCGGCTGATCGCCGGTGGGGGCGAATTCTGATACTAATTCGAAATGGTCCATGATATATTCTCCTTTGTTGATTTTGATATGTTCGATATCAGCTATACTCAAAAATCATTTTTCTCTCTTATAAATTTAAGTTAATCCTTTTATTCTAATTCTTCTAACTTATTAATGCTCCCCAAAAAATGTTCTTCTACTAAGGATACTCTGTTTCTTTCCAGTTTTTTATATCTTTCATACTCACTATGAGCTTTTTCAAGCGCTTGCTTATGTGTAACAGTCCCTTTAGTCTTAAGTATATCCCTTCTTGTCATTTTCAAATAGTCATCTATGGTTTCCAACCAGTCTTTCATATACATAGGCTCATGATTTAATGCATGTACCTCCGCAATATCCAAATAGGCGGTAACAATTTTATTTAATGCATCCATTTCGTCTTTATTCAAATAGTTTTTTGCGACTTCTACGTCTGTCTTTTTTATGGATTTCCCCTGCCAGGAAGTTAATCCCATATGTTCTTTTTCTGCATCCGCTCTTTGATATATCACTTCTGCAGCTGTATGCTTATGTGCTGCCCAATGCAT
>ERZ1643247.728-NODE-728-length-36745-cov-41.856664_pt1 | contig 36745 bp, 29 predicted proteins | sample MGYA00579264_ERZ1643247 | MGnify/ENA primary metagenome ERZ1643247 (study PRJEB29033, sample SAMEA4952262) | chicken gut metagenome | biome: Broiler Chicken; feature: Gastrointestinal Tract; material: Caecum | place: Ireland | collected 2018 | study: Broiler... | reverse complement strand
CAAAGACGGAATACATTTTCGTCAACGGTGTTGCGGGCTTTGTGGCATACAAGTAAAGAAAGAGAGCAACGGAAAAACTGTTGCTCTCTTTCGTTGTTTCATAAACTGTTCTGACGAGCCGCCCGTGGCGGTCGTAATAATCGCGCTTGCCTTGTACCTCTATGAGTTTATCCGCAAGGGAACGAAAGCGTGTATCCGCGCTATCGTCTGTCTGCGTGTCAGCCCACATCTGAACGTTGACTTTTCTCTGCCGTTCGATACACCGCAAAAAATAATCGGCTACCCGTTCGGCGGTCATGGATTTGCGGCTGTCTAATTTGCTTTGAATTTCAGGCAGAAAGATTTTTGCATACGGCAGTAAATTGCAGACTTCGTGAACGCCGTCAAAAAGTCCGATTTTTTCAAACTGTAATTCCATAGACGCGCGCGGCATATATCCAAAAACCCCGCGCAATGAACGTATCGTCCACGACATAGACAAGGTGCCGAACGTGCGGGGCAAGCGAAAGATGATCCCGGCTGCCCGCACGCAGCCTCACAACTTCCTGTTTGCAGAAGCGCAGGCCGCTGATCGTGTGGCGCATTTGGCGAAATACGCCACCTACAGCTCACCAGCCGGGGCAGTTTTGGACTTTGCTTGACAAAATTTTTCTCCCGCGGTATAATAAGGGAAAAGAGACGGGCGTACGGATACCCCCATCCTCTGCCAAGGAAGTATATGGAAACGAATATGGAAAAAGTCACCAATGTTGCCGTTTTGATCGACGCCGAAAACGTAGGAGCGCAGAATGCCAAGCAGATCTTCGACGAGGCATCCAACTACGGCAATGTAATGGTCAAGCGCATCTTTGCCGATTGGTCAAAGGCATCCGTCCGCGCGTGGAAAGAAGAGGTCAACCGCTATTCGATGACCGCCGTGCAGCAGTTTGAAGTGCAGGCGCGCAAAAACACGACGGACATCTGCCTCATCATCCAGGCGCTGCTCATCCTGTTTGAAAAGGATGTGGATGTATTCTGCATCGCCGCGGGCGACTCGGACTACACCCGCCTCGTGCGCGAACTGCGCGAGCGGGACAAGACGGTCATCGGCTTAGGCGGGCGGAACGTCAACCAAAGCTATGTGAACGCCTTCAACGAGTTTATCTACCTGGACGGCGGCGAAGAGGCCAAGCCCCCCAAAAAGAGAGAGCGGACAAAGGGCGGCAAGCCCTCCCCCGCGGCAGCGCAGCCGGCGCCGGCGCCGCAGGAGGAGATCCTCGACAACAAGCGCAAGAGCGACCTGCACAACATCATCGACCGCATGCTCGACAACAGCGGCAAGGCCTTTTTTGCGCAGATATCTTCGGAGATGAAGCAGAAATATTCGGACTTTATCCCCAAAAACTTCGGATGCAATTCTTTCAAAAAGATGATGGAAAAGCTGACCCCCTACCTGAAAAAATATTCCATCGGTACGGAAGCGGACGGCACGACCATGTACCTGTACCGCAAAAAGCAATAGGAGGCAGCAATGTCGGAAGCCGATTTATATAAGTTTTTCTCCGCGTATGACGGAGAGGCGGACCTTTCGGACTTTACGCCCGCAGAGCTGGAAGAGCTGCTGCGCGCGCGGAGAGAGGAAGGCGCGCTCCCCAAAGAGAGTTTCAAGGAAAAGTACTTTGCCTATTACGACGACGTCAAGAGCAAATCCTTGAAAAAGCAGGACTGGTGATCATATGGGTACGCGAGCATTTTGCCCGCGCGAGAGGCCGCAAGGCCTCTCTTTTTTTGCACGAACATCGGGGAGCCCATCAAGGCTCCCCGATCGAGATGCAATATTGGTTCGGATGCGCCGCAGCAAACCGCAATGCCGCGGTAAACCGTACCCAGCCGTTACGGCTGCGGCGAAGAGCCGGGCGACATGCCCCCCCGGCAAGCTACTCATTCCCCTCCGGATGCGAGCCATGATCCTGCGGCGGAGAGGATCGCCCCTTGACGGGGTTGGCCGCAGGCGAAAGCCCGGCAGCATGCCGCTTCTTCCATGCCTTGATCTCGGCGAGGCGGGATGCGATGCGCGCCTCCGTCCCCTCCTCCGTCGGGCGGTAGTAGGTGCGGCCGAGCAGGGAGTCTGGCAGGCACTGCATGTCGGTGAGCTTATCGGCCGCATCGTGCGCATACTGGTAGCCTTTTCCGTAGTCGAGCTCTTTCATCAACTTGGTGGGCGCATTGCGGATAACGAGAGGCACCGGCTCGGCGAGCATGGTCAGCGCGTCCTTTTTGGCGCGCTCGTAGGCGAGATATGCGGCGTTGGACTTGGGAGCGAGGGAGAGATAGATGACCGCCTCGGCGAGATGCACACTGCACTCGGGCATGCCGATCCAGTGGCAGGCCTGGTACGCCGCGACCGCCAGCTCCAGCGCGCGCGGATCGGCGAGGCCGACGTCCTCTGCGGCAAAGCGGGTGACGCGGCGGGCGACGTAGAGCGGGTCCTCCCCCGCCTCGAGCATGCGCGCCAGCCAATAGACGGCGGCGTCCGGATCGGAATTGCGCATGGACTTGTGCAGCGCAGAGATGAGATTGTAGTGCTCTTCCCCCGTCTTGTCGTACAGGAGAGACTTTTTGGAGGTGATCTGCTCGATGCTCTCGCGGGTGACGCGCACGGCATCCCCGTTCGTCTCGCCGTTGAGTACCGCCATCTCCAGCGTGGAGAGGGCGCTGCGCGCATCGCCGTTGGCAAAATTGGCGATCGCCTCGATGAGGTCGTCGGCGATCTCCACTTTCTGCCCGCCGAAGCCGCGCTCGTCCGTCAGAGCGTGGCGCAGAAGGGCGGCGAGCTCCTCCGTTTTGAGGGCCTGCAATACAAACACCTTGCAGCGGGACAGGAGAGCGCCGTTCACCTCGAAGGAGGGATTTTCCGTCGTGGCGCCGATGAGGATAATGCTGCCCTTTTCGACAAAGGGCAGAAAGGCATCCTGCTGTGCCTTGTTGAAGCGGTGGATCTCGTCCACGAAGACGATGGTGCGCGCGCCGAAGATGCGGTTCTTTTCCGCCTTTTCCATAACCTGGCGGATCTCGCGGATGCCGCTGGTGACGGCGGAAAAATCGATGAAGGCGGCGCGCGTGCGGTTGGCGATGATGCGCGCGAGCGTCGTCTTGCCCACGCCCGGCGGTCCCCAAAAGATCATCGAGCCGATCCTGTCGCTCTCGATGAGGCGGCGCAGGACCTTGCCCTCGCCCAATAAATGCGTCTGCCCCACGAACTCGTCCAGCGTGCGCGGCCGCAGCCGCGCGGCGAGGGGCAGGTCGCGCTCGCTTTCGAACATCGATTGCTGTTCCATTGCTTCACCTCCGCCCCGGCAAAGCGGGGCCGCAAAAATGTCTGCCCGTTCAAAGCGGGGGAGCCGAACGGCTCCCCCGCGCTGTTCACCCGATTCAGGCGTCCGTCTCGCCCAGGCTGAGTTTGTAGAGCTTGACGGAATTGTCGATGTTTTTCTCCTTGGCGGAGGCGCCGTATTTATCCACATCCACCACGTTTTTGGGACCGTGGTTGAGGCAGAGCGCGCCGTTGAGGCATCCGCCGTCGCACGCCATGCCCTCGAAGAAGTTTTCGGTCGCGCGGTGGAATTTGAGCTTCATCAGCGCGGCGCGGCACTCGTCGATGCCGTTCATCGCCAAAGGCTTGATCCCCTCGACGCCCATCTCCCTGGCGACGTCGGCAACGCCCTGCGCGATGCCGCCGCTCTTGGCAAAGATGCGGCCATAGAAAGAGGCATTGTCCAGCGAGGTCTCTTCCAATTCCCCGACCTCGATGTGGCGGGCATCGAGGAAAGCCTGCAGCTCTTCAAAGGAGAGCACGCAGTCGATGGCGCCCTGCGTTTTGGGCAGGCGGAACTCCAGCTTTTTACTCGAACAGGGGCCGATGAAGACGACCTTGCCCTTCGGATCCGTCCGCTTGATGAGCTGCGCCGCCTCGACCATCGGCGAGACAGAATGAGAAATATACTGCGCGAGTTCGGGGAAATTCTTTTCCACGAACATGACGAAGGAAGGGCAGCAGGAAGTTGTCAGGATCCCCTTCTCCTTCCATTCCTGCGCCTCGTGATAGAGGGTGATGTCTGCGCCCAGCGCCGCCTCGACGACCTGGTGGAAGCCGAGCTTGCGGATGCCGGTGACGACCTGTTCAATCTTGGCGTACTTGAACTGGCTGACGATGGAAGGGGCGATGACCGCGTAGACGTGGTAGTTGCGGTTTTCGTCCGAGCCGCGCAGGATGTCGATGCAGTCGAGCACGAAGGATTTATCGACGACGGCGCCGAAGGGGCACTGATAGACGCACGCGCCGCAGGCGATGCACTTGTCGTTGTCGATGACGGCCTTTTTATCCTCGCCGACGCTGATCGCCTTGACCTTACAGGACGCCACGCACGGGCGCTTCTGCGCGATGATGGCGCCGTACGGGCAGGCCTGCGTGCACTTGCCGCACTCGACGCACTTGGTCTTGTCGACGACGGCGCGGTGCTCGATGATCTGGATCGCGCCCTTCGGGCACACTTCCTGACAGCGGTGAACGATACAGCCGCGGCACGCCGGCGTCACAAAGATGCCGCCGATCGGGCACTCGTCGCAGGCGATGTCGATGACTTCGACGACGTTCGGGTTGTTCTTATTGCCGCCCAGCGCGAGCTTCATGCGTTCCTGCACGATGGCGCGTTCCTTGAAGATACAGCAGCGCATGGTAGCCTTGGGGCCGGGCGAGATCTCTTTGGGGATATCCGTCCAGATATTTTCATAGCAGTGCTCGTACTCGTTGCGGATGATCGCCTTGAGTACGTCGTATTTCAGCTTCTGCACCGCAGTGTCGAAAATTCGCTTATTGTCGGGCATAATTCTCTCTCCTAACCGATCTGTTCTTTTCTATGGTATTTCATTCTCAATCATAATCGATCGCGACCTCTTTGCCCATCTTTTTGAGATTGGCGGCGAGGCTCTCGACCAGTTTCAGTTTCATCGTGATATCGATGGGCAGCCCTTGATGGGCGGCATTGATGCTCTGCCCCACGAAGAAGTGCACGCTCGTCGCCTCCTCAAAGAGCATCTGCGCGAGCAGGGATGCCCCGTCCTTTTTGGTAAAGGTCTTGGGAGTCAGATCGTGCACGGAGACGTACTTTTCGGACAGTTCCAAAAGCCGCCGCATGGTGAGCACTCCCTCGGTGGTGAGGTCGATGCCGTCGATGAATCCGATAGGGGGCACGTCTTTATCGGGAAAATCGAAGGAAGCGCGCACGTTGGTATGCAGGTGCCGCGCGACGATCTGCGAGCTGGTCCCGCCGCAGACCACCTTTTTCCCCTCCTCCGCGAGAAAGCGGGAGATATAAAAATCATCCTTTGTCTTGTCGACGGGCGGGCCGATCATGAGGGAGACGTTCAGCTTTTCGCGCACCTTGACGGCGGCGACCGTCGTATCGTCGCCCGGGGTGCCGAGGTAGAGATCGTTGCACACGCCCGCGAGCAGGCAGGCGACGGCGCGCGCACTCATGCCCGGCTTGACGTTGTCGTCCAAAAACTCCATGACCTCCGGCCGCTGCCAGCCAAGATTCATGGTCATGCCGATGCCCGCATGGATGACGCCGTCGCTCATGACGATGACGATGTCCCCCGCGCGCAGATCGAGGTCTGTCTTGTAGACGGTCTTACCCAAAATATCCATCGCGGTGCGGTCGAAATCGCAGCACTTGCAGCCGCGCACGAGGATGGCCTGCGGGTTGTCGAATTCAAAGAGCACTCCCTTCCCTTCGCTGTTCATGTGGATGACGGAGAAGGTGGAGTACGCCACACCGCGCACTTTGCACACGGGCAGCGATTGCAGGATGGTCTCGACGCACTCCTCGATGGAGATCTCGTTGGCGACCATCGTGCAGAGGATCTTGGAGGTGAGTGTGGACAGGATGTTCGCCTTGACGCCGCTGCCCAGCCCGTCGGCGAGCACGAGCGTCGTATAATCGCCGGAGACGATGCTCTCGACGCGGTCGCCGCACAGCTCCTCATTCTTTTTATTCAGCGACGTGTAGCCGCTCTCCAGACACAGGGCCATGGCTATTGATTCCCCTCTTCGCCCTGCAGCGTCTTCTTCAGTTTGAGGAGGGCGACCTTCGTTTCGGCGGTGGTTTCGCCCAACAGGGAGGCGATCTCCTGCGCGACGCGCATCTGTTTTTTGATGACCTCGTCGGTGGTGGCGAGCGTTTCCAGCTTGACCTTGTCCAGCTGCTTTTCCGACTTGGTCTCCTGCGTGATATCCTTCATCACGGCGTAGGTGCCCTTATTGTCCTTGAGGACGATGATGGTCAGCTCGATATAACTGCCCGTCTTTTCGAGGAACACCTTTTTATTATAGAGATTTTTATGATCGTTTTGGGCGAGCACAAAGTCGGTAGGGTTGAAGTAATGGAAGATCCCCTTCCCCTTGATATCGTACTCCTTGATGCCGAGCAGTTCTTTGGCCTTGCCGTTGATCTCGAGGATGTTGAGGTCGTTATCCAGCAATACGATGCCGTTGGGGCTGGTCTGAATGATCTCGTAGCTCATGCTCTCCGCTCGCTCGCGCATAAAGGGCACGCACATCTCGATATTTGCGTAACCGTTGGCGACCGCCCACGCCTTTTCCATGCAGGTATCGTAACCGCAGGCGCCGCAGTTGAGCAGATCCTCCGGCTTGGTCTTGCCCGTTTTGGCGAGGATCTCGCGGATCTGGCGATCGGTCGGGACAAAATCCTCCGTGCGCTTGCGCTCGTGGACACAGGTAAAATCGATGCCTTCCGCCGGGGTGTACGGCACGGAAGCGCGCTCCTGCAAGTCCTTTTGTACATATTTGCGGATGTCCGCATTCGCTTTGAGGGCACCCGCCTTGAGGGCGAGCGAACAGGGCCCGTTGACGCAGGCGGAGTCGCAGCTGTTCATCTCGATGAACATGCCGGAAAGGCTCTCGATGTTTTCGAGCACCTCCTTGCACTTCTGCGCGCCGTCCACGGCGACAAATTCATAGCCGTCGATGTAGTGGTCGAAGGATTTGATGATGCCGCGGCTGATGGGGTAATATTTGGCGCGGTTGGCCGCCCCGCCTTCGTGAACGGGCAGACGGGCGATCTCATCGAGGACGATGCCCTTGTCCGCAAACATTTCGGCGAGGTCCTCGAACGTGAGGACGCCGTCCACGACGCCGCTCTCGTGCGCCTCGCGCTTTTTGGCGATGCAGGGGCCGATAAAGACGACCTTGGCGTCCGGATGCCGCTTGCGGATCATTTTGGCATGCGCGACCATCGGCGTATCGACGGGCGCGAGATACTGCAGCGCCTTCGGGTAATACAGCTCGATCATCGTATTGACGGCGGGGCAGCAGGAGGTGATAAAATTTTTGAAGCTTCCTTTTTCGAGCAGCTTTTTGTATTGTGCGGTCACCTCGCGCGCGCCGATACTGGTTTCCTCCGCATCGGCAAACCCCAACCTGCCCAAAGCGAGCCGCATGACGTTGAAATCCTGCAGGCCGAAGCTGGATACAAACGAGGGAGCGACGGAAGCGATGACGCTGCCGCCTGCGAGAAGGCGCTCCACCTCCTGCCGCTCGCTGTGCACGCTCTTGGCGTTTTGCGGGCAGACCTCGGTGCAGTGACCGCAGAGGATGCAGCGGCTGTCGATGATCTTGGCGTGGTGATCGACCACCTTGATGGCTTTGACCGGACACTCGCGCAGGCATTTATAGCAGTCTTTGCAGCGGGCATCCTTGAAATCGAGATAGCGGACCATAGCGCACCTCGCCCTCATTTACCCAGCAGCGGATAGACCTGCGTGAGGAAGAGTTCCTCGCAGTTATCCTTGTTGGCGTTGTGCAGCAGCACCTCGTCGGCGAGGACGGAAACGCCGTTGGTACAGTTGCCGACGCAGAAAGTCGCCTGCAAGTCGACTTTATCCTCCACGCCGTACTTTTTGATCAGGCGCTTCATCTCTTCAATGACGTCATACGAGCCGCGCAGATGGCAGGAGCTGCCAACGCATACTTTCAGAACCATAACGATAACCTCTCCGATATTCTTTAACACAAATATTATAATATACGCGGCGCATTTCGTCAAGAATTTTTTCAAAAAAGGGATCGCCGCCCGCCGACTGTTCCGGAGGACAAAAAATTACGGCGGGCCAAACGGCCCGCCGCCAAATTTCTTTTATTCTGCCATGAAACGGTCCGGACGCTTATGCGCGGTCCTCTTTTTTCTTGTCGTTCTTGTCCTTCGGCTTGATGAGCAGCACGATGACGATGCCGATCAGGCAGAGCACGCCGATGCCGAGGAAGATGACGGAAGTCAGGTTCTCCTGCAGCCAATAGGTATCGCCGGGAATGACGTCCGCTTCCGAACGGACGTTGACCACCTGCGAAGCCGTAGCGATGGGCATATTGGCAGAGGCAACTTCTACGACGACCTTATAATAGCCGATCTCCTGCGGGACAAAGCTGAGGGAGGAATCGGGATTCCAGTCATAGGCGTTGTCCCCTTCATCGCTCTCGAGGTCGTTGTCATAAACGGAGATCTTGACCCACGTGCCGTACGTGTTCTCTAAGACAGACTCCTGCTCGCCGGCGAGCACTTCGCTCACGGACGAAGGATCCGCACCCTCGTTGAGCTCAAGGCGATACAGCGTATAGCGGGTCTGGTAATCGCCGAGGGCAATGATATCGAAGTCCTCGAATTCATATGCGACATCGACGTAACCGACTTCGCCCTCTTCCGGCTCATCGATGGAAGGCCCGGTGTATGTGACGCGGAAGCGGAAGGTCGTGAGATTGGTGGCATCCCAGACGTTGCTCGCCGAGATCGTGTTCTCCCCGTTTTCAAATTCGCCGACCATTGCCTTGCCGGCGCTGTTGACGGGAACGACGCGGAACTCGTAGAGGCCCTCTGCCGCCATTTCGATGCGCAGCTCGTCATAGGCACCGGAGGTAGACTCGGTATCGCCCGTATACGTGCGGTAATAGATGTGGAAGGTCATATCGGTGTAGCCGCAGGTCGCATCCGATACGTAGGCGCGCAGGGAGGGCAGGTAGTAATAAGCGCCGTCGCCCACCTGAATGCTGTTGCCGTCCTCGTCGAGCGCGGCGGCCGTGACCTCTTCCTGATAAGCGGCCGCGCCTGCCTCATCAAACGAGAGGGTCGGAGTATCTACGACCGATTCGGGATGCACGACCATGATGTGGCCGTTTTCATCCGTCTCGGCGGCATACCATTCGATGAAATAATAGGCGGTGTTGGCGTTGCCGTCCGTCAGGCTGAACGCGATGCTGACGGTACCGCCGACGTTGCCGTTAAAATCCGTCTCAAAGAAGCGCTTGTCGCTCTCAAAATCGTTGTAACCGACCAGATCGCCGTCCTCAAAGGCGGGATCGACCGGCTCGCCGTCTTCCGAAGTTGCGGGCACGCCGTCCGCCAAATAATAGCGGTCGGTGGTGACGGTCGAAGAGCATACGTCGATGGCGATGGTGTCGAAATCGGTCTCCGTGCCGAGCAGGATCTGCTTGATCTCGCTGTCGATCACGAGCACGGGCGCTGCATTATCGGTGACTTCGCCGCCGGTCAGTTCAAAGCTCTGGCCGTTGAGCGACTGCACTTCGAAGGAAACTTCGCCGTCCGTCTCCGCGGAGAAGGTGAGCGGCGTGATGGGCGTATCGGCGGACGCGGAAGCGTACTGCGCGTAATAGCGCCCGATGTTGGTGAAGGTACCCGCCTCGCTGCCGTTGACGGATACGACAAAATTGCCGTAGCCCTCTTCGCCGGCGCGCTCGGACAGGGTGATGGTGATCGGCTCGGAAGCGGAAACGGACACGCCCTCCCCTTCGCCGTTGACGACGGCGGTCACGTTGCCGCCGTTGGGGGTAAAGACGATCTCGTTGGTGGTCTTGCCCGCCTTGCTCATCGTCATCTGCGTGCTTTCCAGCGTGACGGTGAAGCTGTCAAAATCGGTGTTTGCAAACGCAAACGTCAGTTCCAAATAGTGCGCAGAATAGTCGCCGCCCACGGCAGGCTCGCCGTCAAAGGCGTACCACTTGAGCGCCAGGTTGCGGCGGAAAGCTACGGACGCACCGCTCTCCGTGCTGCCGTTGCCCATCGAGAAGTTGAGATAATCCCCCTCGCTGTCCAGGCTCGCGCCGCCGGAGGTCGTAAAGATATCCGATGCCCCGACAGTATCCTCCGCGTGCGTCACTCCGAAAGAAATACACATCGCCGCCATGCAGAATACAAATGCGACCAACAATGTGAGTATGCTGACTTTTTGTTTATTCATTCCTTTTGCTCCCAAATGCATCATTCGCGGGCCCGCCATGTATGGGGACCCGAAAAGGCTTGTACCTATTTATTTTACCTTATATGCGGGGGTTTGTCAAACGCATTTTCTCGCTTTCGGCAAAAATTTGACGATTTCGCACTGCCCTCCGCCATTTTTTATCCGGCCGTCACAATTCCATCGCCTTTTTCAGGTCGAAATGCTTCCAAGGAGAGGTATCTGCCGGCGGTTCGAGCAAAAAGCGCAGCCGCTCGTGCGTGACGGGATGGGTAAACGCGAGCGAATAGGCCCAAAGCGCGAGCCCGCCCTTTTTGGCGTTTTCGCCGCCATAGCGCATATCGCCGTACACGGGGCAGCCGATGCCCGCCATCTGCACGCGGATCTGATGGGTGCGGCCGGTATGCAGGCGGACGCGCGCCAAAGAGCAGCCCCCCTTTTCTTCCAGCACATCATATTCGAGCGACGCCATCTTGGCGCCGTCCGTCGTCTGCGGGCAGAGATAGACCATGTTGTTGATGGGGTTCTTTTTCAGATAATTGACGAGCGTCGCCTTCGGCTCGCGCGGCGTGCCGACGAGCACGGCAAAATATTTCTTTTCAAAATCGCCGCCGCGCATCTGCGCTGCCAAACGGGAAGCCGCCTTGCTCGTCTTGGCAAAAACCATGACGCCGCCCGTCGGGCGGTCCAAGCGGTGGATCAGCCCCACATACACATTGCCGGGCTTGTCGTACGTCACCTTTATGTAGCGGCGCACCGCCTCGAGAAGGCTGTCGTCTCCGCTCTCGTCCCCGCAGGTAGGGACGCCCTGCGGCTTCATGACGACGATGACGTGGTTATCCTCATACAAAATGTTCGGTTCATCCATGGACAAATATACCTCCCGCGCCGCACGGAAGCGGAATGCCCTCCTCTGTGGGGAGCCCGACCTCGTAGGCGTCGATATTTCCTTCCTGCCCAGTAAGGCAGAGTTTGAGGATGTTGTGCAGGACCATGGGCTGCAGCCCGGTCGTATAGCTGTTGATGAGAAAGAAGAGCGGATCGTCGGACAGCAGCTGCGCGCACAGCTGTACAAAGGGGAAGAGGTCCGCCTCGATCTTCCACATCTCGCCGCCCGGCCCCCTGCCGTACGAGGGCGGATCCATCACGATCGCGTCGTACCGGTTGCCGCGGCGGATCTCGCGGCGCACAAACTTGGCGCAGTCGTCGATGATATAGCGGATGCCGGCATGGATGCCGGAAAGGCGCGCGTTTTCTCCCGCGCGCTCCACCATCCCTTTGGCCGCATCCACATGCGTGACTTCCGCGCCCGCCTTGGCGCAGGCGACCGTCGCCCCGCCCGTGTAGGCGAAGAGGTTGAGCACCCTGACCTTTCTCCCCGCGCCGCGGATGAGGGAAGCCATCTGCTCCCAATGCACGGCCTGCTCGGGGAACAGCCCCGTATGCTTGAAGCCCATCGGCTTGATCTTGAAGCGCAGGTCGCCGTACCCGATCGTCCAGTCGGGCGGCATGCTCTTGCGGTACTCCCACGCGCCGCCTCCCTTTTCGCTGCGGCGGTAGACGGCGGACAGCCCCGGATACGAGAACAGATCCTGCCGCGCGGGCCAGATGACCTGCGGGTCGGGGCGCAGGAGGACGATGTCCTTCCAGCGCTCCAGCTTATAGCCGTCTCCCGTGGCGAGGACGGCGTAGTCCTTCCAGTTCTGTGCGAGTTTCATACGTTCGGGTCAGTCCGCTCACGCCTCGCTGCTCTTGGCGACGGTGAGCGTCACCTTGTCTCCGCCGATCTCCCACTCTTTGGTATAGCCGTCGGCGGTGCCGCAGGCGATGGAATCGGCGAGGACGACGCCGGCAATGCGGCGGGCGCGGCCCTCGAGCACTTTGGCGGCGGCATCCCCCGCGACATAGTAGACGCGGATGCGGTCGGTCACCTCAAAGCCCGCCTCCTTGCGCATGGTCTGGATCTTGGAGACCAGTTCGCGCTCGATGCCTTCCTCGATGAGCTCGGGCGTGAGCGCCGTGTTCAGCGCCACCGTGATGCCCTTGTCGCTCGCGGAGACATAGCCCTCGGCGCTCTCGGCGGAGATGAGCAGATCCCCTTCCGTCAGCTCGACGGATGCGCCGCCGATCTCGGCCGTAAAGGTGCCGCCGCCCTTGACCGCCGCAACGACGGCCGCCGCATCGCACGTTTCGAGATAGGAACGGATGGCATTGAGCAGCTTGCCGTATTTGGGGCCGAGCGTCTTCATCTGCGGTTTGAGTTTATAGGTGACGAGGGATGCGGTATCCTTGGCGAGTTTCATCTCCTTGATGTTCAGCTCGTCGAGGATGATGCCGCGCAGCTCGTCGTTCAGATCGAGGTCGCGCTCGGTGGCGACGATCATCTCGGAGAGGGGCTGGCGGTTTTTCAGCGAACCGGCATTGCGCGCCGCCCGGCCTAAGACGACCACGTCGAGCACCGAATCCATCCCCTTTTCGAGATCGGCGTCGACGGCGGCCCCGTCGCAGGCGGGGAAAGCGCACATATGCACCGATTTGGGGGCATCCGCATAGAACTGCGGCACGAGATTCCGATAGATCTGCTCGGCAATGAAGGGCGTGAAGGGTGCGGTGAGCTTGGCGAGGGTGACGAGCACGGTGTACAGGGTGGTGTACGCCGCCGCCTTGTCCTCCGTCATCCCCTTCCCCCAATAGCGCTCGCGGCCGCGGCGGACGTACCAGTTGGAGAGGACGTCCACAAAATCCTGCAGGGCGCGCGCGCTGTCGGTGATGTCGTAGGCGGCGAGGTCTTCGTCTACCGTTTTGATGAGGGTGTTGAGCTTGCTGAGGATCCACTTGTCCATCAGCGTCAGCTTGCAGTCTTTCAGGGAATATTTCGAGGGGTCGTAGCCGTCGATGTCCGCATACAATACGAAGAACGCATAGCTGTTCCACAGAGGGCCCATGTAGCGGCGCTGCGCCTCGGAGACCGCCTCCGGATAGAAGCGGGACGGGATCCACGGCGCGCTGGAGGTGTAGAAGTACCAGCGCACGGCGTCGGCTCCCTGCTTGTCGAGCACGCTCCACGGGTCGACGACGTTGCCCTTGTGCTTGGACATCTTGACGCCGTTTTTATCGTTGACGTGACCGAGAACGATGCAGTTTTTGAAGGGAGAGCGGCCGAAGAGGATGGTCGAGATGACGAGCAGCGTATAGAACCAGCCGCGCGTCTGGTCGACTGCCTCGGAAATAAAGTCGGCGGGGAAGGTCTCGTCGAAGAGATCTTTGTTTTCAAACGGATAATGGTACTGCGCGAAGGGCATGGAGCCGGAATCGAACCAGCAGTCGATGACCTCGGGCGTGCGCTTCATGGTGCCGCCGCATTCGCACTCGAAGGTGCAGTTATCGATGTACGGGCGGTGCAGTTCGATGTCGCCCTCGATGCCGCACTTTTCTTTCAGTTCCGCCTTGCTGCCGATGACGTGCACTTTGCCGCACTTTTCACACACCCAGACGGGCAGCGGCGTGCCCCAATACCGGTCGCGGGAGAGGCCCCAGTCGATGACGTTTTCGAGGAAATTGCCCATGCGGCCGGACTTGATGGTCTCCGGCATCCAGTTGACGGAGTTGTTGGAGGCGATCAGCTGATCTTTGACGGCCGTCACCTTGATGAACCAGCTCTCGCGGGCATAATAGATGAGGGGCGTGTCGCACCGCCAGCAGTGCGGGTAGCTGTGCTCGTACAGCATTTCCTTGAAGAGCAGTCCCTTGTCCTTGAGCAGGGCGATGATGCCCTTGTCCGCCTTTTTGACGAACACGCCCGCAAAATCGGTGACGGCGGGCTTGAAGCAGCCGCGCTCGTCCACCATATTGACGACGGGCAGGCCGTATTTCTGCCCGACGCGGTAGTCGTCCTCGCCGAAGGCGGGCGCGATGTGGACGACGCCCGTGCCGTCCGTCAGGGTGACGTACCCGTCGCAGACGACATAGTGCGCCTTTTCGCGATAACTGCCCTCTGCGTACGGGAAGAGCGGCTCATATTCGGCGTACTCGTACTCTTTGCCCTTTTTGACGGAGAGCGTCTTATACGTCCCCTCTTCGAACAGCGAGGGGATGAGCGCCTGGGCGAGCACGTAGCGCGCGCCGTCCTCCGCCTCGATCTCGGCGTAATCTTCGTCGGCATTCATGCAGAGCGCGACGTTGGACGGAAGCGTCCAAGGGGTCGTCGTCCAGGCGAGGAAATAGCTGTTTTCCGAGCCTTTTCTGCGAAAGCGCACGAATACGGAGGTCTCTTTTACGTCTTTATACCCCTGCGCGACCTCGTGCGAGGAGAGAGCCGTGCCGCAGCGCGGGCAGTACGGGACGATCTTGTGGCCCTTATAGAGCAGGCCTTTTTTCCAGATCTCTTTGAGCGCCCACCACACCGACTCGATGTAGTTGTCGTCATAGGTGACGTACGGGTGCTCCATGTCCGCCCAGTAGCCGACGCGCTCGGACATCTTCTCCCATTCGCCCTTGTACTTCCAGACGCTCTCCTTGCATTTTTTGATGAACGGCTCGATGCCGTACTTTTCGATATCCTGCTTGCCGTCCATGCCGAGCAGTTTTTCCACTTCCAGCTCGACGGGCAGGCCGTGCGTATCCCAGCCCGCCTTGCGCAGGACGTGCTTCCCCTTCATCGTCTGGTAGCGGGGGATGATGTCCTTCATGACGCGGGTGAGGATGTGCCCGATGTGCGGTTTGCCGTTGGCGGTCGGAGGGCCGTCGTAGAAGGAGAACTCCTCCCCTCCCTCGCGCTCCTTGATGCTGTCCTCGAAGACATTGTTCTCTTTCCAGAACTCGATGACTTCCTTTTCGCGGTCGACGAACTGCATCGACGTATCTACTTTTTTGTACATGCTCGATCTCCTGAAATCGGTTATTCACAAAAAAAATCCCTCTCGTTTTCGGAAAACAAAAAGGGACCACCAAAACATACTTGCATATGCCCCTGTTGGTAACGCGGTGGAAAAAACCGCGCGCACGGCTACTCCCGGTATCGGTTTTGCCCCGCGGGCTGAAAGGGGATACCCTGCCGTGCCCTGCCCGCCGCCTTTCACCTGCCGCGGCTCTCTTTGGAGCGGTCGCACGAAGGACTTGTCCTTTCTAAACGCCTGTATTTTTGAGAATATTGTACCAAGAATCGTGCCGTTTGTAAAGCGATTTTGCCCGCCGCCGCCAATTTTTTGCGCCGCGCGCCCTTCCCGTCCGCAGCGCTCCCTTTCCCGCCGCAGAATCGGCTGACCTTTCGATAAAGCCGCCGCGGCAGCTGCCGCGGCGGCTTTCCAGAGTATATGGAATCTGCTTATTTCATAAAGGCGAGGAATGCACGGTAATTGCTGTACAGATCCGCCTTGGAAATGAGTTCCCAGGGTGCGTGCATCGAAATGACGGGCACGCCCAGATCGACGGTATCGATGTTCAGGTTGGCGAGGAACTTTGCGACCGTACCGCCGCCGCCCGCGTCGACCTTGCCCAGCTCTGCCGTCTGCCAGACGACGCCCTCTGCGGCGAACATGCGGCGCACCTCGCCCACAAACTCTGCGTTGGCGTCGTTGGAACCGCTCTTGCCGCGCGAACCGGTAAACTTGCTCATGCAGGTGCCGCAGGAGAGCAGCGCCGCGTTCATGCGCTCGTAGACGCTCGCAAAGTTCGGATCGTATGCTGCCGTCACGTCGGAAGAGAGGCATTTGGAGGCGAAGCGCACCTTGCGGAAATTGGCGCCCATTGCCAGGCAGATCTCCTCCATGAGATCTTCATAAATCTTGCACTGCATGCCCGTATTTCCCTCGCTGCCGATCTCCTCTTTGTCTACCAGCATGGCGAGCACGGTGTGCGCGCTCTCCTCTTCCAGCACGGCCGTCAGCGCGGGATAGGCGCACACGCGGTCGTCGTGGCCGTACGAGCCGATCAGGGCGCGGTCAAAGCCGACGTCGCGCGCGGAAAAGGCGGGAACGGCGCACAGCTCCGCCGAGAGGAAATCCTCCTCGCACATCCCGTACTTTTGATCGAGATAATCGAGCACGGTATATTTGATTTTATTTTTGACCTTTTCGTCCGTGCAGGGCATGCCGCCGACGACGATGTTGAGCTGTTCGCCCTCGATCAGTTTGGCCGCCTTGCCCGCCATCTGCTCGCTGCCGAGATGGGGCAGCAGATCATCGATATAAAATACGGGGTCATCGGGCGCCTCGCCGACGCGCAGCTCTACCTTGCTCCCATCCTTGCGGACGACGACGCCGTGCAGCGCGAGCGGGATGGCCGTCCACTGGTATTTTTTCAGACCGCCGTAGTAATGCGTCTTCAAAAAGCACATCCCCGCCTCCTCGTACAGCGGATTCTGCTTGACGTCCACGCGGGGCGCGTCGATGTGCGACGCGATGATGCGCAGGCCGTCCTCCTCGAGATTTCGGGTGCCGACGCGGAAGACGACGACGCTCTTGCCGCGGTTGACAAAATATTTTTTGTCGCCGGCGGCGAGGCTGTCCCCGAACCTGTATTCGGTAAAGCCCCTTTCCCGCGCCATGCGCACGGCCGCCGCACACGCTTCGCGCTCGGTCTTGGCCTCGTTCAGGAATGCCTTATACCCTTCCGCATAAGCGAACATCGCGCGGCGCTCCTCTTCCGATGCGGTCTCAAAGTAATTTTTCTTTTCATAGGCGAGGGCGTCGTAACGCTCCTGTCCCTTGCTCTTTTTTTCGGACATGATCCACTTTCCTTTTTGTAAAATTTCAGTACCTTTCGCACTGCCTTATAGAGTAGCACACTTTCCCGGAAAAAGCAAATGTCTGCGCCGCACGCCAGGGAAAAACGGAACGCAGGCGCTGCCCGCGGAAGAGCGCGGCGAGGCCGCCGGCCGTCACTCGTAGTCTTCCAGGATCCGCTGGATGCGGGGCAGGTCTGCCGCCGTCACGAAGTGGACGATGCGCTCATCCGTCCTCCCGTTCTCCGTCACGCACACGGCGAGCAGTTTCCGGTTGCAGGAAAAGGCATCGAGCACCGCCTGCAAGGGCTCATCCTTGCCCAAATAGCGGTAATAGACGGACAGATCGGAGGCATCGACGGCGCTGCCCGCCTCCGTTTCGGCGAGATAGGCATCCACCGATCTCCCTGCCCGGATGACCTCGCCCAGGCGGCAGATGATGCGGCGGTTGTTGAGGATGCCGACCATCTTTTTGCCTCGGTAGACGGGCAGATTGGAATAGCCTGTCTGCGCGATGAGCAGGACGGCGCGGCGCAGGTTTAACCCTGCGTCGATGCTGGTCACCCGCTTGTCCGGCAGGCATTCGGCGATCCTCGGCGGGGTGCAGAGCAGCTTTTCGATGCGGCGGATGCGCTGCACGGCTTCGTCGCAGGGGACGGCGATGATGCGCCCGTCCGTACTTTGGTGCACGATGGCGTTGCGCAGGCGGGCGTAATCGGAAAGATCGTCCTCAAACCGCCGCACGACGGCGTTTTTCTCCGCGCTGCGGCGGACGATATCGGTGAACGACTGCGAAGGTTTGTACCCGTACAGGTCGCGCAGCTGTGCATCGATCTTGTTGTAGCTGTCGATAAATTCCGTTGCATTCCGCAATTCGGGCATGATCTTCTCCTCCCGCCGCGGCCGGCGGCGTTTGACTGTATCTCTGCCCCGATTATACCATAAAGCGGCGCGTTTGCAAAGCGCGCCGCCTCTCCTTTTCCGAAAAGATCAGTAATCCGCCCGCACTCGGCGGGAAAAGCCGCGCGAACGGACGGTGGTCAGGCGGTACTCGCGCTCGGGCGAGAGGTCAAAGGTACACTCCCGCCGCGCCGAGCGGAACCGGATCTCGCCGCGCGGATCCGCCGCCTGCGCGATCCCCGCCGCGCACATGCACGCGGGCACACCCGCATAAAAGGCGCAGGCGCGCAGCATCAGCTGCGGGATGCTGTCCTCCGCTGCACCGAAGACGCTGAAGATGACGTCCGCATCGCACAGCGACAGGGTGGACGCGACGTTGGGATAAAAGAGATCTTCCCCCACGCACAGGCCGATCTTGCCCGCTGCCGTCTCATACACCTTGAGATGGGCGCCGCCCTTCCAGTCCCCTTCGCCGCTCACGTACAGCATATCCGTGACGCCGAGGATGCGCCCCTTTTCGGCAATGGCGGCACTGCGGCTGCGCAGCCCGCAGGTGACCGTCACGCAGCCGGAGAGGACGACACAGCCCGCCTCTCTGCTGAGGAGGGCCAGGTCCTCCAGTTTGGAAGTTTCCCCCGCCAGCTCGCGGCGGTAATCCACTTCCCCCAGGCCGTCATACCCGAAAGCGAGCAGATCGCACTCCGCCGCTTTGCCGCTCTCCCAATACTCGTTCAGGGTGCCTTCCGTCACAAAATGAATGCGCATGCGCCACCTCCCCCCTTCCTTTCATTATAAGCGCCAGCGGGCGCACCCGTGCATGCCTCCCGCCGAAAAAAAATTTTTTCCGCCGCCGCTTTGATAAAAGTATCCGAAACGGTTGCAAAACAAATAAAATATGCTATAATCTATTTGGTGTTCCTCCGCACGAAAACAGCGGGAACGCCAAATCGCTTTTTACGGAGACTGTATGCCACGCAAAATACGGCTTACGCCCGTCCGCCTTCTGGTGCTCGGGTACCTTGCCGTCATTCTCATCGGCACATTGCTGCTCATCATCCCGGACGCCTCCAAAATTTCGGGCAGCGCGTCGTTCATGGACGCACTGTTTACGACGGTTTCGGCATCCTGCGTGACCGGGCTGATCGTGCAGGACACCTTCCAGCACTGGTCACTGTTCGGCCAGATCGTCATTCTCTGCCTCATCCAGATCGGCGGCATCGGCTTCATGACCATCGTCTACCTGCTGCTGCGGCTGGGGGGGCGCAAGATCGGCCTGAAAGAGCGCACGTTCATGCAGGAAGCGGTGAGCGCACCCGTCCTCTCGGGCATGGGCAAGCTGACGACGACCATCCTCGTCGGCACGCTCCTGTTTGAAGGGATCGGGGCATTCGTGCTCTGCTTCCGCTTTGTCCCCGACTTCGGCTGGGGACAGGGCATCTGGATGGCGGTATTCACCGCCGTATCGGCCTTCTGCAATGCGGGCTTTGACCTGATGGGCATCCGCGGCACGCCCTTTGCGTCCGTGACGTCCTATGCGGGCGACCCCATCATCTGCCTGACCATCCCCCTGCTCATCCTCATCGGCGGACTCGGCTTTTTCGTGTGGCTGGACATCAAACGGAACAAATTCCGCTTCCGCAAATACGAGCTGCACACCAAGCTCGTTCTCATCATGACGGCCATCCTCGTCGTCGTGCCCACTCTGATCATCTGCCTGGGCGAAGATTGGAGCGCGCTGGGCGGGCATGAACACTGGTACGAGCGGTTGCTCTCCTCCTTTTTTACGGCGGTGACGCCGCGCACGGCCGGGTTCAACGTTTTGCCCCTCTCGGGAGCGGGGAGCGTCCGGTCGGTGACCATCCTGCTCTCCATCATCCTGATGTTCATCGGCGGTTCCTCCGGATCGACGGCGGGCGGCGTCAAGACAAACACGGTGGCGGTGCTCTTCCTGTCCGTCTTCTCGCTCGCGAGGGGAAAACGGTCGGTCGAATGTTTCGGCCGGCGCATCGATGACACCAACGTCAAAAATGCCGCGCAATTCTTTACCATGTTCACCGCGCTCATCATCATCGGCGCGACGATGCTGTGCCTGTTCGAGGCGAACAATCCTGCCTTCGGCGGCGAAGGGGTGACGGTAACGGAATCGGTCTTTGAAGTCGTCTCTGCGATCGCAACGGTCGGATTGACGATGGGGATCACGCCGTCCCTGACCATCGGGTCGCAGATCGTGCTGTGCGTGCTCATGTTCCTGGGCCGCGCCGGATGTATGACGGTCATGCTCTCGTGGCGCACACCGAACGCGCCAGCAGCCGAAAAGCCGCTCGAAAAGGTGCGCATCGGCTGATCCATTTACTTTCTGAATCAAAAGTGAGGGAACTTCGACAATGAAATCCATCTTAGTCATCGGCCTGGGGCGCTTCGGCACCTATATGGCAAAGAAATTTTCGGAACTGGGCAACCACGTGCTCGTTTTGGACACGGACGAAGAGAAGATCAACGAGATCCTCCCGTACGTGACCAGCGCACAGATCGGAGATGCGACCAAGCCCGCCGTGCTCGACGCCATCGGCATAGACAACTTTGACGTATGCGCCGTATGCATGGGCGAAAACTTCCAATCTTCGCTCGAGACGACCTCCCTGCTCAAAGAGGCCGGAGCAAAGTATGTGCTCTCGCGCGCGTCGACAGAGATCCAGGCAAAATTTTTACAGCGCAACGGCGCGGACGAGGTCATCTTCCCCGAAAAGCAGACGGCGGAGCGGCTCGCGGTGCGCTACAGCGCGGACAACATCTTCGACTATATCCAGCTCACCCCCGAATACGCGATCTACGAGATCCCGACCCCGCGCAGCTGGGAGGGCAAGACCATCCGCGACAAAAACGTGCGCGCAAAGTACAACCTGAACATCCTCGGCGTCAAGCGGGGCGGCGCGCTGACCCCCCTGCCCGACGCGGACCACGTGTTCAGCGTAAAGGAGCGGCTGATCGTAATGTGCCGCAAAGAGGACATCGAAAAGATCCACTGACCCGAAAGGGCAAGCGCCCCCGCCGTTCACGGCGGGGGCGCCTTTTCGGACGCGAACGGGCGGGATCCGCAAAAGATCCCGCCCGTTTTATTTTTGTTTTCATCCGTCACACAACGGAACCGCCGGCCGCCGCCATAGAAAGAGCGACGAAAAAGAATGCATACAAAACGGAAGGCAGCAGCGCGACGAGGCCGAGCACCAGCCCCGCGACCGCAAAACCGTTCATGCGATAGCTGTTCCGGCGGCTCAGAGCCACGCCGGAGATCACGATTGCGACGATACTGGCAACGAGGCCGAGAAATAGCACCCAGCTAAGCCACAGCGAAACGAGGCCGACGACCATGCCGGCGATGCCGAGATTATTGATAGGCTTTTCCAGCTCGGCCGGCACGGCGCGATAGCCGCCGGCCGAATACTGCGTCTGCCCGCTGTACGGAGGGACTGAGGACGCCTGCAGCTCATCCTCCTGTCTCGCCCCGCAGTGGGGGCAGAACGCCGCATCCGCGGCGATCTCTTTTCCGCATTTTCTGCAATACATATCTTTTTCTCCCATGGATTTTTACAAGATCGGCCGTCAGATCACCACGATGAGGTAGTTCATCAGGATGATGAACGCGATAAGCGACAAGAAAAAGCAAGCGGCCTTCACGATGACGCCGATCAGGGCGCCCTTGCCGCACGAACGCGCGCGCAGGGGCAGTTCGTTCTTCCAAACGAGGTACAGGATCAGCCCGATAAGGGGGAAGAAGAAGCACAGCACGGCAAAACCGCCGCTGGGCGCATCCTGCTCGGCCGGCCGCGGAGGCGGCGCGCCATAGGGCGGAACACTGCCGTTCGCACCGGCGCCCGTACCGAAGTCGGCGGCTCCCGTAGCTCCCCACTGCTTTTCTCCGCAAAACGGACAGAAAGCGGAGCTTTCCTCAATCTCTTTCCCGCATTTTCTGCAATACATGCTTTATTCTCCCGAACGACTTCCCTGCAAGCAACTGCGACGTCCGAATGCCGCACTCAGAGCACCATCATGCTGGCACCGGCGACGGCGACCAAGACCACGGACAAAATGATCGTCAATACAATGACGGAGGCATATATGATGACGCCGATCAGGGCGCCCTTGCCGCACGAATGCGCGCGCAGAGGCAGAGTATCTTTCCAAACAAGGTACAAAATCAATCCGATGAGAGGGAAGAAGAAACCGAGCACGGCAAAGCCGCCGCTGGGCGCATCTTGCTCGACCGGCCGCTGCGGCGCGCCATACGGCTGGGCACCGTTTGCTCCGGCGCCCGTTCCGGCTCCGGCATCGGTTCCCGCATTCCCCTGCTGCTCCTTACCGCAATGAGGGCAGAAGGCGGAGCCTTCTTCGATCTCTTTTCCGCAATACTTGCAATACATACATCATCTCCCCAAGGGCATGTTAGATTACCGATTCCGGTTATACTGCCCTTTTCGTTTCTGTTTTTATTGTATCATACAGACTAAATTATGTCAAGCATACAAACAAAATGACAAAAAACGCCGCGCGGCTGTATAGGCGCGCGGCATTTTTTTATGAATATCGCGCGTTATGCGCGCTCTTCCAGCTTTTTGCGGTCGATCTTGCCGATCAAATTGACGGGCAGGCGTTCTTCAAAGACGATCTCTTTGGGAACGGCATAGGCGATGAGACTGCGCCGGCACGCCGCGAGGATCGCTGCGCGGCAGGCCTCCCGATCCGCTCCCGGCGCCTCGACGAACAGGCGCACGACCTGCCCCTTGACGGGGTCTGGGATGCCGACGGCACATGCCTTTTTGACTCCTGCAACGGACAGAGCCGCACTCTCGATCTCAGAGGGATAGACGGGCACGCCGCTCACCTTGATCATATTCTTGATGCGCTGTTTGAAATAGAGGAAGCCGTCCGCATCCAGCCAGCCGTAATCGCCCGTTTTGAGCCACTTGACACCGTCCACTTCGACGAAGGGCGAGTGTTCCTCCCCGAGATAGCCGAGCATGAACTGATCGGAATCGAGGTAGATCTCCCCCACCTCGCCTGCGGGCAGTTCCTTTCCGTCCTTATAGATCTTGACGCGGGTGCCAGAGAGGGGGTAGCCGATGGAATTTTCGCGGTGATGCCGCAGCGTATTGACCAGACAGACGGTGACCGTCTCCGTCAGGCCGTACCCCACATACATGCGCGCGCTGCTGCCGCCCTTTTCGAGCGCGGCGTTGAACTCATCGATGAGGGGCTGCGGGACACTGTCTCCGCCCACATAAACATCGCGGATGTGGGAGAGGTCCGCTTCGGTAAACGCCTTTTCCCCCAGCAGCTTGCGGTACATGGTGGGCACGCCGGTGAGGATGTTCGCCCTGCCGCGCACGATCTGCTTCGCGCTCATCTTTGCATCGAAGCGGATGCACATGATATTGGTGCGGCGCATGAGCATGCACATGTGCATATTGATGCACAGCCCGAAGCCGTGGAAGATGGGCAGCACGTTGTACAGCGCCGTATACCGCTCGACCGGCTCGCTCAAAAATTCCTCCGCCTTGGCGCACAGCCGATTGAAGACGGTGTTATCGTGCGCGATGATCTTGGGCTCGCCCGTCGTGCCGCCGCTGGCGAGGTAGACGGCCGCTTCGCCCGGGGCAAATTTTGCCGCCTCCCGGCGCGGGTTCCCTCTGTCTTTCAGGTACTTTTCAAACGATTCGCCGAAAGCGGCGCGCTTCTGCGTGCATCGGTAGTACAGCTTGGCCGGCCCGCCCATGTAATGGGCGCTGTCGCTGACGAGAGCGGGTACGCCGAAATCCGCCTCGCCGCAGCGGTAGACATCATACACGAGCACCAGCTTGCTGCCCGTGCGGCGAACGCTCTCGCGCAGCGCTTCGGGAGGGATAAAGGGATGTACGAGATTGACCGCGGCGCCCAGCTTGTTCGCCGCGTAAAAACAGAGCAGCGCCGCCGGAGAGTTCGGCATACACAGCGTGACCGTATCCCCTTTTCCCACCGAAAATGCGGCGGCGAGATTATCCGCGAGGATATCGATCAGCCGGAAGACTTTGTCAAAGGAATACTTTTTTCCGTAAAAGGAGATGGCGGTGCGCACGGTGCTGCCGGAGATATTATACAGCAGCGCCTCGTACATCGAACAATTTTCGGGGAGAGGTCGCATCATAAATTTTTCGGTTTCCTCATCTTTCGGGATTTATACGAACAGGCTCACGCAGAAAGCCGCCGCCGCAAACAGAACGGGGATGACGACCATATGCGCGATGTAGATGACCGCCGCGTGGCGGCCCAAGAAACAAAATCCGCTGTTCCAGGCGCCGTCCAGCCGCGAAAAGGCGTAGCGGGCGTCCGTATGATAGACCAAACGGCCGATGATCCCGCCCGCCAGCACCACAGCCGCCCACGGCAGGATGGGAAAATAGTCGCCCGACGGATAGCGGAAATTGAGGAGATAGACAAACGTGGCGCGAAGGATATTTTCCTCTTCCGACCACTGAGCAGGGATCTTGGAGATGATCTCCCACTGGCCGTCTATAAAAGTAAACTGCGCGGCGGCGGTAAAGTACCAGATGAGCAGCACGACGCCGACGACGCCGGGCAAAAGCCTCAGGAGATTGCGCGCGATCTGCGATGCCCTGCCCTTGCCGAGCAGGGCGCCGACGGCCGAAGCCGCCTCATCGAACACGGCATAGAGAAAGATGCCCGCCGCAAGCATGTGGATGACCCCGAAGAGCACGCGCATGCCCAGCCCCCACTGTTCGAGGATGGCCGTGACCGCCGAAATGCCCGCCGCGACCAGCGCGAGCGGGATACAGCGGCGGAAATTGCCGCGCGTCAGCGTGCTGCTGATGCCGCACAGGAGAAAAAAGGCGGTAATGACGAGCAGCCGCCCGTTGACGCGCAGATCGCTCAGCCACCAGGAAATGGCGAGGTCTTCCGCCTCGGCGAAGAGAGAGGTGCCGAACATCTCGTTGAGGGAGGGCATGATGTCGAACAGACAGTACATGAAGTGATCGAACACCATGAGCAGCACGCAGATGCCGCGCGCAAAATCCAGCTCCCAAAAGCGCTCGCTCTTGCCGCAAAAGCGGCGCACCATCTTTTTATATCCGGCGCTGCCCGGATGTTGTACGTCGATACCGCTTCGGAACATTTTCATTAGTGTATCACGTTTGCTCGCCCGCTGTCAATCGCGGAGGGCCTGTTTTTTGCGGGCCCCTGCTAAAAAATCAGCCCGCTTCCCCTTCCGCAAAGACTGCGTCGAGGCAGGCGGAAAGATCGCCGAGAGAACCGCAGGAAAATAATTTGGCGCGGGCGGCAGAGCTTCCGCGCCGGCCGCGCAGGTAAAATGCCGCCATTTTGCGCATTTGGACGAGGGTAAACTTTTCCCCGTAAAAGGGAAGCATGTCCGCGATCTGCCCTTCGATGGCGGCGCGCGCATCCCACGGGATATCCTTTTCGAGAATCTCCGCAAAGACGTGCGGGCAATACATGGCGGCGCGGGCGACCATCACCCCGTCCGCCCCCGTCTCCGCGAGCATCTTCTGCGCATCGGCGCGCGAAAAGACGCCGCCGTTGGCGACGACGGGAATGGCGACCGCCGCCTTCGCCGCGGCGATCTGGGCGTAGTTCGGTTCGCCCGCGTACATGCAGTCGCGCGTGCGGCCGTGCACGGTGAGCATATCCGCCCCTGCCCCTTCGCACAGCTTGGCGAACTCGGCCGCGAGGTACTTGCCCTTTTCCAGCCCGATGCGGAACTTGACGGAAACCGTTTTACCGCTCTTTTTACAGGCGGAAATGATCTTTTCCGCGCGCGGAAAATCGGCGAGCAGCGCACTGCCCTCGCCGTTTTTATATACTTTGGGAACGGGACAGCCCATATTGATATCCACCGCCGCGAAGGGGGCGAGATATCCGCTCTCGCAGGCGGCGCGCAGGATATCCGGGTCGCTGCCGAACAGCTGCGCCGCCGTGTATCTTTCGGACGGGTCGAGATACAGGAGAGCGCGCGTCGCCTCGTTATGATAGGCGAGGCCTTTGGCGCTGACCATTTCGGTAAAGCAGCCGCCCGCGCCGAAGGAATAGCACAGTTTGCGGAAGGCGAAATCGGTATATCCCGCGAGCGGAGCGAGGAGCACGTTGTTGGGCAGGCGGATCCCGCCGTAGGAGAGGGGCTGCCCGATCTCAGCCATGCCGTTTCTTAGCCTCCTCGTAATAGCGCCACAGTTCCTCCGGCGAAAGATCCTGCATGCGCTTGCCGTCCGCAGCCAACAGCCGGTCGGTCTCGCAGAAGCGGCGCACGAATTTGCGCGTGCTCTCCTGCAAACTTTCCTCGCAGTCGGCGCCCGCCAGCCGGCCGACATTGACCGCCGCAAAGAGCAGATCGCCCGCCTCTTCGGAAATGTGCGCCTTGTCCCCTTCCGCGACCGCCGCGAGCAGTTCGCCCAGCTCTTCCTTCACTTTTTCGGATGCCTCGGCGGCGTCCCGGAAATCGTATCCGAATTTGGCGGCGCGCTTGGCGACCTTCTGCGCGCGCAGTACGGCGGGAAAGGCGGAAGGCACGTCACGCACCGTATCCGAAGGGGTCTTCTGTCCCTTTTCCTCCGCCTTGTTGCGGTCCCAAACGGAGAGGGCGCTCGCCTCGTCCGTCGCCCGATCCTTGCCGAAGATGTGGGAGTGGCGGAAGATGAGCTTCTGGCAGACGGCGCTGGTCACGTCATCCGGCGTGAAGGCGCCGCGCTCGTCGGCAAGGACGGTATGAAAAGCGCCCTGCATGAGCACGTCGCCCGTCTCTTCCAAAATTTTCGAGTCATCCCCGCTGTCGATCGCGTCGACGAGTTCATAGGCCTCCTCGATCATATTGGAGCGGATGCTCTCGTGCGTCTGCACGCGGTCCCAGGGGCAGCCGTCCGGCGCGCGCAGCAGGCGCAGCACGGAAAGCAGGTCGTCATATGTAAAGCGGGTGCGCTGCAGCAGCGGGATCTCGCCGACGACGACGGCGCAGGTGGAGTCGTACTCCCCCTGCCGATCCAATTCGAACAGGCGGATCTTTTTCGCCACGCCGCCGCGCACAAAGGAGGCCTCCGCCTCGTCGCCGAACAGCTCGCACAGCCGCAGTTTGACATCCCCCGCGACGAGATCGCAGTCCACATCGTACACGGCGAGCGGAAGCATCGGCCGCCCGCTCTCCGCGACGGCATAGGCGGAGAGGGCGGTACGGTCGCGCGAAAATACCTTGGCCGCCGCAAAGGCCGCGTCCGCTTTGGACACGCCGACATGCACGCGCACGTCCTTCCCCTTTTGCAAGACGATCTGCGCGGACACATCCTCGGCGACGCTGCCGTCCACGCAATAGACGACATCCCCTCCCTTCGCCGCTCCGAGCACGGCCGCGGCGAGATTTTTATTGAGGGAGTCGAAGTTGCGGCTGCGCGCATACACGCCGTCCAAAGACTCAAACGCAACGCCCAGCGCGCGCACGCCGGCGGCGGCGGGCGTCTCGGCCGTGCGCAGAATGACGCGCGCACCCGAAAGGAGGGCTGCCTTGGCCCCCTCCGAGAGATCAGCGGGGCTGCACCCCAGTCCGACGATTTCGATCATGTCGATTCCTCCATGCAAACCGCAGTTCCTCCGCCCCGAACGCGCGGAAAGGGACGCTCAGCGCCAGATACGCGAGCCCGGCGGCGATGAACGGCGCGAGCGGAAAAGCTGCGCGCAGCGGCCACGCCGCACCGGCTGCCGCCGCGGCGAGCAGCGCAAATTTGCACGCCTGCCCGCCCGCACGGATGCGGTTTTTTCTTTCTCTAATACTATAATATAAATCGAGCAGGAACGCAACCAAATAACAGCCGATGGAAGCATAAGCCGCGCCGAAAACGGAAATTTGCGGAAATTGCAGCAATACAAACTCGGCCGCCAGGCGCAAGATACAGGCGAGCGTGACGGAAAAGGCGGCGTATTTCGAACGGCCCAGCCCGGTCAGGCAGGCGGAGAGCGTCTGTACCGCGGCGAGCGGGGCGGCCGAAAGGGCAAGCAGGCGCACCAGCCGCACGAGCACCTCCATCTCCCCTTCCGGCAGGCGGAACAGCAAACCGCAGACCGGCCCCGGGAAGGCGAACAGCAACGCAGCCGCCGGCAGCGCGAGATAGAGCGTGCACTTGAGGGCAAACAGGGCGCGCTCTTCCGCTTCCCTTCCCCGCCCCGCCGCGCGCAGAGCCGAAACGGCGGGGATACTGGCCGCCGCCAAACCGTAACAGACAGAGACGGGCAGATTGACGAGCGCCGTCGCCGCGCCCGCATACAGGCCGTACAGTGCCGTTGCGTTCTCCGCATACCGCCCGATCAACCGAACGATGAGGATGCTCTCGATGAGATTGGAGAGGGGCAGCGCGCCCGCCGCAACGGCAACGGGCAAAACGGCGCGGAGCAATTCGCGCGTGCGGGGACGGGCGGACTTGCCCTTCCCTGCCGCTGCGGGAAAGGGAGCAAAGAGCGGAACGTGCGGAACAAACGCGCCGCGCCCGGCAAAACGGATGCCCCCTGTCCGCCGGCGCATGCGAACAAGGAGGGATCCGCGCGGATATCCGCCCGCGCAGACAGCGAGGAATACGAGGGCGGCGAACTCGCTGAGCGTGATCGCCAGCGCCGCAAATGCGACGGCGCGCGCGGCATCGCCGCGGTAGATCTGTACAAAAAGGAGCCCGAATGCGATTTTAACTGCCTGCTCGATCACCTCGGAGGCGGCAGTCGGCGCAAAGCGGCTGTGCCCCTGGAACCAACCGCGCAGGCAGGACACCGCCGCCACGAGCAGCACGGAGGGCGCCAGCATGCGATAGGCAGAGGCGGCAGCGGCCTCTCCCTGCACGGCGGCAAAGGCGGGCGCAAACGCAAACATGGCGAGGCTCCCGGCCCCGCCGATCGCCGCAAAGAGCGGGAGTGCCGCGGCAAGCACCGGGCGCCCGTCTCCGCCAGACGCCGCGCGTTCGGCGACCATGCGCGCGAGCGCGGACGGGATCCCCGTCGCCGAAAGGGTGAGCAGCAGGCAGTAGAGCGGAAAGACCATCTGGTAGATGCCCATCCCGCGCCCGCCCAACGCATCCATGAGCAGGATACGGTAGACCGCTCCCAATAATTTGGAAAGCAGACTGCCCGCCGCAACGACCGCCGCTCCCTTGATCAAACTCTGCGACTTCATATGTACCGCCCATGGTGCGTTCGGTGCGGGGCAAAAAGCGGCCCGGCGTTCGCCGAGCGAACCGCCGGGCCGCGCCGCCGTCATTCAAATTGACTGGCAAGGATGTCCGCCGTCAGGCGGCACAGCTGTACGGCACCGTGCTCGATCCTGGCGCCCTCTTCCGCCGAAACGAGAGAGACCGCCCCGAGGCAATCTCCTCCCGCGACGATGGGAACGATGACCTGAGCCGTCAGGTCGACCGATGCATCCGCCGTGAGAGGGACGATATCTCCCCCTTCCGAAAGATTCGCGAGATAGCTGCGCCGCTCCTTGAGAATGCGTCCCAGCTCGTCTGAGATCTGCTTTTTTGCAAATTCCTTGCGGCCGTCGCCGGCGGCATACAGGATCTCGTCCGTATCGCACAGTACGGCGAGGTAGCCGCTCAGATCGTTGAGCGACTTTGTCGTCCCCTCCGAAAATTTTTCCAGCGCGGCGATGGGCGAATACTTTTTGAGCATCAGCTCGTCGCGCTCGGTGAAGATCTCCAAAGGATCGCCGTCCTTGATGCGCAGCGTGCGGCGGATCTCTTTGGGGATCACCACCCGCCCGAGTTCGTCGATCCTTCTTACGATTCCCGTAGCTTTCATTTCACTCCTCCCTTTGCTGCCGGCGCGCTCTGCGCCCGTCGCAATGGAGTATGCGTAACTTTTTTGCGCTTATTCCGCAAAATGTGCATTTCCCCGGCCGCCTTTCAAAATCAGCTTTTATGTATGACATAATACTCTGCAAATGTACTTTTTGAACCGGATGCGTACACACGTTTGGGAAGAGGAGCCCGATCTGTTTCGGATCCGGTCGGCGCGCCGCCTTGCGCTTTTCCCCTCTCCTTCTTTTCACTGCAAAAGTCCCGGCACCCAAAGGATGCCGGGACGCCTTTGCTGACCGATCGGTCAGATGCTTTCAAACTGAGAATTATACAGGTCGGCGTAGAAACCGCCCTTGGCGAGCAGCTGCTCGTGGCTGCCGCTCTCGATGATGTCGCCCCCGTTCATCACGAGGATGAGATCCGCATTGCGGATGGTCGAAAGGCGGTGCGCGATGATAAAGGAGGTGCGCCCGACCGTCAGGCGATCCATCGCCTTTTGGATCAGCTCTTCGGTACGGGTATCCACGGAGGAGGTCGCCTCGTCGAGAATGAGCATGGGCGCATTTTCGATCATGGCGCGGGCGATCGTGACCAGCTGCTTCTGCCCTGCCGAAAGGTTTGCCTTGTCGTCGAGAACGGTATCATAGCCGTGCGGGAGAGTCGTGATAAAGTGATGCAATCCGACCGCCTTACAGGCGCGCACGACTTCCTCGTCGGTGACGCCCTGTTTGCTGTACACGACATTTTCGCGCACGGTGCCCTCGAACAGCCAAGTATCCTGCAAAACCATGCAGAACAGCTCGTGCACGTTTTCGCGCGTAAGCTCGCTCGTCGGGATGCCGTCGATGCGGATGCAGCCGCCGTTCAGCTCATAGAAGCGCATGAGCAGGTTGACCATCGTCGTCTTGCCGGCGCCGGTCGGGCCGACGATGGCGATCTTCTGCCCCGCATGCGCCGCCGCGGAAAAATCGTGGATGATGATCTTGCCCGGATCGTAGCCGAAGCGGACGTGTTCAAAGGATACCTCGCCGGAAACGGACGCGGGCGAAAGGTACTTCTTTTTACCGGACTCGTCCGAAAGCTCCTCCTCGCCCAAAAACTCAAAGACCCGTTCGGACGCGGCCGCCGCCGTCTGCATACTGGTAAACGCCTGTGCCAGCTGTGAAAGCGGGGACGTAAAGAGGCGCACGTACAGTGTAAAGGCAGTAATGACGCCGAAATCTGCGATGGCTTTGTTGACGAGCAGCGCCGCGCCGACGACACAGACGGCGACATAGCCGAGGTTGCCGATAAAGGTCATCAAAGGCATCATCAGCCCGGACAGGAACTGCGACTTCCACGCACTGCTGTACAGTTTATAGTTGATGTCGTTGAAGGTTCGCTTGACCGCATGCTCGGCGTTGTATACCTTGACGACATTGTGCCCGGCATAGACCTCCTCGATATGGCCGTCGATCTCGCCCAAATAGCGCTGCTGGCGCGCAAAATATTTCTGCGAGCGGCCCATGATGAGGAACATCAGGATAAAGCCGATCAGGCTGGCGCCGATGGCCGTCAGTGCCATGATCCAGTTGGTGACGAACATCATGATGACGCTGCCCACCAACATGACGACGGCCGTAACGAAGGTCGTGATCGACTGGTTGAGCGTCTGCCCGATGGTATCGACGTCGTTGGTCACGCGCGAGAGCACGTCGCCGACGGCATGCGCGTCAAAATATTTAAGGGGGAGACGATTGATCTTTTCCGAGATCGCGGTGCGCAGGTTGCGCGCATTTTTCTGCGTGACGGTCGCCATGAGGAGGCCCTGCACATAGGAACAGAGGAGGCCCGCTCCGTAAATGACGACCAGCAGGATGCACAGGCGGAAGATCTCGTCCATATCGATCGCCTGCACGAGGTAATCGCCCTGATCGGGCAAAAAGAGGAAGGATTGCTGGATCGCGGCGGTCAGATCGCCGAGGATGTTCGGGCCGGTCAGATTGAGCACTGTACCGGCGACCGCGAACACGAGCGCGACGATCATCGCTGCGAGAAAGGGCCTCAAAAAGCGCAGCAGCTGTAAGGAAGCCTTTTTAAAATCCTTCGGCTTTTCGGCGGGCGCCCTCCCGTGCGGTCCGCGCCGGCCGGGGCGGCGCTGTGTGGTATCACTCATGTGCGGTCACCTCCCTCTGTCCGTTCAGTTCCTCTTCCGAAAGCTGCGAATAGGCGATCTCGCGGTACACCTCGCAGTTCTGCATCAGTTCGTCGTGCGTGCCCTTGCCGACGACCTTCCCTTCCTCCAAAACGACGATGAGGTCAGCATCGCGGATGGTGCCGATGCGCTGCGCGACGATGACGGATGTCGCCCCTGCGAGCTCGCGTTTGAGCGCCTGCCGCAGCTGCTTATCCGTCTTGTAGTCGAGCGCCGAGAAGGAGTCGTCAAACAGGAAGATCTCCGGCTCGCGGCAGACGGCGCGGGCAATGGAGAGGCGCTGTTTCTGTCCGCCCGAAAAATTGGTCCCGCCCTGCGATACAAAGGCTTGGTACCCGTCCTCTTTCTTTTCCACAAAATCCTGCCCCTGCGCGATGCGGACGGCCTCTTTGACCTTCTCTTCGGTAAACGTAAGCCCCTTCTTTTCACCGTAGGCGACGTTGCTCTCCACCGTTCCCGAGAACATCACGGCACGCTGAGAGACATAACCGATCCTGTCATGCAGGGCGGACAGCGCGTATTCCTTGACGTTGACGCCGTCGACGAGCACCTCGCCTTCTGTCGCGTCATAAAAGCGGGGGATGAGGTTGACGACCGTCGACTTGCCGCTGCCCGTCGAACCGATCAGGGCGACCGTTTGCCCCTTTTCCGCCTTGAAGCTGACGTCGTGCAGGACGTCGTTGCTCGCGTCGGGATAGCGGAAGGAGACATGGCGGAACTCCACCGTGCCGACGGGCGATCCTTCGGGCAATGCAGTCAGCGCCCCGTCCACGATGGTCGGCTCCGTTTCGAGCACTTCGCGGATGCGGCGGACGGAGACCATGGCGCGCGGAAGGATGATGAAGATGATAGCGAGCATCATGAATGCGGCGACCACCTGCATCGCATACCCGGAAAAGGCAGCCATCTGCCCGAACAGCGCCGCTCGCTCGGCACCCGTCGGCAGCGCATCGATGAGCGTCGCGCCGATCCAGTAAATGGCGAGAGTGAGTCCGCTCATGAGCATCGTCATCACGGGAGACAGGACCGCCATCGCGCGGGACGTGAAGAGCTGGGTCTTGGTCAGCTCTAAATTTGCGTCCGCAAACTTCTTTTCCTGGTATTCTTCCGCATTGTAGGCCCGCACGACGCGCACGCCCGTCAGATTTTCGCGCGTGACGGCATTGAGATTATCCGTCAGCTTCTGTACCTTTCGGAATTTGGGAAAAACGGCGAGCAGGATGAACAGCATCAGCGCCACCATCAGCACGACGGCCGCCGCCGTCACCGCAGACCACTGCCAGTTGGTCGATGTGATCTTGACGATCGCCCAAACGGCGAGGATGGGCGCCTTGATGACGACCTGCAGGCCCATCGATACGACCATCTGCACCTGCGTGATGTCGTTTGTCGTGCGGGTGATGAGCGAAGCGGTGGAAAAGCGGTTGATCTCCTCCATCGAAAAGCTCTCTACACGGTCAAAGATCTGCGCGCGCAGGCGGAACGAGAGCGCCGCGGCGATGCGCGCGGCAAAAAAACCGACCGCGACCGAACTGAGCGCACTGCCCAGCGCACAGGCGAGCATCAGCCCGCCGTCTCGCCAGATCGCGCCCATATTATTGCCCGTACCGGATACGGCCAGCTGCGTGATGCTCGACATATAGTCCGGCATCGTCAGATCCAGCCATACCTGCAGGACGATAAAACCGACCGATAGGGCCGCATATACCCATTCGCGCCACTTCAGCACCTTCAAAATGCGGAACAAAAGCAATCCTCCCGTCTTGTAAATCAGTTCACAAAATTATACCATACCGGCAAAACGTTGTCAACGCCGCCATGCCGTGGTCCCGAAAATTTCTCACACACATCATTTTCACCACACGATTGACAAATAATCAGAGGGTATTGTATAATAAACTTACTGAAATTGGCGGATATTCCGCAAAAAAGGAGAACCAATCATGCCGAATTTGCTTTTACCGGGCTGGGTGATCCCGACCATCATCGTCGCGGTCGTCGTGCTGCTGATCATCATCGTGATCGCCGTCTGTGCCGGCACCTATAACAGCTTTGTCAAAATGCGAAATACCTGCGAAGAGGCATGGGCGACCATCGACGTCTACCTCAAAAAGCGCTACGACCTGATCCCGAACCTTGTGGAAACGGTAAAGGGTTACGCCAAGCACGAGAGCGGAACGCTGGAAAAAGTGATCGCGGCGCGCAATGCCGCCATGAGTGCGAATGCGCCCAGGGACAAGATCGCCGCCGAAAATGCGCTGACGGGAACGCTGCGTTCCCTGTTTGCCGTGGCGGAAGCGTACCCGCAGCTGCAGGCAAACACCAACTTCCTCGACCTGCAGAACCAGCTCAAACAGATCGAAGCGGAGCTCGCCAACGCGCGCAAATATTACAATGCGACCGTGCGCCAGATCAACACAAAGATGGAGACCTTCCCCTCCAACATCATCGCGGGCATGATGCATCTGAAAAAGTTCGATTATTATGAGATCGAAGAGGAAGAGCGGCAGAACGTAAAAGTCCAATTTTAAGCGAGAGAGCCATGAATAAAACGATGAAGGCGGGGCGCATCGCCCTCACCCTCCTGCTGGCGCTGCTGCTCGCCGCGGCGATCCTCCTGCCCTTCCGCACGGTGCGCGCCGCCGCCGGATACACCTTTACAGAGTATGCCGTCGACTTTGACTACGTGAGCGGACGCACCTTCCGCGTGGAGGAACGCATCTCCGTCCACTACTCCGTGGGAGGCGGACACGGCATTTATCGCAGCTTGCCCCTCAACAGCGGCGAACGATACGCCGACGTGCGCGGCGACGTGGCCGATACCGAATACGAAAGCGGATTCCTGGTCGTCTATCTCGGTTCCGAGAGCGACCGCATCGCGGACGGCGACATGCGCACATACACCTTTTCTTACGATTTCACCGTCCCGGTCGGCGTACAGCGCGACAGCTTCCAGCTCAACGTGCTCGGCACCGGGAACGAGGCGGCTATCGAGCAGTTCTCCGCCGCCGTCCGCCTGCCCTTTGAGCCCGTTGCGGCGACCGCCTATGCCGGGCGCTACGGCGAAGGGGAAGGGCAATCCGTCGAATGGACCGCGGAAGCGAACGAATCTGTACTGCGCTATACTGCGGACGATATCCCCTCCTACCACGGCGTGACCCTCGCCATCGATTTCCCGGAAGGTACGCTGCCCGGCGAGGCACTCACGGCCGCCGAGATCGTCCTGATCGCCGCGTCAGCGGCCGTGGGCATCGCGGCCATCCTGTTTGCCCTGCTGCTGCCGCGCGGACGGATCACACCCGTCGTCAACTTTTCCCCGCCGGAAGGCATGGATCCGCTGCTGATGGGCTACCGCATCGACCTGAAAGTGAGCGATGCGGATGTGACGTCGCTGCTCTTTTACTTTGCGGACAAGGGCTACCTCGATCTGGACATGGCCGATCCGCAGGATCCGCTGCTGGTCAAGCGCAAACCGCTGCCCGAAACGGAACCCAACTACCGAAAAGTGTTCTTCAACGATCTGTTCAAAGGGCGCGACCAAGTTCGGTCCAGCGAATTGAAATATCATTTTTATAAGACGACCGACTACGTTCGGCACGCCGTCGCGAAGGAAGACGGGACCTTCTTCCGCAGAGGGCACAGCATCTTGGCGGCGGCTCTCGCGATCTGTGCGGGCGGCATCGGCCTGTTTGCGCCGGCCATTGCTTCGGCCGCGGCCGGGACCGGTTTCCGCCTCTCCCTGCTGTTTTGCGGGATCGCCCTGCCGCTCGCCGCAGCGCTCTGCTTTGCCGTCGGCCGCACGGCCATCCGCCACTCCGTCAAGTGGGGGAGCGGAAAGACGGCCGCCTTTGCCCTGCTCGCGCTGCCCGTTGCTGCGGCGGGCGCGGCCCTGTTCTGCTTTTTGACGCCCTCTTTCCTTCTCTCGATGGCGGCAAAGATCGCCCTGAGCTGCGGACTCTGCGCCGCCATGATCGCCGCTCCCTGGTGCAACCGCCGCACCCCCGCCTACCTGCGGCAGCTCGGCGAAATCGCCGGTTTTGCCAATTTTATCCGCCTGGCGGAAAAGGACCGGCTGGAAGAGATGCTCGCACAGGACCCGGAGCTGTACTATCACATCCTGCCCTATGCACAGGTGCTCGGCATTTCGTCCGTTTGGGAAGATAAATTCCGCGATCTGGCCGTTCAGCCCCCGCAGTGGGTGCATCGCTACCCCGGTGTATTCGACTTCCTGATCTTCCATTCCGTCTACCGCAATACTTCTTATCTGCTGACGCAGAGCATGACCGTTCGTCCCGCGCCCAAGGGCGGCGGGGGCGGCGGATTTTCCGGCGGCGGATTTTCGGGCGGAGGCGGCTTTTCCGGCGGCGGATTCGGCGGAGGCGGAAGCGGGCGCTGGTAATGCTCCGCGCGGCGCTGCCCGCCCCCTGCGCCGATCGCAAATCCCGTTTTGCTTGTCCTCATATGCCGCAGCACAGGGCAGCTGCATCCGCTAAAAAGAGCTGCCACCCGAACGGACCGCGGCAGATTGTACCTCCACTGAGCCGCGGCAGACATCGGCGCAGCCGCAGAGCGGATTACTCCGCGTTGCCAAAACAGCGCACGGATACTACAAACGACACAGAAAAAGAGCGAAGAGAGATCTTCGCTCTTTTTGACTGCATTTTCAATGTTGCCGCCCTACTTGCCGCCCTTTGGGCGTTCGGCAAAATAAGGGCCGAGGCCGCAGCCCGTCTCATGGGTGACGACATACGTCCACCGGAAATTTCTGCCGACGACGAACACCTCTGCCATGTCTGC
>ERZ1643247.726-NODE-726-length-36793-cov-16.101230_pt1 | contig 36793 bp, 27 predicted proteins | sample MGYA00579264_ERZ1643247 | MGnify/ENA primary metagenome ERZ1643247 (study PRJEB29033, sample SAMEA4952262) | chicken gut metagenome | biome: Broiler Chicken; feature: Gastrointestinal Tract; material: Caecum | place: Ireland | collected 2018 | study: Broiler... | reverse complement strand
GGTGTCTGGCCGGAGGCCAGACGGATGAGGGTGCTTTCTTGGCATGCGCCCCCCCCCGGCGATCCTTTGGTGACTTTCCCATCGCTGGGAAAGCCACTCGCCGCCGCAGCGGCGAAATCCTGCCCTCCTGCTGCCGGGACAAATTTTGTAAAAGGAAAGAGGGAAGTTTACGGCGTCACAGAGACCCCCATCACCCGCTGCCCCAGGGCCTCCAGCAGGAGCACATGCTCCTCTCCGGCGGGCAGGAGGACATTTTTCTTCACGCCCCCCTCGGCCCCCCGGCAGGCCAGTTTCAGCGCGTCGGCGGTGGGCTTGGGCAAGGCCCCCTCTTTCAGCAGCTCGTCCGCCTTGATCAGGTTCATGTGGAGCAGCTCCACCTGCCGGTCCTCCCCCAGGGCCAGGGAGGGCTCGCCGTCCACAAAGAGGACCAGGCGGTCGGCCTTCATGGCCTGGGCCACCGCCGCCGCCTCCTCGCCGCTTCCGGTGAGGACGGGCAGGAAGCCCCCGGCCAGCAGGGTGTCCAGCACCTTGGGCCGCACGTTGATGCCCGTGTCCGTGTGCTTCAGGAGGCCGCCGTCCCCGGCGGACAGGGCCACTCCGGAGCCGGACAGGGCGGGGGGCAGCTCGCCTCCCTGGGGGCGCACCAGCACCACCCGGGCCCCCGCCCGGGCCAGGGCGGGCCCGTCCAGCAGGGCGGAGAGCCCCTCCGGCGGGGCGTAGACCACCCATGTCTCCCCCTGGCGCTCCTCCAGGGCGGGCAGGACGGACAGAGCGGCCTTGGCGGGGGAGGCGGGGTCCAGCCGGTGGATCAGGTCGTACTCCTGAAGAAAGGCCTGTACATACTCTACGTCGGTGGGGGTGTCGATATACTCGATGCCCCGCTTTTGGCGGGTCTCCCGCCCCTTGCCGGTGAGCAGCAGGATGGAGGGCCACTGGCTGTCCAGCACCGCCCGGCGGATGGCCTCCCCCCGGTTGGGGATGATCTGGACGGGACAGCCCTCTTTCTCCACGTTGGGGGCGATCTCCCGGCAGATGGCCAGGGTGTCCTCCTCGCCGCTGTCCTCCTCAGTGAGGTAGACCCGGTCGCACCACTGCCCGGCGGCCTCCCCCAGGTCGTGGCGGCGGTCAAAGGCCTTCTTGCCGGGACAGCCGAAGACGATGGCCATATTCCGGCCGGGGTACTCCTCCCGCACCGAGCGGAACAGGGTCTCGAAGGACAGGCGGTTGTGGGCGTAGTCCACAATGGCCTGGATGCTGCCGTCGGCGTTGGAGAACACCTCCATCCGCCCGGGCACCCGGGCCCGCACCAGGCCGTCGTACACCGCCCAGCTGGGGATATGCAGGGCCTCGCACACGGCGATGACCCCCAGGGCGTTCTCCACGTTGAACAGCCCGGGCATGGTCAGCCGTAACTCCCGCTCATAGGAGGGGGTGCGCACCTGGAACACCGTCTGGCCGTCCTCTTTGCGCACCGAGGAAGCGTACACGTCCGCCTGGGGATTCTTTTGGGAGAAGGTGATCACCGGCTTCCCGGCGGCCTGGGCGGCGGCAAGCACCTCGGGGGCGTGGTCGCAGTCCAGGTTGACGCAGTTCACCTGGGCCTGGCCAAAAATTTTCAGCTTGGAGGCGAAGTAGTCCTGGAAGTCCGGGTGCTCAATGGGGGAGATGTGGTCGTAGCCGATGTTGAGAAAACAGGCGGCGGCAAATTCGGTGCACAGGGAGCGGTGGTACTTCAGCGCCTGGCTGGACACCTCCATGGTGAGGTACTCCAGCCCCGCCTGTGCCGCGTGGGCCAGGTGCCGCTGCAGGTCCAGGGGCTCCGGGGTGGTCAGGTGGGATTCGAAGCGCTCCGCCCCGTCGTAGGTGTCGATGGAGGAGATGACCCCCGTCTCCCCCTTGCCCTGGCGGGAGCGGTACGCGTCCAGCACCGACTTTAAATAGTAGGTGGCCGAGGACTTGCCCTTGGTGCCGGTGAAACCGATTACCTTCAGTTTCCCGGAGGGGTGGTCATAACACAGATCGGCCATAAGGGCCATGGCCCGGCGCAGGTCGGACAGGAGGATGCAGGGCAGGGTGGAGTCCGGCCAGCGCTTCTCACTGGCGTAGGCCACCGCCCCCCGGCTCTGGGCCATGTCCAGAAACTCCGCCTTGAAGTGGGCTCCCTTGCACACAAAGAGGGTGCCGGGCACCACCGTGCGGGAGTCGCAGGACACCAGGGCGATGGGCTGCTCCCGGTCCAGGTCCGCGGGGACGGGGGCGGCCAGCAGGCCCTCCCCCTCCAGAAGGGTCAAATAGTCGTTCAATGTATGTGCCATGGGGCGTCACCTCTTGTTTTTCGTTGATTTCGCAGCAGGTCCCGGAGCCCCTCCGGGGAGAGGGCGCGCTTCCAGCTGTGGGCCCCGGCCTTCTCACTGGGGCCTGGGCTGTCTTTCTCTGAAATTAGGGGTTCCCCTACTTTGTAAAAATACGGCGCAGAGGTCCGTGGCAGGCCTGGATGGACCGCTCGGCCAGCACCGCCATGGCGTCCAGGTAGAAGGGGGACAGGTGGTGCTGGCTGGAGAACACCGACAGCTCGGTGCAGGCCAGGATGGCACAGTCGCACCCCTGCTCCTCCAGATCCTGGTGGACCACGGCGAATTTCTCCGGGTCCCCCGCCTTGCCCGCCTTGATGTCGTCATAGATGATAGACATCACTTTTTTCTGGGCCTCGGGGGAGGGGACTCTGGGCTCCATGCCCAGGGCGATGAGCTCCTTTTGGTAAATGCCCGTCTGGATCGTGCCGTCGGTGCCCAGCACGCCGGGGTAGTGGCAGCCCCGGCTGGCCAGGACCTGGCAGGCCTCCCGCACCATGTGGAGGATGGGGATGGAGATCTGCTCCTGCACCTTGTCCAGGAAGTAGTGGGCGGTGTTGCAGGGCACCGCGATGGCGGTACAGCCCCCCTGCTCCAGCAGCTTGGCGCCGTACAGCAGGCGGTCGTACACCGGCTCCTCCTCCCCGGACAAGATCGCCGCCGTGCGGTCGGGGACCCCGTTGTCGGAGAAGATCAGCATGGAGATGTGCTCCTGGTCGGTGCGGGCCGCCGTGCGGTCGATGATATACTGGTAAAAGGTGTTGGTGGCCTGGGGGCCCATGCCGCCCAGAACGCCGAGACGGTAATCTGACATAGTACCGAGCTCCTTCTTTTTTTCATTGGGGGGAGACTGCTTCCGCCTCTTTTTGCCTTCCCCTTTCCCGGGGGAGGGTGCCGAGCGAAAGCGAGGCGGATGAGGGGCGCTCCCCTTAAAAAGCCTTCCCCCTGGGGGGAAGGTGGCACGGCGAAGCCGTGACGGATGAGGGGGCAAGTTTCGGAATGGGTTTGTTATACACAGGGAGTTTCGCCGCTCCGGCGGCGAGTGACTTTCTGGACGGCCAGAAAGTCACCAAAGAACCGCTAGGGGGCCGGCTCAGGATGGACACTTCGTGTCCATATTCGCCGCCCCCCTAGGACCCCCATTACGGGGGTTACCCCTTGGAGCAGGCAGAATCCTTCCGGCGCGCAAAATCTGAGCGGCGGTCAGCGATTTCTTCCGGCCCACTGGGGCCTGACGCCCCTAAAATTGCAGCCGACGCGGTTCCACACCTGCGCCTGGCTTTTCTCAGCCAACGCTCCCGGTGCGAATCCTGGCGGGCCGGTCTGGGACCGGCCCCTACGAGGGAAACGGGACCCTCCCTAGGGGCGGGCGTCCTCACCCGCCCGCCCTCGTCTACGCCAGCAGGACGACGGTATCCGGGTCCACCCAGGCACGCTTGGGGCGGCCGGGGTCCACATAGACGGTGGGGTGCTGGAGCCCCGGGGCGGGTTCCTTCCACAGAAGGCCGCTGTCCACCCCGTAGGTCCGGCCCCCGTACTCATAGGTGCATCGGACGCTCCAGGGGGAGCCCTGGCCCGGCCAGCTGGAGAAGCTCTCCCGCTCCCAGCGGATGAAACTATGGCGGCGCACCTGAACAATGGTGCCCGGCACGGCAACCCCGGCGGACTGGAGCCGACGCTCCCGCCCGCGCCGCCGCCGGACCGCCAGGGCGCACACCAGACCGACGAGCAGGCACACCACCCCAATGGGCAGGAAGGCCCAGGACGAGGCCGCCCCCCGGATGGAGACGCCCAGACATCCGTACAGCGTGCCGGCCGCCACAAAGGCGGCGCCCAGGAGTCCGAACGTCATGGCACACAGGGCGGAAATTGAGTCCGGCGGACGCATGGCGGCCCTCCTCTCAGTTTCTGTGTCAGTCCTATTCTTCCCGGAACAGCAGCTCTATCATCCGCTCCGGGGCCTCTAAAAACCGCCTGGTGAGCTGGTAGTGCTCCGTATCCCGGTAGGCTACCCGGTCAATGCCGTCCTGGGAGAGCTGATAGATGCACGCCCCCGGGTAGGCCATCAGAATGGGGGAGTGGGTGGCGATGATGAACTGGGAGTGTTTCTTCACCAGATTGCGCATGAGCACCAGCAGGGACATCATCCGGGTGGGGGAGAGGGCGGCCTCCGGCTCGTCCAGCAGGTAGAGGCCATCGCCCCCGAAGCGGTGCTCCACCAGGGCGAGAAAACTCTCCCCGTGGGACTGCTTATGGAGAGACACCCCGCCGTAGCTGTCGATGAGCCGTGGCCCGGGGATCGTTTCATCCATCTCGTCGATGTTGGTGGCCACGTTGTAAAAGCTCTCCGCCCGGAGGAAGAAGCCGTCCCGGGGGTAGGCCGTCCTCCCCACGGTGAGGTACTCATGGAGGGGGGAGTGGGTGGCCCGGGTGGAGAAGTCGAAGTTCCGGGTGCCCCCCTCGGCGTTGAAGCCGCAGGCCACAGCCACGGCCTCCAGCAGGGTGGACTTGCCCGTGCCGTTCTCCCCCACCAGAAAGGTCACGCCGGCGGGAAAGAGGAGGGGGTGCTCCCGGTCCCCCAGAGCCCGCACCGCCGGGAGGGCCGACAGGTAGCTGTCCGCCGGGACGGGCTCGCGCAGGTAGATGCGGTCGATGTAGCGGCGTGGCAATGGGATCACCTCTTTCTGAGGGGGATTTCGCCGCCCGGCGGCGGGAGGTTCCGCCCCGCGGGGCGGGTTACTTTCTGGATGTGCCCAGAAAGTAACCAAAGAGGCACCAAGGGGCAGGCTCAGGATGGGCACTCACGTGCCCATATTCGCCCGCCCCCTGGACCCCAATTTTACGGGGGCCGCCAATTAGGCTGCCTCAGCAATGATCGCAAAGGCGCGGGTGGCTCAGCTGACTGGTCTCCCTTCTATTACCGCTGCCGCTGAGGGTCCGGTAACCTTTGGGTGTTTCTTCTATCGGTGGAAAGCGCGCCTTTTGCGTGGGTGGGGCTCAAGTTTGGCTCAGGGGACCGGCGGGCGGGTGAGGACACCCGCCCCTACGAAATATAGGAAACTCTCCGGCCTTTCCGTCGGGGCCGGTCCCAGACCGGCCCGACGGATGAAGGGAAAAATTTCGAGATACGGCGGGAGGGGCAAGCCCCTCCCCGACAGTTTTACAGATGCTCTCCCTGACTGGGTAGGGGAGGCCCGTGGGCCTCTCGCCGGGGGGGCGCATGCCAAGAAAGCACCCTCATCCGTCTGGCCTCCGGCCAGACACCTTCCCCCTTTCAGGGGGAAGGCTTGAGCGGGCGGGTCTGGGACCCGCCCCTACGGCGAATGACGAAAACGGTTTCACGCCTTCGTAGGGGCCGGTCCCAGACCGGCCCGCCAGGATTCGCACCGGGAGCGTTGGCTGAGAAAACCCAGGCGCAGTTTTTGAACCGCACCATTCGAAATTTTCCGTCCAACAGGCCGCCGAAGGCGGCCCCCAACGCAAAGCCCAGCGTAGCGGGTTTGCGTTGGAGAGGACACTCGCCCGCAGGCGAGCGTTTCGGAGCGCAACCGCCCGAAGGGCGGCTCTTGGCGCGGAGATGGAGCGATGGAGTGAGCGAGCTTTGCCCGGTCCGGGCGAAGCGAGGGATACGAAATCCGCGACGACGAAGTGGCCCGGTGGGAATTTAGACTGCCGCTCAGATTTTGCGCGCCGGAAGGGCTGCGCGATGTTCAAGGGGTAACCCCCGCAACGGGGGTCCAGGGGGTGGGCGAATATGGGCGCGGAGCGTCCATCCTGAGCCCACCCCTTGGCGGCTCTTTGGTTTCTTTCTGCCCAGGCAGAAAGAAACTCGCCCCGCAGGGCAAAATTCCCCTGCGTACAACAAACGCAGTCCGAAACGTGCCCCCTCATCCGTCTGGCCTTCGGCCCGCCACCTTCCCCCCAAAGGGAAGGCTTTAAAGGGGAAGGCTTAAAAAGAGGCGGCGAACTCCCCCTGCAAAATACTTAATCCACCGGCTTTTTATTGTACTGCTTAAACCGCTTCATATTCCCCAGGTGATTCTTCAGCACCCGCAGCCAGCGGCGGAAGGAGGAGTCCTGCTCATACACCAGGGAGTGGGAGTCCTTTCCCGCCCGGATGAGCTCCTTCATCTCCTTATGGTAGCGCCTGGGGGTAAAGCCGAAGGCCACGTTCTTGGGCACCATCCGCCACAGGGACTTGTCCTGGGTGATGATAAAAGGCAGGTCCTTGTGCTCCACCCGGTCCTCCACCACCAGCTTGGCGATGTTGTGGCCGGAGCCGGTGACATAGTAGTTGCTGCGGCCCTGGCGGCAGTTGATCTCGAAGGCCTTGTACTTCCCGTCCCGCTGGTCGTACTTGATGTCGAAGTTGGAGAAGCCGGTGAAGTGCAGGTCCTCCAGCATGCCCTTAATTTTCAGGGACAGCTCCTCGTCGTGCTCGGTGAGGATGACCGCGTGGTTGCCGATGCCGTGGGGGGAGTGCTCCTCCAGAAGAACGTGGCCCAGGCACATGAGCTTCACCTGTCCGTTCCGGTCGGAGTAGTTGGTCAAGACCCGCATATAGGTGTCGTCCCCGGGGATGAACTCCTGCAAAACCATGTGGTCGGGGTAGCCCGCCTCGTACACCTGGTCCAGGGCGGAGAGCAATTCCTCCCAGGTCTGGCAGATGTACACCTTGGCCAGGGCGTGGACCCCGGTGGCCCAGTAGGCCACGCTGTCGGCGGGCTTGGCGATGTAGGGGGGGCCGAAGGGCAGAGAGAAGTCGTGGCCCATGGACTTGTCATAGATGAAGGTGGCCGGGTGGTCCACCCCGTACCGGTCGCACAGCTGATAGAACTTCTCCTTGTTGATGAGGGTGTCCAGCAGGGCCCCGTCGATGTAGGGAGCGACCACGTTGGCGGGAAGCTGGTCCTTGCAGTGGGCGGCCAGCTGCACATAGCTGTCCCCGCAGCCCAGCAGGAGAATGGTCTTATCCGGGAACTCCTCCGCCACCGCCTTGGCGTTGCGGCGGAAGGCGTCGGCGCTCTCGTTGTCCGGGCACACCCGGTAGTCGATGATGGCGCTGCCGTGGCAGGGGAAGGAGGGGTATTTGCCGTAGGCGATGCTCCTCACCCCATAGGCCTCGTGGAAGGCCCGGGCCACGCTGTATACGTTGATGTCGCCGCCGAACAGCAGCGGCTGAAAGTTCAGGTCTGACACTTCATAAAACCCCTTTTTTCAAGAGTGGAGAGTGAAGAGCAGAGAGTGGAGAGAAAAGGGGAAAATCTCCACTCTTCACTCTCAACTCTTCACTCTGGTGACCTGGCCCGGCCAGGTCACCGGTATTCAATGTGAACCCCTCTGGCGTACAGGGGGTCCAGGTCAAAGACGGCGGTGTCCCCGGCGGAGCACTTCACGTCGGTGACGTTCAAAATGGTCTCGGTGGCGCCGATGCTCCCGATGACCCGCACACGCTGGTTTCCGATGCGCACGGTGCGCTGGCGGCTCTGCCGCCACAGCTTCCACAGGGACCAGAAGCCGGAGGCCCGGGGACGCTCCACCCCGAAGCCGTTCTGATAGCCCACAGGCAGCACCGCCACCCGGGTGGGCTTTTTCAGGGTGACCAGCTTGTCCGAGCCCACCGTGTGGCCCTTGGGGAGCCAGCGCACCTCAGACAGGGGGGCCTCTCCATATCCAACAGTAGTCAGGCCATCCCCCTGGGTGCGGCGGCACCGGCCCAGCAGAACGGACCCGGCCCGCACCGCGTCCAGCCGGGCCGCATCAAAGTGCATCAAGGCGTAGGAGCCGGCGGCGTGGACCAGACCGGTCTCAAACCCGGCGGCGTGGATGGCGTCCAGCACCTGGTGGAACTGCTTGAGCTGGGCGTCCACCTCCTGGCCCTTCCCGGAGGGGCTGGTGTGGAGCTGGGTATAGATCCCCGACAGGGCCACGTTGGGCAGGGAGCGGTAGGCCAGGAGGATCTTCTCCGGCTCGCCCACCAGAAAGCCGCCGAAGCCCATCCCCGTGTCCACCTGGATGTGGGCCTCGGCCACGGTGGAGCGGTTCTCCGCCACCGCGTTCAGGGCCAGGCCGGTGTCCACCGAGGAGATGGTGCACACCACGTTCAGGTCCACCAGCCGCTCCAGCTCCTCCCGGTCCACGGTGGCCCGGAGCATGAGGATCTCCTCCTCCACAAAGCCGGCCTCCCGCAGCTCCTGGGCCTCCTCCACGCTGCCCACGGCGAAGCGGCCCACCCCCTCGTCCCGGAGCATCCGGGCCAGGGGGATCAGACCGGCCCCGCCGCCGTCCCCGGTGAGGACGCCGTACAGGGCGGCCCCCGCCGCACGCTTCCGGATCACCGCCATGTTGGCCCGGATGGCCGCTTTTTCAATGACCAGCTTTCGCATGTGGATGCTCCCTTCTGTCTGTCTCAAGTGAGCGCCGGGGCGGAACAGGCCCGCTCCCCGGAATACTTTATTTTAGCACTCCGGCCCTGAAAAGGCAATCCGGCCCCCCGCCCTGTCCCCGCCTTCCGGGGGCAAATGGGAAAACATTTACAAAAAGTTTTCAAAATCCCGGCGGAGCCTGGCTCTCATCGGAGATTTTCCCGGGAGGAAGCCGCCCCCGCTCTTGTGCCCGGACTAAAAAAATGCTACAATAAAATGCTACGACGGCACGCCCCGCCGCCCCTTTTGGGGAGTATGCCCGGAAGGGCGGGCCGAAAATCCACTCTGGGAGGACCACATGGAACGGACTACCACCACCATCCCGCAGGCGGACATCGACCGCCAGCTTTCTTTTTGCCGGGAAATCGCCGCCCTCAGCGCCGCCCGGCCCGAGCAGCCTCTGGCCTTTGTGGACACCTACGGCTGCCAGCAGAATGAGGCCGACTCCGAGCGCATCCGGGGCTATTTAAGCCAGATGGGCTACGGCTTCACCGACCAAGAGGAGGAGGCCCAGATCATCGTCCTGAACACCTGCGCCATCCGGGAGCACGCGGAGCAGCGGGTGCTGGGCAACCTGGGCGCCCTGGTCCACGTGAAGCGCCGCCACCCGGACCAGATCATCTGTGTGTGCGGCTGCATGGCCCAGGAGCAGCACGTGGCCGACAAGATACGCCAGTCCTTCCGCCACGTGGACTTGGTGTTCGGCCCCCACGTGCTGTGGAAGTTCCCGGAATTTATCCACACCCTGCTCACCAGCCGGGGCCGCATCTTCCAGATCCCCGACGAGGCCGGCTCCATCGCCGAGGGCATCCCGGTGGTGCGCCAGGACAAGGTGAAGGCCTGGGTGTCCATCATGTACGGGTGCAACAACTTCTGCTCCTACTGCATCGTCCCCTACGTCCGGGGCCGGGAGCGCTCCCGGAAGCCGGAGGACATTTTGAACGAGGTGCGGGAGCTGGTGGCCGAGGGCTACAAGGACATCACCCTCCTGGGGCAGAACGTGAACTCCTACGGCAAGGACCTGGAGGAGCCCATGGACTTCGCCGACCTGCTGGAGCGGGTGAACGCGGTCCCGGGGGACTTCCTCATCCGGTTTATGACCTCCCACCCCAAGGACGCCACCCAGAAGCTCTTTGAGACCATGGCCCGGTGCGAAAAAGTGGCCCCGGTGCTCCACCTGCCCTTCCAGGCGGGGAACGACCGGGTGCTGAAAGTGATGAACCGGAAGCACACCATTGAGCAGTACCTGGACAAGATCCGCGCCCTGCGCGCCCTCATTCCCGATATCGTGCTCACCTCCGACGTGATCGTGGGTTTCCCCGGGGAGACCACCCCCGAGTTTGAGGACACCCTGAAGGTGCTGGAGGAGGTACGCTTCGACGCCCTGTTCACCTTCATCTACTCCCCCCGGGTGGGCACCCCCGCCGCCAAGATGGACGACCCCATGTCCAGGGAGGAGAAGCTCCAGAACTTCAACCGCCTGGTGGCCCTCCAGGACTCCATTTCCGAGGAAAAGCACGCCGCCTACATCGGCAAAACCATGCGCTGTCTGGCGGACGGGGAGAGCGGCGACAGCCGGTACCCCCTCTCCGCCCGCACCCCGGGCAACCGGCTGGTGCGGCTCACCGGAAATCCCGATGTGATCGGACAGTTTGTGCAGGTGAAGATTACAGACGCCAATAAGTGGTCCCTGTTTGGGGAGATGGTCTGATTTTTGTTTTAGGGGTGTCCCGTCGGCGGGGGCTTTTGCAGGGGCGGCCTTTGGCCGCCTGTAAGCCTTCCCTCTCGGGGGAAGGTGGCCCGAAGGGCCGGATGAGGGGGCGATTCCCCACCAAAGCCTTCCCCCTGGGGGGAAGGTGGCCCGAAGGGCCGGATGAGGGGGACAATTCCCCACCAAAGCCTTCCCCCTGGGGGGAAGGTGGCCCGAAGGGCCGGATGAGGGGGACGATTCCCCACCAAAGCCTTCCCCCTGGGGGGAAGGTGCCCCAGTGCGCACACTGGGGCGGATGAGGGGGCAGGTTTTAGATCGGGTTCGTAGTACGCAGGGTAGTTTCGCCGCCTGCGGCCGACGGGCACTTCGTGCCCATAGGACCGCCACCCTACCCCCTCTGTCGCTTCACGACATCTCCCCCTGACAGGGGGAGTCGGCCCCCGGACCCCCATTACGGGAATTATCCCTTTGGCCCGGCATTGGATTTCCGGCGCGCAAAATCAGGAGTGCTTGGGTGCAATTCCTTCCGGCCCCACTGGGGGCCTGAGTCTGCAAAATTTAGAACATTTGCGGTTCAAGATCTGCGCCTGGCTTTGCCGAACCAACGATACCGGTGTGAATCCTGGCGGGAGGCCCAAGGGCCTCCCCTACGCAAAACCAAAACCGTCACGTTTTATCGTATTTATCGTAGGGGAGGGGCTGAAGGTGAATCGGCCGAAGGCCGAGAGAAGCCACCCTGGGGTGTGCCCCTCCCGCCGGTTTCCCGAAATCCGCCGCAGGGGCGGCGCACTGGACCGCCCGCTCCGCTGGCGGGCGGAGGGTGACGCAAAACCTACCCCCGCCCCAGCTCCAGCCCCATGGCCAATCCCGCCAGAAAGACCGCCTCCTGCTCGACGGAGAAACCCAGGAGCATCCCTTCCTCCATCTTTTCCGCCAGACCCGCGGCCTCATCCCCCAGGGCGCACAGCCCCGCCCGGGCCTCCTGGACCAGCTTCTGCCCCTCCCAGAGCTCCTGCCGTCCCGTGTACAGGAGGGAATAGACCCGGTTCTCCTGGGCGAATTGATACAGGGCCCTTTGCAGGTCGGTCATAGAAAGTTCCTCCCAACGCATTTCGCACATTCGTGCGAGTTTTTATTTATTATATCCGCACGTTTGTGCAATGTCAAGAGGTGGTTTGGTGTCTCTCTTTTCTCAACGTCTTTTAGACCTGCGGACCCAGAAAAAACTGTCTCAAAATGCTGCGGCAAAAGGATTGAAACTGGGAAGCCGTACGTATCAATATTACGAAAGCGGCGAGCGGGAACCCACACTGTCTACCCTGATCCGTATGGCCGATTTTTACGGCGTGTCCATCGACTATCTGGCCGGGCGGACGGATACGCCGTGAATTGAGGCGGGCGGCCCGGTGTGCCGCCTCTACGGCGTTTTGCGGGTGACCAGGCGGCGCGTCCGGGAGGCCGCGCCTACAAAGGCGGCAGATGCCTCGACGGCGGCGGGGGCAAGCCCCCGCCCTACATGGGTAACCCCCTGGGACGGACGGCCCAGTGTGCCGCTCCTACGGTGTAAAAATGATTCCACCGATCCGTGGGGGCCGGACACTTTCGCGGGCCGCCGGGCCCTACGATTCCGGAGCCCACCCTCATCCGCCCCCTTCGGGGCACCTTCCCCCTGGAAGGGGGAAGGCTTTCGGGCGGGAGGGGCACACCCCAGGGTGGCTTCTCTCGGCCTTCGGCCGATTCACCTTCAGCCCCTCCCCTACGGCATAACCGCAACAGTTGCGGAGTCGGGTAGGGGAGCCCCTTGAGGTTCCCGCCGTTGGTTCGGCAAAGCCAGGCGCGGCAGTGGAACCGCATCCGCCATAATTTTCCGCAAAGCCAGGGCCCAGTGGCCCGGCGGGGATTTAGACCAGCCACTCAGATTTTGCGCGCCGGAACTTTTCTGCCTGGCCCAAGGGGTAACCCCCGTAAATGGGGTCCGGGGAAAGGCGACTATGAGCACGAAGTGCTCATCTGGAGCCGGTCCCTATCCCCTCTGTCCCTTCGGGACATCTCCCCTTGATAAGGGGAGTCGGCCCCGGGGCGTTTTGCCCAATCCCTCGTTGCTCCCGGCGAAGCCCAGCGAAGCGGGTTCGCCGGGAAGAGGAGGAGCAAGGGAACGAACGCAGTTTTCGCCGCCAGGCGGAAACGGAGTGGAGTGGACTTTGCGACGACGAGCCGCCGTGGGCAAAGTCACTCGCCGCCCGTAGGCGGCGAAATTCTCCCTGTGAAAAGAACCACCCAGCGGCCCGATGAGAGCATCGGGCCCTACAAAAATCACTCTATTATCGCCCCCTCATCCGCCCCCTTCGGGGGCACCTTCCCCCCAAGGGGAAGGCTTTTGGGGGAACCGCCCCCATCCGCCTCCGGGGGTAAGAAAGAACAGGTGCCGACCCCCTCAAAAAGTGTCCATTGTCAATTCCAAGAGAAAGAAAGATGGTGACCCCATGGCAGAGATGACCCCCATGATGAAGCAGTATCTGGAGATGAAGGACCGCAACCCGGACTCCATCTTATTTTTCCGGCTGGGTGATTTTTACGAGATGTTCTTCGACGACGCCAAGCTGGCCTCCCGGGAGCTGGACCTGACCCTCACCACCCGGGACCGGAGCAAGCCCCCGGAGGAGCGCACCCCCATGTGCGGGGTGCCCTACCACTCCTGCGACAGCTACATCGCCCGGCTCATCGCCAAGGGGTACAAGGTGGCCATCTGCGAGCAGACCGAGGACCCGGCCACCGCCAAGGGCCTGGTGGACCGGGACATCGTCCGGGTGATCACCCCGGGCACCGTCATGTCCGCCTCCATGCTGGAGGAGGGGAAGAACAACTTCCTGTGCGCCGTCTACGCCGACTCCGCCGCCATCGGCCTGTGTCTGTGCGACCTGTCCACCGGCGAGGTGTTCGGCACCTCCTTCCCCACCGGGGAAGAGGCCCGGAGCCACCTGGAAAACGAGCTGGGCCGGTTCCACCCCACCGAGGCGGTGCTGTCCGACGGGGCCTATCATCTGAACGGGCTCACCGACTTTTTGAGGGACAAGCTGGACTGCATGTGTGAGAACGGGGGAGAGGGGCGCTTCCGGTACGACGCTGCCCTGCCCCTGGTCCAGAAGCAGTTCCGGGCGGGGCTGGAGTCCATTCCAGAGGGGGACCGGGCCGCCGTCCAGGCGGCGGGGGGCCTTCTCACCTACCTGTACGAGACTCAAAAGACCGATTTAAGCCACATCGCCGCCTTCTCCTACTACACCACGGGGCAGTTCATGGAGCTGGACCTCACTGCCCGGCAGACTTTGGAGCTCACCGGCACCATGCGCTCCAAGGAGAAGAAGGGTTCTCTGCTGTGGGTGCTGGACCGGACCAAGACCGCCATGGGCGGGCGGCTGCTCCGGGGCTGGATCGAGCGGCCCCTCCTGTCCCCGGTGCAGATCGGCCGCCGCCAGCAGGCGGTGAGCGACCTGTACGAGGACATCATCACCCGGGAGGAGCTGGCGATGACCCTGAAGGAGGTCACCGACCTGGAGCGGCTCATCGGCCGGGTGGTGTACGGCTCCGCCGGGGGCCGGGATCTGGTGGCCCTGGCCAACGGCCTGGGGAAGCTGCCCCGCATCCGGGAGCTGCTGGAGGGCTGCTCCTCCGCCCTCCTCCAGTCCCTCCGGGGGGAGCTGGACGACCTGCCCGAGGTGCGGGAGCTCCTCCAGCGGGCCCTGGTGGACGAGCCCCCCTTCTCCGTGCGGGAGGGCAAGTTCATCCGGGAGGGTTACAGCCCCGAGGTGGACCGGCTCTGGAACGTCATCAACCACGGGGCCGAGCTGGTGGCCGATCTGGAGACCCGCACCAAGGAGCAGACGGGCATCAAGAATATGAAGGTCCGCTACAACAAGGTGTTCGGCTACTACATCGAGGTGGCCAAGTCCCAGACCGGCCTGGTGCCTCAGGACTGGGTGCGCAAGCAGACCACCGTCAACGCCGAGCGGTACATCTCCCAGGAGCTCAAGGAGCTGGAGCACACCATCCTCTCCGCCCAGGACCAGGTCACCGCCCTGGAGTACCAGCTGTTCTGCGAGCTGAAGGACACCGTGTGCGCCCATGTGGCCCAGGTCCAGTCCACCGCCGCGGCGGTGGCCCAGGTGGACGTGCTCACCTCCTTCGCCGCCGTGGCCGCCGCGAACGGCTACTGCATGCCCCTGGTGGATAACTCCTCGGTGCTCCAGATCACCGAGGGGCGGCACCCGGTGGTGGAGAAGGTGCTCAAAGGGACCCCCTTCGTCCCCAACGACACCCACATGGACAGCGGGGACGACCTGTGCGCCATCATCACCGGCCCCAACATGGCGGGCAAGTCCACCTATATGCGGCAGGTGGCCCTCATCGTCCTCATGGCCCAGATGGGCTCCTTCGTCCCCGCCCAGTCCGCCCACATCGGCATCGTGGACCGGGTGTTCACCCGCATCGGGGCCAGCGACGACCTGTCCGCCGGCCAGTCCACCTTCATGGTGGAGATGACCGAGGTGGCCGAGCTGCTGAAAAACGCCACCGCCCACAGCCTGCTGATCCTGGACGAGATCGGCCGGGGCACCTCCACCTACGACGGCATGGCCATCGCCCGGGCGGTGCTGGAGTACTGCGCCGACCAAAAGCGCCTGGGGTGCAAGACCCTGTTCGCCACCCACTACCACGAGCTCACCGTGCTGGAGGGGGAGATCCCCGGGGTGAAGAACTACAACATCGCCGCCAAGAAGCGGGGGAACGACCTGATCTTCCTGCGGAAAATCGTCCGGGGCGGGGCCGACCAGAGCTACGGCATCGAGGTGGCCAAGCTGGCCGGCGTCCCCGACCGGGTCATCAAGCGGGCCAGGGCCATCCTGGAGGAGCTGGAGGCAGGGGGAGGCGTCCAGGCCGCCGCTCCCCGTCCGGCGGAGGAGGGGCAGGTGTCCCTGATGGATCTGGGGGGGCAGACCGTCCTCCAGAAGCTGCGCATGACCGACGTGAACATTTTGTCCCCCATCGAGGCCCTCAACCTGCTGGCGGAGCTGAAGCAGGATCTGCAGGAGAGCTGATTTTTAAATCGCAGGGGGGTTCGCCGCCTGCGGCTCTTACGCCTTCCCCCTGGGGGCCGACTCCCCTTGTCAAGGGGAGATGGCCGAAGGCCAAAGGGGATAGGGATAGGTGGCTGGCCGAAGGCCAGACGGATGAGGGGACGATGATAGAGCGGTTTCGTTTATTGGAGGGGGTTTCGCCGCCCCGGCGGCGAGCTTCTTTCTGGCTGCCCAGAAAGAAGCCAAAGAGGCACCAGGGGGTGGGGCCAATCGGATTCGGCTCCGCCTCATCCTCCATGTGCCCCACCCCCTGGACCCCCATTTGCGAGAGCGCCAATTAGGCAGGCTTTCAGGTTATCGCAAAGGCGCGGGTAGTTCAACTGACTGGTTTCCGTTCTATGACCGCTGCCGCTGAGTGTCCGGTAACCTTTAGGTACTGCTTCTATCGGTGGAAAGCGCGCCTTTGGGGCTGGTGGGGCTCAAGTTCGGCTCTGGGGGACGGCGTATCCTGAGACATTGCCCGATTCCCGCAGGGGCAGCACACTGGGCCGCCCTCAATTCCCGGGTTTATACAGGTTCTTGCAGCCCTGTCTTGCGGTCGCCTGTCCGTGAGCAAAACGGCGCGTCCGGGAGGCTGGGAGCGTTGGTTCGGAAGCGGCAGGCGCAGGAATAAAACCGCACTAGTCCCAATTTTCTTCCCGCTCAGGCCCCCAGTGGGGCCGGACGGAATGGCGCCCAAGCACTCCTGGTATTGCGCGCCGGAAGGGCCGCACAACGTCCAAGGGGTAACCCCCGTAATGGGGTCCGGGGGCCGACTCCCCCTGTCAGGGGGAGATGTCGTGAAGCGACAGAGGGGGTAGGGTGGCGGTCCTATGGACCTAGGCGGAGCACAGCGGAGCCGTAGTCCATCGGCCGCGTCCCCGGCGGCGTTTTGCCCAATCCCTCGTTGCTCCCGGCGAAGCCCAGCGCAGCGGGTTTGCCGGGAAGAGGAGGAGCAAGGGAACGAACGCAGTTTTCGCCGCCAGGCGGAAACGGAGTGGAGTGGACTTTGCGACGACGAGCCGCCATGGGCAAAGTAGGTCGCCGCCCGCAGGCGACGAAATATCCCCCTGCGGGGAACGAAACCGCTCTATCATCGCCCCCTCATCCGCCCCAGTGTGCGCACTGGGGCACCTTCCCCCCAAGGGGAAGGCTTAAAAAGGGCGGCGAATCCCTCTCAAAAAGGAGAAATGCTTGATGTTCACCGACGGCCGAAGCAAAAAAGTGATTTTTCTGGCCCACTGCCTGTTGAACCAGAACGCCATCTCCGACGGCACCGCCGTCTGTCCCGCCGCCTTTGGGGAACTCATCCAGCTCCTGCTGGACCATGAGGTGGGCGTCGTCCAGATGCCCTGCCCGGAGCTGTGCTGTCTGGGACTGGACCGGGGGGACGTCCATGGGGCGGACCGCCCGGTGGTGGAGGAGAACACCCGCATCCGCCGCGCTATGGAAAAGGACGGCCCCCGGCAGAAGCGGGAGGCCCTGGCCGATCTGGTGTCGGAACAGGTGCAGGAGTACCGCAGGCACGGCTTTCAGGTCCTGGGCATTGTGGGGGCCAACCGCTCCCCAAACTGCGGGGTGGAGACCACCTCGGATTTTGACCGGGAGGTGGAGGGCCGGGGCGCTTTTATGGAGGCATCGCCCAGCGGCTGGAGGCGGCGGGGATCTCCGTCCCCATGCTGGGGCTGAAGAGCCCGGACGGCGCGGCACAAAAGGTCGCCACCCTCCTGTGATTCCCGGCCCATAGCGCGAAAACACGCCCCAGAGGGCGGAAGCGGAAACGCTTCCCCCTCTGGGGCGTGTTTTCATATTTCGGTCTGGCCGGGGAGGCGGTCAGTCCTGCTGCACCAGCTTCCCATCGTACAGGCCGGTGCCCTGGACCACGATCTCATCCCCGCTGCGCAGGGAGCGGCTGCTCTCCTGGGCGGGCTGAACCACATAGAAGTCGCTGCCCTCCGCCAGAATATTCACCGGCTTGAACTCCATCTGGCCGGCCACCACGGTGTACACTCCGGTGGTGTTGATCTCGGTGGTCTCGCCGGTCTCCTCGTCGGTCTGGGTGCTGGTCTGGATGCGCACGGCGGCCTTGGGCACCCGCAGGCCGCTCTGGCTGTCAAAGATGATCTCCGCCGTCTGCCGGCGCAGCAGGGTGGTCTGCTCCAGATAGCGGTTGGCGGACAGCACCACCACCGCCTGTCCATCCTCCGCCTCGCTCACCTGGACCACCTTCGCGGGGATATCCTGGGTAAAGTCGCTGGCAAAGCGCAGGGTGACCGCCGCGGAGTCCTGCCCGTTGGGGACCGGCAGCGCGTCCAGCCGCTCCCCCTCCTCCTGGGTGACAACGGCGGCGAAGTACCAGTCCTTGGACAATATCAGCTTGCCCGCCGCGGAGTCCTCCCCGCTGGGGCTCATATCCATCAGCTCCCGCAGCCCGGAGGGGGTGAGCTGGAGGGCCGTCTCCGGGCTGACCAGGGTCTCATACCCGTCCACCAGGGCGGAGAAGGTGCCCGCCTGGGGGGCGGTGATCTGGGTCACGGCGTTGTAGGTCTGGCTCTGAAGGGCGCTGTACTCGGCCGTGAGCTCGCTGAGGCGGTTCGTCAGGTCCTCCTCCGTCAGCTCGGCCCCATAGGAGTACTCCCGGCGCAGCACGCCCCCCTTGATCTCCAGCACCCGGTCCTCCAGGGCGCTGTAATCATTCTGGGCGGAGGAGCCCCGCAGGTCCACCAGGGTCTGAAAGATCCCCTGGTCGATCTCCGCCACCGAGTTCACGCCGCCCCCCTGGCCGATGGCGTAGCGCAGCTGGGTGATCTCCATGGCCAGGGACTCCTGCTGCTCCTGGGCCTGCTGGGCCTGGTCGTCCCGGTACACCATGGCCACCGTCTGGCCGATGCCCACCTGCTCCCCCTCGCCCCGGGTCACCTCGACGATGCCCGTGCCCCCGGTGAGTACCCGTTCGGAGCGGACGATCAGCCCCTCCGTCTCCACGCTGTCATTGAGCTCATACTCATAGGCGTAGGTGGTGGTGAAGGGGTCCTCAAAGGTCCGCCAGACCGAGTAGAGGATGTAGCAGCCCAGGGCGGCCGCCAGCAGAACGATGACAAATGTGATGAGTGGTTTGCCTTGCTTCATGGGCCCTTCTCTCTTTCTGTTCCGGGCTCTCCCGGAGAAGTTCAGCGCGCCTCCCCCTGGTCCTCCCCGCCGCTTGGGCCCAGGGGGACCGGCCGCTCGGGGACGATGGTGGAGATGGCGTGTTTGTAGACCACCTGCTGCTTCCCGTCGGTGGTCAGGATCACGGTGAAGGCGTCAAATCCGGTGACATAGCCCCGCATCTGAAAGCCGTTCATCAGGAACATGGTGACGCTCCGGTGCTCCCGGCGGACCTGGGTGAGGAAGATCTCCTGGAGATTGTTGGTTTTCTGCATATGTAAGCACTCCTTTTTCTGTTGGCGCGTCTTTGTCTCCGCGCCGGAAGTGCCTCTATCCTAACCCAAATTCCTCCAAAAGTTCCGTCGAACGCTGTCGGGCGTTCCCAAAATTTGGATTTTTCTCCCAGAGCAGCCAGTGGCCCGCCGGATTGCGCCGGAACCAGGTGAGCTGCCGCTTGGCGTACTGCCGGGAGCGGAGCTTCACCAGCTCCTCCGCCTCCCGCCAGGTCATATCGCCCTCCACCGCCGCCACGAACTCCTTGTAGCCGATGGCCTGCATGGCGGTGCAGCGGGGGGACAGCCCGGAGGAGAGCAGCTCCCGCACCTCCCGCTCCAGTCCGTCGGCGGCCATCTGGTCCACCCGCGCGTCGATGCGCGCCCACAGGTCCGCCCGGTCCTGGAAGTTGAGGCCGATGGTGAGGGCCTCATACCGGGGCGGGAGGGCCCGGGTCTCCCGGTTGTGCTCTGAGATGGTCCTGCCGGTGGAGCGGTACACCTCCAGGGCCCGGACGATGCGCTTGTGGTCGTTGGGGTGGAGGCGCGAGGCCGCCTCCGGGTCCACCAGGGAGAGCTCCGCCAGCATGGCTTCTCCGCCCCGCTCCGCCAGCTCCGCCTCCAGCTCCTTCCGCAGGGAGCTGTCGGGGGAGAAGGCGGCGAAGGTCCGCCCGGACAGGAGGGAGTCCACATACAGGCCGGTCCCCCCCGCCACAATGGGCAGCTTCCCCCGGGAGAGGATGCCGTCCACGCAGGCGGAGGCCATCTCCACATACCGGGCCACCGAGAAGTCCTCCTCCGGGTCGGCCACGTCGATCATGTGGTGGGGGACGCCGTCCATCTCCTCCGCCGTGGGCTTGGCGGTGCCGATGTCCATGCGGCGGTAGATCTGCATGGAGTCGGCGGACACCACCTCGCCGTTGTGGGCTTTGGCCAGCTCCACCGCCATCCGGGTCTTGCCCGAGGCGGTGGGGCCCACGATCACCAGTATTTTTTTAGAAGGCATTGTATCACCGCCTGTGGGAAAATTCTAGGGGAGAGGTGTAAATTTTGGGGGGAATTTTACCGGCCGCCCTTTCATTCTGCCTTCCCCCTGGGGGCCGACTCCCCTTGTCAAGGGGAGATGGCCGAAGGCCAAAGGGGATAGGGATAGGTGGCCCGAAGGGCCGGATGAGGGGGCAGAGTTCGGATTTCGCTCGTTGTGCGCGGGATATTTCGCCGCCTGCGGGCGGCGACCTTCTTTTTCCATGGCGAAAAAGAAGGCAAAACGCCCCCGGGGACGGCTCCAGATGAGCACTTCGTGCTCATAGTCGCCTTTCCCCGGACCCCGTTGCGGGGGACGCATTCTTGATGGGTTCTGCAAAATTTCCGGCGCGCAAAATCTGAGTAAGTGCCTAAATTCCCGCCGGGCCACTGGGCCCTGGGTTTGCAAAAATTGCCGCTGGTGCGGTTCCATGCCTGCGCCTGGGTTTTCCGAACCAACACGCCCGGTCCGTTTCCAACCGTAGGGGCGGCCCTTGCGGCCGCCCGCAAGCCTTCCCCCTATAAGGGGGAAGGTGCCGAGCGCATGCGAGGCGGATAAGGGTGGGCTCTGGAATCGCAGAGGCCCCTTAGCGGGCCGCCGAGGTCGTCGGCCCCTACGGCAAAACCGGAAGATTCCCCCATCTCGTAGGGGCGGGTGCCCTCACCCGCCCGCCGTTTTTGGACATACGCAGGGGCGCACAGTGTGCGCCCGCGGGCCGGTCTGGGACCGGCCCCCGCGAAAGGACGGAACCGCTTCTGTATCTGCCGCAGGGGCGGCACACCTGGGCCGCCCGCCTTCGGGTTACCGCGTCTTTATGGGCATAGGCCAGGCGGTCACCGCGTCCCGGGCGGCCCTGGCCAGCTCCACCAGGGCGTCCAGCTGCTTGGGAAAGCTGCTGTTCCGGTAATACGCCTTCTGTCTCTCCCACTTCAGGGGCCGGCCGTACCGGTCCAGAGGCTCCTCCTGTATGTCTATGTGCCAATCCAGAGGGACCCGGGCCTCCACCAGGTGGTCCAGCCCCTCTGGACCGGTGGGCCCCACCTGAAACCAGAAACTGGGGTTGGCGTCCAGAACCGCCCTCAGCTCCCGGCTTTGGAGCACCCAACGGGTGAACTCCGGCTCGTTGGTCTTGATTCCCCGGTCGTCGGCCAGCTCCGGGGCCCCGTAGTCGGGACTCAGGTCCGTCTTTTTCCCCAGTATCCTGGCCCCCAGGTCCAGGCCGTCCAGCACCGTGTTGACCCCCTCCTGCAGAGCGCTCTGCTTTTTGACCCGCAGGGTGTAGGGGCGCTCCAGCGCCGCACGGACGGCAACGGAGATGTCCCGGTTGGTGCCGTACCGGCCGCTGTATGTCACCTTGGTGCTGATCAGGATTTGACCCTTGGAGTCCTCCAGCAGCAGGCTCCCCTCATAGGGCTCCTGCTGTAAGCCAAAGTTGGTCTCCTGCTGTAAGCCAAAGAAGGTACCGCCCCGCTCCTGGGCGTAGCAAAACAGACATGTATTCCAGCTCATGGCGATTCCTCCTGTCCTCCGCCGTGCCCCTGCCTCCAGAGCGGCGGGATGTAGTCGGTAGATGTTCAGTTCCGCTTGAACTGCTTCTCCAGCTGCTGCCGGGTGAGCTCGATGGCCACCGGACGGCCGTGTGGACAGTACTTGACTTGGCCGGACATGACCGCCTGGGCCACCCGCTCCAGCTCCCGGGGACTGGTCTTCCAGCCCCCCTTGATGGCCGCCTTGCAGGCCATGGTGTGGAGCAGTTCGTCCCGGGCGGCGCCGGGGTCGGCGGCGCCGGTGGTGAGCAGCTTCTGGGCGATCTCGGTGAGGGTGGCCTCGATGTCCCCCGGGTCCACGTCGAAGGGGGCCTGGCGGACCACCAGGGCCCCGCCGCCGAAGTCCTCCACCCCGAAGCCGAACTCCTCCAGCAGGGGGAGGTGGGAGAGCAGGGCGGCGTGCTCCTCCGGGTCCAGGCGGCACACCATAGGGGAGAGGAGGGTCTGGGCCATGGGGTCGTACCCCGCCGCCTTCATCCGGTCAAAGTTCATCCGCTCATGGGCGGCGTGCTTGTCGATGAACAGGACCTTGTCCCCCTGCTCCACGATGATGTAGGTGTTCAGCACCTCCCCGGCCAGCCGCCAGGGGAGGACCTCCGGTTCCGGCTCCGTCTCAGGCTCTGCTTCCGGCTCCGGCGGGGCGGGGGACGGGGACACCGTCTCCCGCTCCGGTACGGGTTTAGGGGAAATTGTCTCTGCTGCGCGGATGTTTTCCACTTTTTCCACAGAGTTTTCCACAGGATGTGCAACTTGTTTTGCCGGTTCCGCCGCCTCCTCCACCTGGCCCTGACAAGGGGTTATCCTGTCCAGGGGGGCGGATTTGTCTGTATCCTCCGCCGGGACAGGGGGGGCGGAGGGCTTGGGCCGGGGCGCGGAGGGGACCACCGCCTCCGGCCGCCGGAGGGGGTCGGAGAAGACGGGCCGGCGGGGGTGGGGGCGGGCGGAGTCGGACACCGCGAGAGTGGTCCGGAACTGCTGGGCCGGCATGGTCTGGAAGGCGGTCTGGCGGGGCGTCACCGTGTCGTGGGGCTTGGGCCTCTCCAGCACCGCCGCCGGGCGGGTGTGGTCCCGCTCCAGGGCGGCCAGGACGGCGTGGTACACCGCCCCGAACACCGAGCGCTCATTGCCGAACTTCACCTCGGTCTTGGCCGGGTGGACGTTCACGTCCACTGCGCTGCGCTTCAGCTCCAGGTGGAGGACGCAGGCGGGAAACTTGCCCACCATCTTCTGGTTTTTGTACGCCTCCTCCAGGGCGGCCATCATCAGCCGGGACTTCACCTGCCGGCCGTTGACGAAGAAGAACTGCCAGTTCCGGCTGGCCCGGCAGCAGGCGGGCTGGGACACATAGCCGGTGACCGCCATATCCTCCCCGGAGCCGCTGACCTGGGTGAAGCCCAGGGCCAGCTCCCGGCCCAGAACGGCGTACACCGCCGACTGGAGCTGCCCGTCCCCGGGGGTGAGCAGCTCCTGCTTCCCGTCCCGGAGGAACTTCACGCTCACCTCCGGGTGGGACAGGGCCACCCGCTGGACCACGGCAAAGACGGCGGCCCCCTCGGCCGCGTCCTTCTTCATAAATTTCAGCCTGGCCGGGGTGTTGTAGAACAGATCCCGCACCACCATGGTGGTGCCCAGGGGACAGCCCGCCTCCTCCACCGGTCCGGGCACGCCCCCCTCCAGGGAGAGGGAGGCCCCCAGAGGGCTGTCCTGGGTGCGGGTCATCACCTCCACCCGGGAGACGGCGGAGATGGCCGCCAGGGCCTCCCCCCGGAAGCCCAGGGTGCCGATGGCCTCCAGGTCGTACTCGGTGCGCAGCTTGCTGGTGGCGTGGCGGAGAAAGGCGGTCTTCAGCTCGGAAGCCGGAATGCCGCAGCCGTTGTCGGTCACCCGCAGAAATGTCATCCCCCCGTGGGCGATCTCCACCGTCACGGCGGAGGCCCCCGCGTCAATGGCGTTCTCCATGAGCTCCTTGGCCACGGAGGCGGGCCGCTCCACCACCTCGCCGGCGGCGATCAGATCGGCCACATGGGGGTCTAATACTTGTATGTTGGGCATGGATACCTCCAAATGAGAGCATAGTCTGGCATCTTACTGTTATTATAACACAGCCGGAGGGAAAAGGCGAAAGGTTTTCCTTGGGGAGGGATTTTTGCCGCCGCCCTATTTGGCAGGGTTCCGCCCTGCGGGGCGGGTGAGGGGGCAGGTTTTTCCCCACTCCGCAGGGGCGGCTCCATAGGGCCGTCCGTCTCTGAGGTTTCCAATGCCAGTAGGGCGGGGGCTTGCCCCCGCCGCCGGGGTTTCTGCTCCCTATGTATGGCGAGACGACCTCAGCGCGCCGTCTTGCAGGGGAATTTCGCCGCCTGCTCATTTTAGCCTTCCCCTCGGGGGGAAGGCTGAAAAAAGCAGACGGCAGATTCCAAAAATGAGAAAACCGCCTTCCCGCGGAACAATCCACAGGAAAGCGGTTTTTTGTGGAAAAATCAGTAGGCCAGCTTCTCCTCCAGCCAGGCCTTCAGCTCAGAAATGGGCACTCGTACCTGCGCTCCCACAAACGCAGGCGTTTGTGGGGCACCAAGGCAGACTTTAAATCCTCGGGCGGAGTAAATCCGCCCTCCGGCGAGATTTTGGCTGCGCCAAAATGCTCGGTTTCCGCCGCTGTGCGGCGGGCATGGAGCAGGGGGAAAACTTTTTCTTAATACGCCAGCTTCTCCTCCAGCCAGGCCTTCAGCTCAGAAATGGGCACTCGTACCTGCTCCATGGTATCCCGGTCCCGGATGGTGACGGCGTTGTCCGCGGGGGTCTTGTCGTCGCCCACGGTCTCGAAGTCCACGGTGATGCAGTAGGGGGTGCCGATCTCGTCCTGGCGGCGGTAGCGCTTGCCGATGGAGCCGGCGTCGTCGTAGTCCACCATAAAATATTTGGACAGCTCGGTCTGGATCTCCCGGGCCTTGTCGCCCAGCTTCTTGGACAGGGGCAGGATGGCGCACTTGAAGGGGGCCAGAGCGGGGTGGAGGCGCAGGACGGTGCGCACGTCGTTCTTGGCCTCGTCCACCACCTCCTCGTCGTAGGCGTCCACCAGGAAGGCCAGGGTGACGCGGTCGGCGCCCAGGGAGGGCTCGATGACGTAGGGGATATAGTGCTCGTTCTTCTCCTGGTCGAAGTAGGTCATGTCCTTGCCGGAGGTGTTCTGGTGGGCGGTCAGGTCGAAGTTGGTGCGGGAGGCCACGCCCCACAGCTCGCCCCAGCCGAAGGGGAATACGAACTCAAAGTCGGTGGTGGCGTTGGAGTAGTGGGAGAGCTCCTCCGGGTCGTGATCGCGGAGACGCAGGTTCTCGTCCCGCATGCCCAGGTTCAGCAGCCACTTGTGGCAGAAGTCCTTCCAGTAGGCGAACCAGTCCAGCTCAGTGCCGGGGGTGCAGAAGAACTCCAGCTCCATCTGCTCAAACTCCCGGGTGCGGAAGGTGAAGTTGCCCGGGGTGATCTCGTTGCGGAAGGACTTGCCGATCTGGCACACGCCGAAGGGCAGTTTTCTCCGGGTGGTGCGCTGGACGTTCTGGAAGTTGACAAAGATGCCCTGGGCGGTCTCGGGACGCAGGTAGACGGTGTTCTTGGCGTCCTCGGTGACGCCCTGGAAGGTCTTGAACATCAGGTTGAACTGGCGGATGTCGGTCCAGTTGTGCTTGCCGCAGGTGGGGCAGGGGATGTTGTGCTCCTCCACGAACTCCTTCATCTGGGCCTGGGTCATGGCGTCCACGCTGTGGCCCAGCTCGAAGCTGTTCTCCTGGCACCAGTCCTCGATGACCTTGTCGGCGCGGAAGCGCTCCTTACACTCCTTGCAGTCCATCAGCGGGTCGGAGAAGCCGCCCACATGGCCGGAGGCCACCCACACCTGGGGGTTCATCAGGATGGCCGCGTCCAGGCCCACGTTGTAGGGGTTCTCCTGGACGAACTTCTTCCACCAGGCCTTCTTCACGTTGTTCTTCAGCTCCACACCCAGGGGGCCGTAGTCCCAGGTGTTGGCCAGGCCGCCGTAGATCTCGGACCCGGCGAAGATGAAGCCCCGGCCCTTACACAGGTTTACGATTTTTTCCATGGTCTTTTCGCTGTTTTTCATGATAAAACTCCTTTTATTCCTAGCATTGGATGGTTTTTTGATTGATATACATTTCCAAGAGGGGGAAGCAGGGTTTGGAATTAGTTCGTTTTGCGCGGGGGAGTTTCGCCGCCTGCGGGCGGCGAGTTCCTTTGCCCATGGCGGCAAAGGAACCAAAACGCCCCCGGGGTGAGCTCAGGATGGGCACTTACGTGCCCATATTCGCCCACCCTACCCCCTCTGGCCCTTCGGGTCATCTCCCCCTGACAGGGGGAGTCGGCCCCGGACCCCATCACGGGGGACGCGCTCCTGGTTGGTTGGAGCGGAAGCTCCGGCGCGCAAAATCTGAATGAGCATCTAAATTCCCGCCGGGCCACTGGGCCCTGGGTTTGCAAAATTTATTCCTGGTGCGGTTCAACTGCTGCGCCTGGCGTTGTAGAGCCAACGATCCGGTGTATGTGTTGCCGTAGGGGCGATCCTTGCAGCCGCCTGTTCTCCCATGCTCCACGTTGCCTGCAGGGCACAGCCTCCGTCCAAATAAAAACGCCCCGAGCCGGAAAAGGCTCAGGGCGAATCAAACGATCCGTGGTTCCACCTGAATTTGTACCAGAGGTACACACTCGACCCCCGTAACGTGGGGAGACGGCGGGCCATTGCCTGCCCGCGCTCCAGAGGGCCTTCCCGCCGCGCCTTCGTGGGATTCGCACCGGCCATCCCATCTCTGATATTCCCGGCCCGGGGTACTGTTCTCTGTCGTCGCTTTCGGATTTGCACCTCATTGTAATATACATTTTTCCACCTGTCAAGAGCTGGATGTGGAGATTTGGTCCTGTTTTTTCCGGGAAAATGTGCTATCATAGAGATACAAAAAATATAGAGGAGGGACCCGCTATGAAATTGTGGAAACCGGCCGTCTGTCTGCTCTTGTCCGGCCTGCTGCTCTCCGCCTGCGCCGCCCCGGCGGGCTCCGCCTCCAGCGGGGCGGAGGGGAATCCAGGCGGGAGCCCTGAGGCCGGCCCGGAGACAGCCCCCATAGAGTCCGGCCTGGACCTGGAGAAGCTGGGGGTGACGGAGAAAAATTACCCCCGGGTGGACGGCTCCACCTCCACTCTGGGCATCGTCCAGGCCGCCTATGAGGCGGTGTTCGGCCCGGAGTCCATGGATGAGGAGGGCTACCCCTGGGAGGCCTCCAAGACGGTGCCCTCCTATGAGAAGCTCATCGCCGGAGATCTGGACCTGATTCTGGCCCCCTCTCCATCCGCCGATATGCTGAGCCAGGCCAAGGAGGCGGGGGTGGAGCTGGAACTTGCTCAAGTGGCCGCCGAGGCTCTGATCTTCATCACTCCGGTGGAGAACACCGCCGCCAACATCACCGGGGACCAGGTGCGGGACATCTATCTGCACAACGGCATCGCCAGCTGGACGGAGCTGGGGGGACCGGACCGGGCGCTGGTGCCCATCTGCCGCAACGCCGACAGCGGAAGCCAGTCCCAGCTGGACAACCTGATTTTGAAGGGGGAGCCCATGGACCCCTCCATCCAGGAGAACTATGTGGAGCTGACCATGGAGGGGATGCTGGAGCAGACCGCCTTTTACCACACCGGCGGGATGTTCGGCCAGCCCAGCGACAGCTATGCCCTGGGGTATACCCTGTTTACTTATCTTCAGAACATGGACGAGATCACCGGCATCGCCTCCTCCCTGAAGATTCTGGACTACGAGGGGGTGCCCGCCACCGCTCAGACCATTTCGGAAGGGAGCTACCCCCTGACCGGCGGCTACTACGCCGTCACCCGGGCGGACTTGCAGGAGGACCACCCGGCCCGGGTCCTGACCCGCTGGCTGCGGTCGGAGGAGGGGCAGGTGGCTATTCTCTCCCGGGGCTTCCTGCCCGTCTATCTGGACCAGCTGCCGCCTCAGGACACAGAGGAAAACGCCCGCCAGGCTGTGCTGAACTATTACAGCGGCTGTGACATTCAGGAGGTGACCCTGGTCGGCCGGGAGGGGGACCGGATCACATTCCAGGTCCAGGCGGAGGCCGGGGGCCAGAGCAGCCTGTGCACCATCACCCTGAACTACTATCCCCGGGGCTGGCAGGTGGTCAGCGCCGATCTGCCGCCAGGACTTTGAGGTACGCCCTGCGCCCCATTGGGCGCAGCCTTCCCAACCAATTCCCCGGGGGCGGCAACCCTCCAAAATAAGAGAAAGCGCTATGCAGAAAGGTTAATTGCTCTGCATAGCGCTCTTATTTCAGACCCAAAATTCAAAGCGCCAGCATCCGCAGGGTAAACGTCAAGGTCATCACCACCACCCCCATGCTGGCGCAGGCGTCCAGGAACAGCGCCCGGCGGCGGGCCCTTCTGGCTCTGGACCGGCGGGGGCTGGGGGCGCTCTCCCGGGGGAGGAGGACGAGCTTCTCCTCTGCCTCCTCCGGCTCCTGTTGGGCCTGAGCCAGCCGGCGGCGGTACTCGGTCAGGTCCACCACATTGCCGGTGTGGCGGATAAAGTTTCCAGTGGTGTAGTACAGGGTTTGCATCGTCTCTCCCTCCAATAAATGCCCGGCGGGCGGATTGGCCGGAAACCGGCCTGTTATGCGTATCATATTGGACTGCCCGTCCCATAGTTGGGACTTTCCCGGCGCTCCGCTCAAAATTCAAACGTATGTTCGTATTTAAAATACAACAAATGTTCGATTCTGTCAAGAGCTGTCGAACAGGTTTTCGGTTTTCCACACTTTCCACCGAGTTTTCCACATAGATTTCCCCAGGGTTCCGCTTTTCTGCCAAAAGCCGCCAGGAAAAGGAGGGGACAAATTTGTGTGAGATTTTTTGCAAATTCGTTGCGTTTCCCACCAAAGAGCGGTATAATATACCGTCTGAATGAATTTCAGGGGAATGTTTCCCCGGGGCGGTCCGCTCCGGCGGAAGCGATTCCTTCGTTTTGGCACGTCCGGACGAACTTGCACGGGCCGGTGTGTCTTCGGATTGATTGCAGGAGGATTCAAGAAATGCGGAACGAGAAATTGAGAAATGTTGCCATTATCGCCCACGTCGACCATGGCAAAACCACTCTGGTGGACCAGATGCTCAAGCAGTCCGGCGTGTACCGGGAGAACCAGGCCGTGGTGGAGCGGGTCATGGACTCCAACGACCTGGAGCGGGAGCGGGGCATCACCATCCTGGCCAAGAACACCGCCGTGGAGTACAACGGCGTAAAAATCAACATTGTGGACACCCCGGGCCACGCCGACTTCGGCGGCGAGGTGGAGCGCATCCTGAAGATGGTCAACGGCGTCATCCTGCTGGTGGACGCCGCCGAGGGCCCCATGCCCCAGACCCGCTTTGTGCTGAGCAAGGCCCTGGAGCTGGGCCACCGGGTGATCGTGGTGGTGAACAAGATCGACCGTCCCGACCAGCGGGTGTACGAGGTCATCGACGAGGTGCTGGAGCTGCTCATGGACCTGAACGCCACCGACGAGCAGCTGGACTCCCCCATGCTGTTCTGCTCCGGCCGCCAGGGCACCGCCTCCGTCCAGCCCGACGAGGCGGGCAGCGACTTGAAGCCCCTGTTCGACACCATCCTGGAGTATATCCCCGCCCCCGAGGCGGATGTGGACGCCCCCTTCCAGATGCTGGTCTCCTCCATCGACTACAACGAGTTTGTGGGCCGCATCGCCATCGGCCGTATCGAGCGTGGCGTGATCAAGCAGAACCAGGAGATCGCCGTGTGCAACTACCACGACGCGGACGCCGCCCCCAAGAAGGCCAAGGCCACCGCCCTCTATGAGTTCGACGGCCTGGCCAAGGTCCCCATCCAGGAGGCCACCGCCGGCAACATCATCGCCATGAGCGGCATTGGCGACGTGACCATCGGCGACACCATCTGCGCCCCCGACTGTGTGGAGCCCATCGAGTTCGTCAAGATCTCCGCCCCCACCATCGAGATGACCTTCTCCGTCAACGACTCCCCCTTCGCCGGGCGGGAGGGCAAATTCGTTACCAGCCGCCAGCTCCGGGACCGCCTGTTCCGGGAGACCCTGAAGGACGTGTCCCTGAAGGTGAGCGAGGTGGAGAACTCCACCGACTCCTTCAACGTGGCCGGCCGGGGCGAGATGTCCCTGTCCATCCTTATGGAGACCATGCGCCGGGAGGGCTATGAGTTCCAGGTGTCTCCCCCCCGGGTGCTCTACCAGGAGATCGACGGCAAGAAGTGCGAGCCCATGGAGCTGCTGGTGGCCGACGTGCCCAACGACTACACCGGAGCGGTCATCAACAAGCTCCAGTCCCGTCGGGCCGACCTGCAGAACATGACTCCGGTGGGGAACCGCACCAAGCTGGAGTTTATGGTCCCCTCCCGGGGCCTGTTCGGCTACCGCAACGAGTTTTTGACCGACACCAAGGGGGAGGGCATCATGGCCTCCGTCTTTGACCACTATGAGCCCATGCGCGGGGACATCCAGCGCCGTTCCACCGGCTCCCTGGTGGCCTTTGAGACCGGCGAGGCAGTGACCTACGGCCTCTTCAACGCCCAGGAGCGGGGCACCCTGTTCATCGGCCCGGGCACTCCGGTGTACGCCGGCATGATCGTGGGCGAGACCCCCAAGGCGGAGGACATCTCTGTCAACGTGTGCAAGAAGAAGCAGCTGACCAACATGCGTGCCTCCGGCTCCGACGAGGCGCTGCGCCTGACGCCCCCCAAGCAGATGTCCATGGAGCAGTGCCTGGAGTTCCTGGCCGACGACGAGCTGCTGGAGTGCACCCCGGAAAATTTACGCCTGCGCAAGCGCGTTCTGGACCACGGCGAGCGCATGAAGCTGGCCTCCAAGAAGAAGGGGTAAGTTTTTCTGTCCCTGAAAAATTCAAAGAACACGCTCCGCATCGCCAAAAACAGGCAATGCGGAGCGTGTTTGCTTTACAGATTGATCCCGCTGACAGGCCGCGGCGCGGCCATTCTGCGCTGGCGGCCCTGCGGTTCGCTTCCATGACAACCGCCCTATATCGGGCTTCTCTCAAAAAATTGATTTGCAGACAATCCAAACCCCGGTCCAGTATGGTATCATGATATCAATGTCCGGCACTCTTCAAACAGGACCGGGATTTCCATTTCCAGGGGGCGACTATCATGTCCATCCACACAGACGCGCAAACCATCATCCAGGAGGCTCTGACGGCCTGCCTGCCCGACCAGGCGGTGCGCCGGGCCCTGGAGGGCCGGACCTTCGGCGCGGGCCGCGTCTTTCTTGTGGCCGTGGGCAAGGCGGCCTGGCAGATGGCCCACTGCGCCGCCCGGCTGCTGAGGGACCGGCTGGAGGCCGGGGTGGTGGTGACCAAGCACGGCCACAGCCGGGGGGAGATCCCCCGGTGCGCCGTCTATGAGGGAGGGCACCCGGTCCCCGATGAGAACTCCTTCCGGGGCACCCGGGCGGCCATGGAGCTGGTGGAGAATCTGACGGCGGAGGACACGGTGGTGTTCCTGGTGTCCGGCGGGGGCTCCGCCCTGTTTGAGTGTCCCCTCATTCCGGCGGAGGAGCTCTCCCATCTGACCCAGGCCATGCTGGCCTGCGGGGCGGACATTGTGGAGATGAACACCGTCCGCAAGCGGCTGTCCGCCGTGAAAGGGGGGAGGTTCGCCCAGCTGTGCGCCCCGGCTCAGGTGTTCTCCATCGTTCTGTCCGACATTCTGGGGGACCCCCTGGACATGATCGCCTCGGGCCCCGCCTACCCGGACCAGTCCACCTGCGCGCAGGCTCAGGAGGTGGCGGAGAAGTACCGGCTTCCCCTGTCGCCCCAGGCCCGGGCCCTCCTCCAAGAGGAGACCCCCAAGGCGCTGGACAATGTGGAGACGGTGATCACCGGCAGCGTCCGGGAGCTGTGCACCGCCGCCAGCGCGGCCTGCCGGCGGCTGGGCTATGAGCCGGTCCTGCTCACCGACCAGCTGTGCTGTCAGGCCAAAGAGGCGGGCTCCTTCCTGGCCTCCATCGCCAGGACCCACCAGGATACGAAGAAGTCTCTGGCCTTTCTGGCCGGGGGCGAGACGGTGGTCCTCCTCACCGGCCAGGGGAAGGGGGGCCGCAATCAGGAGCTGGCCCTCTCCGCCGCCCAGGGGATCGCGGGACTGGCGGATACTCTGATCTTTTCCCTGGGCTCCGACGGCACCGACGGCCCCACCGACGCGGCGGGGGGCCTGGTGGACGGAAGCACGAAGGAGCGCCTGGAGGCGGCGGGCCTCACTATCCACCAGGTTCTGGCGGAGAACGACGCTTACCACGCCCTGGACCGGGTGGACGGCCTTATCCGCACCGGTCCCACCGGCACCAACGTAAACGACGTGGCGGTGGCGCTCATCAAACGATAAGAAAGCGGGAGGAACTCACGTTCCTCCCGCTCAGGCTGTCGAAAAAGTCCAAAGACTTTTCCGACAGCCTGAAAAATGCCGTTACTTTCCCGCCGCTGCGCGGCGGAAAAGTCCTCGCTGCGCTCGCTGAACGCCTTGCCAAGCAAGGCATTCAGGGCATTTGATCCCACTCGAGGCGGGCTGCCGCCCCCTCGAGCTCCCCCGCCAACACTCGGGCGGCTTCGTCTGAACAGAGGTTTTTCGACAAGATGGCGGGAGGAACTCACGTTCCTCCCGCTTTTGCTTGTCTGTATAAACTTTACTTCTGCCCCGGGGCGTAGGCCACCACCGTCCGGCGGTTGGGCTCCACGCCGGTGGAGTAGGTGGTCACGTTGGGGTAGTCCTGGAGGGCCGCGTGGATCACGTGGCGCTCATAGGCGTTCATGGGCTCCAGGGTCATGTTCTTGCGGTACTTGACCACCTTGCCGGCCACCTTCACCGCCAGGCGCTGGAGGGACTCCTCCCGCTTGGCCCGGTAGCCCTCGGCGTCGATGTGGATGCGCACCCGCTTGGACTGGCCGTGGTTCACCGCGTAGTTGGTGAGCTGCTGGATGGCGTCCAGGGTCTCGCCCCGGCGGCCGATGATGGCGCCCAGGCCGCGGCCCTGGAGAATCACCTTATAGCCGTTCTCACTCACATAGATGTCGGGGACCGCCTCCACCTGGAGGTGCTCCATGAGTCCGGCCAGGAACTCCCGGATGCGGGCGGCCTTGGGGTCGCCGGCGGGGGCCAGCTCCAGAGGCTGGCCGTCCATCCCCTTGGGGGCGTTGGTCTCCTCCCGGCCGATGAGCACCTCATCCCCGGGCTGCAGGCGGTTGGCGTCCTCTCTGGGGGCGGGCTCCGCCTTTTTCTCCGCCTGGGGGGCGGGGGAGACGGGCTCGGCCTTCTTCTCCGGGACGGGCTCCGCCTTGGGGGCTGCGGGCTCCGGGGCCTTCTCCGGGGCGGGGGAGGAGGGCTCCTCATCCTCGCCGGGGACCTCGTAGCTCACCCGGACCTTGGCAGGGTTGCCGCCGAAGCCCAGGAAGCCGGACTTGGCCCGCTCAATGACCTCCACGGATACGTCGTCCCGGTCCAGGCCCAGCTGGAACAGGGCGGCGGCAATGGCGTCTTCCTCAGAACGTCCGGTGGTCTCGATCCACTTTCTCATATCAGACACCTTCCTTCTTGTCGTCCTCGTCCTCGGGGATCTCCACTTCCACCTGCTCCACTTCCACTTCGACCTCCTCGGTCTCCACGGGAGCGGCCTCGGGGGCAGTGGTCTCCGCCTCAGCGGGAGCGGGGATCTCAGGGGCGGCCTCAGCCTCCTGAACAGGGGTCTCCTGGACCTGGGTCAGCTGGGGCTGCTCCTCCTGGGAAATGGGCTTGGTCTCCTTCTCCGGGGCGGGGGAGGTCTTTTCGGCCTCCTTCTTGTCCTTTCTGCCCTTCTTGCCCTTCTGGGCATTCTGAGCCTCCGCCTGGGCCTTCAGCAGCTCGCTGGGGTCCCGGTAGGGCTGCACGCCGCCGAAGCGGTTGGGGTCGTAGGCGCGGCCCCGGGCGTAGGCCCGGATGCCGATGCGGCTGTCATCCTTGTTGATGCCGGGCTCGGTGGGCTCGGCCTTCTTGGGCTTCTTCTTGCCCCGGTTCTTCTTCTCCTCCTCCAGGCGGCGCTGGCGCTCCAGACGGGCCTCCTCTTTGCGGCGCTTCTCGTCCTCTTTCTCCTGGCGCTCCCGCTCGGCGGCCTCGGCCCGGGCTCTCTCATAGTCCTTCTTCAGCAGGCGGCCGCAGATGAGCTCCTGGAAGATGGAGAAGATATACTGGGCGATCCAGTAGATGGACAGGCCGGCGGGAACGGTGAAGCCGATCCACAGGGACATGATGGGCATGAAGATCATCATGGTGCGGTTGGTCTTGGCCATCTGTTCGTTCTGCTCGCCGCCCCGGTTCATCTGGTTGGTCTTCATGCTCACATACATGGACAGCAGCGAGGTGCCCACCGACACCAGGGGCAGGAGGAACAGGCCCACAGAGCCCCAGTTCATGCCATTGGACCAGAAGTTCAGCTGGGGAATGTTGGCCAGATTGATGCCCAGGAACTCCACGTTCATGGAGAACAGTCCGGCCCCGGCGTCGCCCAGGGCAGCCTTCACCTGCTCCAGCACGGCGGGGTCGGCGATGGCCTTCAGCATGGCGATCTGGGGATAGGTGCCGGAGTTGGCCACGCCGGTGATCTCGGCCACCGTTTCGATCATGTCCGCGGGCACGTTCATCAGATAGGTCAGGGGCTCCCGGATGATGCCGTACAGCACCATCAGGAAGATGATGGGGATGAAGGACCACAGGCACCCGCTCATGGGGTTGACCTTCTCCTTCTCATAGAGCTTCTGGATCTCCAGGTTATAGCGCTCCCGGTCCTTGCCGTACTGCTTCTGCAGCTGCTGCATTTTACTGGAGAGCAGGTTCATCTGGATCATGCTCTTCTTGCCCTTCAGGTTGAAGGGGAAGAGCACCAGCTTGATGACCAGGGCGAATAAAATCAGGGCGATGCCGTAGTTCTGGGAAAAATCATAAAACAGCATCAACAGCCATGCAAATGGCGTCAGAATAATACCCACAACGGTACCTCCACATTGTAAATTGAATCCGGCCGGGTCCTACGGCACGGGGTCGTACTCGATGGACTTCTGCCGGTGGAAGGGGTTGCACCGCAGAATGCGGCGCACGGCCAGAAGGCCGCCCTTCAGGGCGCCGTACTTCTCCACCGCCTCCAGGGCGTAGGCCGAGCAGGTGGGGATGAAGCGGCAGCAGGGGGGACGGGCGGGAGAGATCTCCCGCCGGTAGAACCGGATCATCCAGATCAGCAGAGCTTTCACGGCCGCGCCTCCCGGGGCGGACAGATCCCCAGCTTGCGCATGAGCTGGAGAAAGCTGCGCTCCAGCTCCGGGTACCGGCCGTAAATCACCCGGGCGCGGGCCACCACCACCACGTCGTAGCCCGGCAGAAGCCGGTGCTCGTTGGTGCGGTAGAGCTCCCGAATGCGGCGGCGGGCCCGGTTGCGCTTGACGGCGTTGCCCAGCTTCACCCCCGTGGTGATGCCCAGACGGCTCACCGGCCGGTTGGTCTTCCGGCAGTAGACGGCGAAGTAGGGGGACACGGCGCTCTTGCCCTTGCTGTACAGCCGGCGGAACTCATGATTTTGTTTTAGTGCTATGGTATGCTTCATGAAGGGTTCCTCCGGATGGTTTTGGAGATATGGGATATTCGGACACAATAAAATCAGACACAGAGAAGTTTCGCCGCCCCGGCGGCGGGTTGCTTTCTGGCTGCCCAGAAAGCAACCAATGGCCCAGGCCACCTTCTTTTGGCCCTTTGGGCCAATTCACCTTGAGAGTCCCCAAAGGGCGGCTCAAGATGAGCGGTGGGGAAGGGCGGGAGGAGCAAGCCCCTCCCCTACAAAATAACCAGAACACCCCCGGTCTTGCGTAGGGGCTGGACACTAGTCGACCTACGTTTTGGGCAGCCCAGTGTGCCGTCCTTTGCAATTCCTGTGTAGGGGCGCGCTGTGCGCGCCCGCGGGCGGCCAAAGGCCGCCCCTACGGTGAAAACGCACCGGGAGCGTTGGCTGAGAAAACCCAGGCGCCGTTTTGGAACCGCACCAGGCCCTAATTTTTGCAAACCCAGGGCCCAGTAGCCCGGGAGAAATTGCGGAACGCCGCTCAGATTTTGCGCGCCGGAAATGTTCTGTCCATTTCAAGGGGTAACCCCCGTAACGGGGGTCCGGGGAAAGCGGTCCTATGGACCTAGGCAAAGCACAGCGGAGCCGTAGTCCATCGGCCGCGTCCCCGGCGATCCTTTGGTTACTTTCCCAGCAATGGGAAAGTAACCCGCACCGCAGGGCGGAACTCTCCCGCCGCCCGCAGGCGGCGAAACTTCCCGCGGAAAACCACTGAAGCGGCGCGTCCGGGAGGCCGCGCCCTACAAAGCAGAACAAAAATTCCCTGCCCATAGGGCAGAAAAACCTCCGTATGCACCGCAGGGGCGGGGGAAACATTCCCACGCCCCTATTTACGCGTCTGTTTGATTTGTGTCCTTTTGCCGTATCTCCATCGGATGATGGCAGTCTGTCCCAAACTCAGTGGGTCAGGCGGACGCGGCCCTTGGCGCGGCGGCGGGCCAGCACCTTGCGGCCATTGCGGGTGGCCATACGCTTGCGGAAGCCGTGCTCCTTGGAACGCTGGCGCTTCTTGGGCTGATAGGTACGAAGCATGGGGGACACCTCCTCATCTAATTTCAAGCCGGCGGACCGGCCCAACAACAGCCGTCTCCGGCTGCGGTTCGCAGATACTTCCCGGAAAAAGGGTAGAATGACCCTCTCCCTGGAATGACGGCTTCCATTATAGCGCCTGACTTTTCCTCCTGTCAACTCCTTTTTTGCTCTTTTCCACAAACTTTTCCGTTTTTCCTTGGAAGACACCACATCTTGTGGTGGTTTTCTTCTCATCCCATATGGTTTCAGCCATGGTTTCCATTCTTTCACAGATCCCCCCGGTACAGTGGAAAATTTCCGATACATTTAAAATAAAAAAGCCGGTGAAATCCTTGCGGCCAGAGGTGATTTTTGCTATAATAAATCTGATCAAACTGGCGGCTCTCTCCGATCCGGGGACGGGCCGCGCCGGAACACGCGCTGAACGGGTCCCCTGCCCGAATAGGGCCGCGGGGGGCCTCTCTTTTTCTTCGGTCCGAATC
>ERZ1643247.725-NODE-725-length-36803-cov-9.864945_pt1 | contig 36803 bp, 30 predicted proteins | sample MGYA00579264_ERZ1643247 | MGnify/ENA primary metagenome ERZ1643247 (study PRJEB29033, sample SAMEA4952262) | chicken gut metagenome | biome: Broiler Chicken; feature: Gastrointestinal Tract; material: Caecum | place: Ireland | collected 2018 | study: Broiler... | reverse complement strand
GCCACCTGCCAGTCTACTTTTCCGTCACAGTTCTTACAGATTCCTTTCGCCTCAACCAAAAGGCGTACTCGCCCCTCCTCATGTCTCTGTCGGACATAGACATCCTGAATCCGTCCCTCTGTGATTCCCAGAAGACATACTTTACGGAAAATTCCTGCATCCGGGAGGTGTGCTCCCCAGTCCCATCCGAACATATAGTGAGCTTTTCGAAGGTGCATAAATCCTTCATAAGTATCATCATTTCCGATATTTCCATATTTTTTATACGCCTCAGCAATATATTTCAGAGGAGAGTGGAACTGAACTCTCAGCACATTTTCTCCCTGCTCCAGCAGCTCTGTCACATCATACTCCCAGATGCGATGCATATTGCAGGGCTCTCCCAGCAGACTTCCATTCAGGAAGACTGACGCACAGGTATCCAGCCCCTCAAACTGAATCACTTTGCGGTCGCTCTCCCGGATCTCACGCTCCGGAAGAAATCTGCACTCATATTCATAGTCTTTCTCCATCAGCGCGCAGACTGCATCCTCATTGTCTTTCCAGTAAGGATCCTCTATTTTGCCGTTTCTCAGAAGATCGGTGTATACGCTTCCCGGTACAACAGCCGGAATCCATTCCTCTTCTCCCACACAGCGCATTCTCCAGTCTTTTCTCAATTCTGTCGTAATCATACTCTTCCCTTTCCCTGAAACTGAAAAGAGCTGATTGAATCTCTCTCATCAGCTCTTTCTCTCTTTTCTCTTTATTCCTGTGCAGCCGGATACTCGTTGCAGAGCAGGCGGTAGGCCGGCTCGTCTTCCTCGATCGTCGGAAATCTTCCGATGGGCTCATAGAACCGGTTGTCATTCTCATCGTCATTGCACATAGATACTTCTCCGAGGAGAACAGCTCCTGTTCCCTCCTCCACATGAAAATCATGATACAGATACGGAGTAACGGTAATGCTCTCACCTGGCGTCAGACGTACTTGTGTTCCTGCCGGCACTGTGTAAGTTCTTCCATCACTGTGCACTGTCACATCTGTATCCGCGAACTCTCCGTCCGGAGTGGAATTGTAGACGGTAATCAGAACATTTCCACCGCCTCTGTTGATAATGTCTTCCATCTTATTCCAGTGGAAATGCATAGGTGCCATCTGTCCCTCATTTACCATCAAAAGTTTCTCAGCATAAGGTTTCTTATATCTGTCATCTTTCACATTTCCATTACGGATTGTAATCAAAGCAAATCCCACTTCGTCGAATTTTCCAAGACCATAGTCAGTGATATCCCATCCAAGCATATTATCCCGGATCTCATCATACTCATGATTCTTCGTCTTCCATTCGTCCGGTGTCCAGTTACAGAATGGCGGAATCTCGAATCCCTGTTTTTTGATTAACGCTTCCATGTCCTTGATTACTGCATTGATTTTTGAACGTTTCATACTGATTCTCCTGTCTGCAATTCATATAATTCCTGACCTTCCAGTATCTTAAGTGTCAGGTTCATGGTCTCTGATTCAAAGGGATCCAGCATATGCAGGTCTCCCTGTTTTTCGTGGAACGCCCTCCCGTATACACTGGAATTTGAGGGCTCCAACCCTACAACATAATCTCCGCTGGCCCTTGATTTCCACTCCATAAAATATGGAAGATTCTTCTTCTCATACTCCAGGCAGATTCCCAGTCCCAGCTTCTCATTGATGACGGCCGCACGCGCAATCCCCCCGGCATCTGCCTTCATCTCATGCAGAAAAACTGCCTCTGCCTCGCCGTCCACCGGGGCTTCCATGGTGTCCCAGCAGTCCATCTGTCTGGCAGCATCTTCATCCCTGGGTGTTGTGTGCATGGAGGGAATGACAATCCGGGTACCTTCATCCAACAAAGGATATCCCACATTGAAATGATACAAAAGCATCATCGGCACCCGCTCATATCCCTGATTCTCAATCACGTCCTGGATATGAATCTCCTTTCCCGGGTACGTCGTGGTAATCGTACGTTTTAACAGAAGGTTCTCCCCAAAGAGTTCTGCCTCCCGCATCTCGCCCTGGATGGTGATCTGGCATTCCTGGCCCTCCCACTGCATAGAGACACCGGTGTGCTCTGCGGGAGTTGTCCGGATCCTTCCATGCATGGGATACTCTTTGCCGTCTTTTTGATAAACCGCGCAGATATTTTCCAGACCACAGGTAAAAAGCATTCCTCCCATAATGCTGCGCAATGCTTCTTCCCCGTTGGTGTCATAGTGGTTTCTTCCTTGCAGCCCTGGCTTTGACAGAAAACTGAAATTGATTCCCCGGTAAGACAACTCGGAGAGATCCAGACATTTATCTTTCATTACCGTAAACTGCAAAGGGCCATTTTTCACCTGCCAGGCAGACATTTTGTCCGCCCGGCCTTCCTGGTAGATCACAGGTACCACATCCACGAGCTGGTGCAGATTTCCCACCTTCCTCATGATTTTCGCTTTCTCAGTCATTGTATCCCTGTTTTCCTTATAGATTTTTATTTCTCTGCTTTCCAGTCATCAATCTGTGTCTGCATCTCATCGATGACATCATTGATTCCGGTTGCCTGCATCTTCTTGTCAAGCTGCGGCAGGTATTCCTCCGGATCCACACTTCCTGTGTACAAGGATTTACCGAATTCATCCAGGACATTCCTGAAGCCCGCCACCTGGGTGCTCACATTGCTCAGATCGAAGTCAAATCCAAAGGATGGTGCTTCCTCCGCTGCGTCGTTGTATTCTTTGAAGGTTGCCCACTTGTCAATCGGCTCATTGTCCAGCACATATGTGTTAAACAGACCGCCCTGTACATAGTACGGTACGGAGTAATCTTTGGATTTCTCCGGATCCAGTTTTACTTTGCAGTCATAGATATATGGTTTGCCCTCTGCCGCATCCAGCTCTTCCTGAGGAACATCTACTTTCTCCCAGTGCACGCCTTCGATACCGTAGTTGAGCAGGTTTCTCAGATACTGATCGGTATTGACCAGATTGATGAATTCCATTGCTTTTTCCGGATGCTCGGAATTCTTGTTGATCGCTGTCAGCGCTCCACGGGCAGACGCATTGGTCACCTGAGTGTCCATAATGGAGGAAGCCACCACATCATATCCCAAGTCTTTTGCCCAGATCAATTCTGCGTAAGGCTGTCCGTCACCTTTTGTCACAAAACGTTTCACAGATTTGTCGTCGGATGCGGTTGCCGCATCTTTGTTGATGTATCCGGCTTCATAGTACTTACGCATGGTATCCAGAGTGGACTGCATCTTCTCTGTGTCGAACACATTCTTCACAGTCAGACTGTCATCTCCGTACTCGATACCCACCGGATCCTGAATTTTATCCATATAAGTAGGTGCAGAGTAATCTTTTGTCAGATACATCGGCACTACATCAGGTTCTTTCTCTTTGATCAGAGCCAGCCAGGGTTCCAGATCTTCCAGAGAATGGATATCTTCATATGGAATATTATATTTGTCCACATATTCTTTTGTAAATACCCACATTGGCATGCTGCCGATCTCTTTCTCACTTGGCACACCATAGATCTCTCCGCCTACCTTAGCAGCCTCCCAGAATCTCGGATCGATCTGGTCATACATCTCTTTTCCTTCTTCCTGAAGAAGGTCATCCAGCGCAAGGAAGGCACCCTTCTGAGCATTCTGAAGATAATCGTTGGTCCAGGAACAGGTGAAGCACATATCCCACTCATCACCAGTGTTGATCACCACCTGCATTTTCTGGTTGTAATCTCCCCAGCCAACTTTTACAATATTTAATCTCACGCCAATTTTTTCTTCGGTATATTTGTTGACTTCTTCCAGAACCATCTCATCATCCTTCTGGTTATCGCCAACCTGATACCATGTCAGCTCCACAATCTCTTCACCGTTTGAATTTGTCTCGGTTTCCTTTCCGCATCCTGAGAGCAGTCCGGCAGCCATAACCGCTGCGCAGCCGCCTGCCAGTATACGTTTCACTTTTCCATATTTCATTTTTCTTCTCCCATTATCATTTATATTTCCTTTTTTTCATCTGATTCTTTTTCAAGCTCAGAATTCCCCTACTCTTTTACCGCGCCGATGGTAAGTCCGTTTACGAAATATCTCTGGAAAAACGGATAAGCAAAGATAATCGGCAACGTAGAAATCACGACAATCGCCATCTTGATGGTCTCTTTTGGCATATTGGCTGCCGCCTGGATTCCTTCCACTCCCATCAGCGACTTGTTGCTTGCAAGAAAGTCGATGGAACTCTCAATCTTAATCAACAGATACTGCAGCGGAATCCAATCCTGATTGTCGATATACATCATAGCATTAAACCAGTCATTCCAGTACCCCAGTGTCAGGAACAAACCGATGGTGGCAAGTCCCGGCAGAGCCATGGGAATGACAATCTTAAAGAACAGCCTCCACTCGGAAGCACCGTCAATCTTAGCTGATTCCACAACCGAATCCGGTATACTCGTCTTAAAAAATGTACGCATGACGATGATATTAAACGAGTTCATCGCCAACGGCAGAATCAGCGCCCACACACTGTTCTTGAGCATCAGAACCTTTGTCACGATCAAGTAGTTCGCGATCATACCGCCGGAAAAAAGCATCGGCACTGTGATCACCTTTGTGAAAAAGGAACGGAATGCATAAGTTCTTCTGGACAGGGCATAAGCATACGTTCCGATCAGGAACAGGCCGAGGATGGTTCCCACAACCGTCACAAGGATGGTGACACCATAGCTTCGTATAATGCTCTCGCCCGCGTCAATGATATACTTATACGCATGCAGACTCCATTTCTTTGGAATGAACCGGTATCCATTCATAGCTAAGGACTCTTCATCGGTCAGTGAAATAATGATTACAAATACGAACGGAATCAGGCTCAAAAGAGACAAGATGGTCAGAATCGCATTAAACAAAACATTGGTAGGCTTTCTGATCATATTATATTCGCACTCTTTGGCTTCGATCTTCTTGATCCTTTTCTCCTGTGCCCGCTCTTCTCTTTTGCTGATGGACATGATCTTCCTCCTTCCTGTTAGAACAACGCATTTTCTTCATCGATCTTGGACACCAGCTTGTTCGCTCCCATGATCATGATAAATCCAACCACAGACTGGAACAGTGCCGCAGCAGAACTCATTCCAATCTCACCATTTGTCTGCAGAGCACGGAAGATATATGTATCCAAAACGTTTGTCACCGGATAGAGCGGTCCTGAATCTCTCGGGAGCTGATAGAACAGACCGAAATCGGATTTGAAGATTCCGCCCACTGCCATAATCAGAAGAATCGTGATGACAGGTTTCAGCAGCGGCAGTGTGATGTATTTCATCTGCTGCCATTTTGTGGCACCGTCAATGACAGCTGCCTCATAATAAGTCTTATTGATTCCGCAGATGGAAGCAAGATACACGACTGTATTGTAGCCGATTCCCTTCCACTGACTCATGAAGATGATGATAAAAGGCCACAGCCCTTTCTCTGTATACCAGGAAATTCCTTCCCCGCCGAACTGTTGAATAATGGAATTAAAATATCCTTTTTCCGGATTTAAGAAGGCAAAAACACAGTAGCTGACAACAACCCAGGAAAGGAAGTACGGCAGGAACATGGAACTCTGATAAATCTTCGCCATTCCTTTGTTTCTCAGTTCATTCAGCAGCAGCGCCACAATAACCGGGAGCACCACACCCAGGATAATGAACGCCGCGTTATAAAGAACGGTATTTCTCAGGATAATCCATGCGTCTCCACTGCTGAACAGAAATTTGAAGTTGTCCAGACCAACAAATTTGCTGGTGATCAAACTTTCAAAAAAGTTACCGGACAGCCGGTATTGCTTGAATGCGACCAGGATACCGAACAAAGGCAGATAGGCAAAAAGCAGGAACCAGACTGCGCCAGGTGCGCTGAGAATCAAAAGTTCTTTGTTCATTTTCAGTTTTGTCAGAAACCCCTGCTTTTTCTTTTTTTCAGGATTCCCCTGTTTCTTCTCTTTCACTTCGCAACCTCCTCTTCGCACAGATAACTGCCGGCCGTCATCCCTGCGTTCTTACTACAGGAATATTATACGTGAAAACCCCCGGTTTCTCCCAGTCGAAAACTTATAGATTCGTTGCACATTTTCTAGGAAAATTTCACCTAAAAAGTGGAGAAATTCTCACACTGTTTTTCACAGAACAAGAATTTCTCCACTTTTTTAATACTTTTTCATACCTCTGAGGGATGCAGGGGACACCCCATAACATTGTTTGAATTTACGGTAAAAATAACTGGTGTCCAGATATCCCACTTCTTTCGCGATATCGTTGATCTTCATATTGGTATTGAGGATCATGTCCTTCGCTTTTTCGTTCTTCAGATTGCTCAGATACTGATTGAAGGAACACCCCACTTCCTTCTGGAAAATCTGTCCCAGATAGGATGCATTCATATGATACTTATAGGAGAGAATCTTCAGACTCAGATCCTCCTTGTAATTCACCTGGATATAACTCAAAATCTCCCGGATCACCGGTGTGTAATGAGAGTCTTCCGTGTGGAGGGCCATGATCACCGCTGAGATTTCCAGGACAAGCACGGTTCTCATACCTGCGATATCCTCCACCTGATAGATATGGTCAAAAATCTCTGTGAGGCTCCTCACCGTCTTGGAGTCGCTGATCTTGTATTCGGACTTTATGTCCTGAAGCAGCAGCACAACTTTCAGGGCATTCTGGTATACCGCATCAATGTCGGATCCCGATTCCACCAGTCCCACGAAGACTTCCTCCAGATACTACAAGGCTCCGTCCTGATCCTTCTCCAGAATCTTCTTGCGCAGATAGGCAAGATCCACATTGATCCCTGTATTTCCCTTTCGGGCAATGCTCTGCGCACTGACACATCTTCCCCATCCCGTCATGATCCGGTACCGTAGAAGATGATTCATACTCTGATAGCTCTCCGGCAGCTCCTCATAGGAATGAATTCCGTTCCCGGCGGCAAGAAAGGTCATAATTCCGCTCTCGCTCTCGATCTGGTTCTGAATCTCCCCGAAAATCCGCTCCGCATCCGGAAGTTTCAAGTCTTCCTTCCCGTACAGCAGAATCAGAAGGACATCTGTCTTCAAATAGATCGGCCGGATCTTCTCCTTCCTCTTGCGGATCTCAATGAGAATCGGGGTGACCCCATCCAACTCATCCACAGATTCCAGATCAATCTTCATCAGTGCCGGAAAAATCCGGCAGTCCTGGTCAATCTCCGGGAGAATCTGGATAAAGCTCTTCTTCTCTTCATTCTTGAGCACCCCTTTTAAGAACTGTGTCCATCCAATCTTATCCTCCATGTTTGCCGCCTGTTTCCGATCCATATCATCCAGACGTCCCGAAGCATGGAGAAGAGCCTCCCTCAGCTTCTCCTCATCGATCGGTTTCAGAATATATTCCTCCACATCCAGACTGAGTGCCGTCCTGGCGTAATCAAATTCGTCGTATCCGGACAATATCAGACATCTGACCCGCCTATTGCTTTTTCGTATCTCCCGGATCAGCTCCAATCCATCCATCAGCGGCATCTCCACATCCGTCACGATAATATCCACCGGATCTTCCCTGAATTTCTCCAACGCCTCTTTTCCGTTGTGTGCCGTGTATACCACCTCCATATCGATGGTTTTCCAGTCCACGATACATAAGATTCCCTGGAGGATAAATTCCTCGTCCTCTACCAGCATTACCCTTTTTTTCATTTTTCTTTCTCCATTCCCACCATGACAGTCATGGAAAGGCCCCCGCCTCTTGCATGTTCCAGTATGATTCCATAGCCGTTTCCGTAAACTGCTTTTATTCTTCTGTTTACATTTTCGATTCCCACGGATTGTGTTTTTCGATACTCATTCTGTCTCAGTTCCCTGTTTTTCTGTTCCATCTGAGCTGTCTCCATACCCGTGCCGTTGTCAATAATCTGAAACACAATTCCTTTTTCCGCGCGCCGGACGCGGATGCTGATCTCATTATCCTGATCCTGTCTTCGGATCCCGTGTACAAAATAGTTCTCCACAATCGGCTGCAGAATAAACTTGATCACTTTTTGCTCCAGCAATTCCTCCGGACAGTCGATCTGATATGTGAAAATTCCATTGTATCTGTACTCAAATAATTCCAGATACTGCCTGCAGTAATCCAGCTCCTGTCTGATGGGGATCCAGTCTGCGTCCTTGAGCTGGCTTCGGAATAATACCGACATGCTGTAGAGCATCTTTCCCACATCCTTATCTCCATTACAGATTGCCTTCATCCGGATTGCCTCCAGCGTATTGTACAGAAAATGCGGATTGATCTGACTTTGCAGAGCCTGGAGCTGCGCATTCTTCTTCTCAATCTCAGCAAGATAGCTCTTCTGAATATAGTCATCCAATTTTCTGCACATCTCATTAAAATTGCCGGAAATCATATCCAGCTCATCCCCGTTTTCCCGTACCTTGAGGCGAACCTGCAGATTTCCTGTTGTCACCTGGTGCATACCTGAGAGAATCACATCCACCCGGTCTGTCAGATGCCGGATATAAATATTGATGCAGAAAACTCCGCAGGCAAAAATCGCCAGTCCCACCCCTGCGACAGCCAGAAAAGCAGTGGGGGAAATCATAGACGCAGCCTTCCGGTTCAAAATTCCATAGATCTGGTATTCTTCTTCCTGCTCTTTATAGACATCCGTTCCGGGAATCTGCTGCCTCGACACACCGCTCTCGGTCAGACTTTCCCAGCCGGTGATCTCCCCCGATGTACACACCAGGGTCTCGTTATTCTTTGTGACAGCCAGTTCCATATAGTCACTGCCCTCTACCAGTTCCTGGATACGGTCCTCAAAGGGAAAAGTGAACACCAGAACACCTTCCTGCTTCAGTGTATCGGGATCCAGAATATTTCGAACAAACTGAAGCTTGCCCTCCTGGACATAGTCAGGATCCTGAAGCTGTCTGATCAAAAGGCTTCCATCCCGGTAAGGATGCACCTCATTTTCCGGCAGAAAAGAAGTAACCTGCTCCTCTCCCAGACTCAATAACTCGATTCTCTCCATTCTCGGATAAGCCTCGAACGCATGGGTGACAAACAGCTGGATTCCTCTGTACTGCAGACTGTTGGACTGGGAATACTCATTCAGAGAATACTCCTGATACTCATCCGGGGCCATATTCAGAAACGCAAGCACATCCCCCAGCTCCTGTTCATCCCGGTAGAGCTCACTGAACAGATAGTCCACCGTATCCGCATAATTCTCCACCAGTGCCGCTGCCTCCCTGGCCATCTTCTGCCCATTCTCCTGCCGGCTGTGCAGAGTATCTCTCACCAGAGCACTGATAAAGTATGCAGTCAGAGAAAGTACAATAAAAAAGGCAATCGCAATGTACGTCCAGAACAGTTTCAAATACAATTGTCTCGGTTTTTTGTTTTTCATAACTCTTTGTCTCTCTTCAAATCGATAAATATATAACATTATATCATACATGCAGAAAAAGAGAGCATTAAGCTCTCTAATTTTCTGCGCCGGCTGCCTGCTCGTCCAACAGGCGAAGCACTTTCTGGTTCATAAAAACAACCAGAAATCCATAAATGCTCGCCATGAACAGAACAACTGTTCCGGCCTTAATCTCCAGCAGCATCAAAACAAATACCGCCGCCACGAGATTGCCGAATGTCAATATCGGCTTTGTAATTGTCAGAAGAACCGCTCCCCTCAGATAATCCTTCACAGCCATCTGATATCTGGATGCCAGCAGATAAAGGTTGGGTGTCATTAATACTGTCCCGGCAAATAGGAGAAAGAAGAAAATCATCAGTGGCAAAAAAGGCATTTGAAAACTGAAGAACTCCACATTGGTCCAGAAGATCCAAAGGAGAACCATCTGGATTGCCGCCAGGAAAATCTTCTTGCCGAACTCGTCAGTATATCCGGTCCGGTAATCTTTCCAGGCACTGGTCTCTGTCCCGTGAAGCATACGGTTCATGGCGAACAGCACTGCTGAGAATGCCGGTCCCACCGGGAGAAGACACAACAGAAAGAACGGAAGGTATTCCCTTACGCTGGTAATTCCCACGAAGAGGAAAAACAGCAGAACCGGGATATTGCTGAGCAAAAACAAAATATTAACTTTCAGAAAATATAAAATTCTCTCACATACCTCTAGAACCTTTTCTATATGGAACAACTCTCCAAACATGTGTCTTCTCCTTTCACCGATCTTAAAACTCAAACAGCACTGTTTTAATCTCATACGGATGAAGTGTCATCGTCACTTCATCATCTCCACAGATCTCACCGATTCTGCGTTCTCTCAAATCTCCCTCCGACCAGTTGCGGAAGCAGAAGTTCGGTTTCACAGTCACCTTCTGGCTGGATCCTGCGTAGTCATGGAAACGTACCACAAGATATTTTCCATCCTCTGACTTCTTCACCGCATCGATCTCCACCTGTGGATTATCTATCGTCATAAATGTGTCTTCTGTCTTCTCTTCTTTTCCCTCGCAAATCAGCATCGGGTTGTTCAGTGCATGGGCGGATACCACCACACCGCCGCTGACAATATCACCTGTATGCGGAAGCAGGGAATAAGTAAATACATGCTCTCCCACATCCTGAATATGATCTGGCTGTTTTCCGGAACGCAGCAGTGAGAGTCTGAGCAGGTTGCCTTTCACATCGTAACCATACTTGCAGTCATTCAAAAGGGCCACACCGTAGTTTCTCTCGGAAAGGTCTGCGAATCTGTGCCCAACGGACTCGAATCTTGCCTGATCCCAGCTTGTATTCCAGTGGTTTGGTCTGCGCACATTACCATACTGAATATCGTAAGTCGCATAAGTGGTCCGGATATCCACCGGGAACGCTGCTTTCAGAAGCTGCTGTCTCTCCTGGAAATCCACCTTTGTACGGAAGTCAATTCTCCGGTCTGCGGCATACAGCACCATATCCTGCTCGATGGTGGTATTCATGTATTTCCACATCAGACCGATCACCAGTCTGAGAGAACCGCATTCTTTGACTTCCCATTTGACAAGATCTGTCACTTCCCGCATTTTCTGCTGATAATAAATATCAATATCCCATGCGTCATTATCAAGTGGCTTATCCTCGAACATCTGGAGCACATTGCCTCTCTCATTGGGCGCCAATACATTTCTGCCGTATTCTTTGTCGTACAGTTTTTCAATCTGTCCCTGCTCATTGATGGTCATCTGATAAAAAGGAGTCTCAATCTTGCGTCCATTCACCTTAAAAGGAGAAACGGATGTCTCTTCCCCTGTCTGATCTTCTCCGCGGAAGAAGACTGCCCGGTGTCCCATCGCAGGCACATTTTTCACCTGAACATATGTGACATCTTTCTCGCACTGTGTCTCCAGGACATTTCCATCTCCGTCCACGAACTTTCCGGCTTTTGCCGCAGGAATCGCTACAATCTCATCCCGGTTCCATCCGGAGTCATTGTATACGGTCCACACATCTTTTGCTTCGTCCAGGCTGTCCTGGAAATAATCATTGATCACTTCCGTTCCGATTGCCTCTACTTTCGCATAATCTTTGCGGGAATCCTCATATACCTCATGGATGGAAGAGCCTGGAATAATATCATGGAACTGATTGGTGAGAATCAATTTCCATCCCTCTGTCAACTTCTCCTGCTTTGCCAGTTCCAGTTTTTTGCTCTGAACCGCATGCATAGCAGTCAGCCATTCCGCTTTGCGGTAGAGCAGTTCCATCTTCCGGTTCATTCGCTTATTATATCCCTGGCTGGTGTAAGTTCCACGATGATATTCCAGATACAACTCTCCGTCCCAGGTATGTACATAGCGGTCTGTATTTTTCACAGTCTCTTTCAGATCACGGAAGAACTCTCCCGCTGTGGAAGTCTCCAGAGAAGGAAGTCCCGGAATCTTATCGATTCTGCGTCTTCTCTCCAGCAGATCACGGTTGACTCCGCCGCCTCCGTCTCCATAGCCATATGAAATCAGAAGTTCCTGATTCATCTCTTTCTCGCTGTAAGCATCCCACACACCTTTGACCGTCTTCGCAGTCAGAAGTCCATTGTATGTGTAGAACCAGGATCCTGGTTCATTCCATGGCTCCGGTGTGGTGATGAAGTGAGTCAGCACCTCACTGCCGTCAATTCCTTTCCACTTAAATGTGTCATGCGGCATACGGTTATACTGATTCCAGCTGATTTTGGTGGTCATGAACATATCAATTCCGGATTTTTTCAAAATCTGCGGCAGGGCCCAGGAATAGCCGAACACATCCGGAAGCCAGAGATATTCCACCTCTTTGCCGAACTCATCCTTGATGAATTTGCTTCCGATCAGAATCTGACGGGTCAGGGATTCTCCGCTGGTCAGATTACAGTCGGCTTCCACCCACATGCCGCCGTCCACTTCCCAGCGGCCTTCCTGTACTCTCTTTTTGATCTCCTCATAAATCTCCGGAAAATCTTCTTTGATGTAGGCATACAGCTGAGGCTGAGTCTGCAAAAAGATGTACTCCGGAAACATTTCCATCATTCTCAGAACTGTGGAGAAGGAACGGGATGCTTTCTCATGAGTATGTTTCAGTCTCCACAGCCAGGCCATATCAATATGCGTGTGGCCCACACATTTTACTTTCACCAAAGAGTCCTTCTTCATCCCGTCAATCTTCTCATTGAGCAGATCATCCGCCTGATGCACAGACTCATAAAATTCTTCACTTCCAGGATAAGACCAGTCGATACACTTGCATGCCTGATCCAGAGCATTTCTCAGCTCATATTTCACTGGCTCCGCGTCGGCAAGATTCTGTACGGTGTCCAGAACCATCGCTCCCAGATAATAGAAATCGTCCACTTTCTCATCCAGATATGCCAGATCCGCACGCTTAATCATGTGCTCCTGCGGCGCAGGAACACCGCCGCCTTCCAGTCCGGACCACAGTCTGAAGGTGAGACGGAAGGTCTTTCCGTACAGTTCCTCCGGGAAGAACACTTCCTTGTGGTTGACGTCCACGCCCTGATAGGGTTTTTCATTGATATAACACATTGCCTCAAATCCGGAATTGTTGCCGGCGCCAGTCTTTCCGAAATCGAAAATACCGACAGCTCTTTTTCCCTTCCAGGATTCCGGTATCTGGATCTCTTTGTGCAGCCACAAGTAACGGTCACGGCCGCTCCATCTGTCCCCGACACAAATCTTATCCCATCCCTCGAACTGTGTGGGCACCTGGGGGTTTATGCTTTTTTCTTTGTCCTCACATGCCGCAAACTCTCCCAGGGTGCTGACTTCTCTGTAACTATATTCTCTGATCTCATTGATCCTTCTGTCAAGCTTTCTCTCTGTTAGAAACATAAGTACCTCCTATATGTGCTACCTTTTCCTCTTTCTCTATTGTAACGGAAGATTTTCCTTCAAACAATTTTCCAATTTCTATGTTTAGTGTAAAAATTCTATGTTTCACCAAAGACGTCTCTCAAATTTCCAGTCTGTACCCGAGAAAATCAAGAAACAGTTCCATGTACATGGCGTTTGCCCAGGAAAACCATTCTCTTGTATACTGCTTCGGATCATCCACACAGAACCCTTCATGCATCAGCCCTGTTCCTCCTGTGGTGGACGCGAGAGTTTCAAGAATTTTCTGCTTTTCGCTGCGGGAAGGTTCCGTCAGTCCCTGAATGGCCAGGGCGATCGGCCAGATATACCTTGAGGGTGTGTGTGAACTTCCGATTCCCACTGCCGCCTTCCCGCTGTAATAATACGGGTTAGCCTCGCTTAAGAGCATCCGCCTTGTGCGCTCCATCGTATCCGGATCCGCCGGATATCCCAGATAAGACATGGACAAAAGACTGGGCACATTGGCATCATCCATCAGGCAAAACATGCCATAGCCATCCACCTCATAGGCATACACCACTCCAAACTCTTCCGTCTTTGTGCGTCCATACTCCTCCACCGCGGCGTGTACCTGCTCTCTCAGACAACCAGCTTCCCGCTCCATCTCCTCATCTTTGAGAACTTCCCTGGCAATCTCCTCCAGATATCCCAGCACAACCACCGCGAACATATTTGAAGGAATCAGATATCCGTAGGTACAGGCATCATCACTTGGCCGGAACCCCGACCAGATCAGACCGGTATCCGGTTTTACCAAAGCACCCTTCCCATCCCGGGACAGCGTATCCTTAAAATAACTGTTTCTTCTGAACCGGTAGGAAGAATTCTCCTCATGGTTCTGTTCTATCCGGAATACCTCCAGAATCTTCTTCGCCCCTTCTGTAAAATATCCACCGAACTGTTCCGTACATCCGGTATTTTTCCACAGCATCCAGGCAAGCTGCAGTGGATAACACAGGGAATCCACCTCAAATTTTCTCTCCCACACCCAGGGACTTGGCTCAGGATCATCCTTCTCCCAGCATGCCCCGTTGGGGCTGTCGTTGAAAGCATTGGCATAGGGATCCAGTGTGATATAGAAAAACTGTCTTCTCACAAGTCCGGCCGCCAGCTTTCTCATCTCCTCGTCTTCCTTTGCCAGGAACAGAAAAGGACGGATCTGAGCTGTGGAATCCCGAAGCCACATAGCAGGAATATCGCCGGTGATCACATGCACCGTTCCGTCATCCATAATCTTCATGGTTGTCTCCAGGGTGTTGAGAAAACAGCGGGAAAATTGTTCCCACAACAGCCGGCAGTCCGCTGCCTTTTCTTCCATTTCCTGTAAAAAATTCTTTATCACTTCTCTGTTTTTCATTTCCATCTCTGATTGTCTCCGCTCTGTAAACTGATTTTTCCCGTCTATTTTATATTTTAAATATCACAATTCACAGTGCAAAAAATATGGAAATGAGGAAAATATTATAGTTCCGATCTGCAGAAAAAAAATGCGTCTGGCTCATCCCTAAGCCAAACGCATTTTTCTTTTATTTTTCCGGTTTCAGATCCTTGAAATGGAATTGTTTTTTGCCCGACGCATAATCCGCCACAATCTGTCCGCTTCCATACAGTTTATATTTATAAGTCACCAGGCCCTCCAGTCCCACGGGACCTCTGGCATGAATCTTTCCTGTGCTGATTCCCACTTCCGCTCCGAATCCATAGCGGTATCCGTCCGCGAACCTTGTGGAGCAGTTCTGATAAACACCTGCGGAATCCACCATCTTCATGAACCAGTCCGCTGTCTTTTGGTTTTCTGTGATAATACAGTCGGTATGGTGAGATCCATAAGTGTTGATATGGTCAACCGCCTCAGCGACATCCGATACCAGCTTCACTGACAGAATATAATCGGTGTACTCCGTTTTGAAATCTTCCTCTGTGGCCGGATTGCAGGAGATAATTTTCTGGACCTCCTCAGTTCCCCGAAGCTCCACATTTTTCTCATCATATGCCTCTTTCAGTCTGGGAAGAAGCTGTTCTGCCACATCTTTGTGCACCAGGAGAGTCTCCATCGTATTGCAGGCTGCCACATACTGGGTCTTGGCATCCACCAGAATCGGAATCGCCTTATCCAGATCCGCATCCTTATCCACATAAATATGACAGATTCCATCTGCATGTCCCATCACCGGAATTCTGGTATGGTTCATAATATATTGAACGAACGAATTAGAACCTCTGGGGATCACAAGGTCCACATACTTATCACATTCCAGCAGCTCTCCCACTGCCTCTCTTCCCTCCAGCTGCAGCATACAGTCCTCCGGGAATCCAGCCTGAACAGCCGCGCCGTGCATGATGGAGAACAGAACACGGTTGGTATAAAGAGCTTCACTTCCGCCCTTTAAAATCACACAGTTTCCGCTCTTCATGCAAAGAGCAGAAATCTGAACCAGGGCATCCGGTCTGGACTCAAAGATGATCCCGATGGTTCCGATGGGACAACTCTCCCGATATAACGTCAGGCCCTCATCCAGTTCCCGCACCATCTGTACCTGTGCCACCGGATCCGGAAGTGTGCTCAGATCATGGAGACCGCTGACTACTTCCTTAAGCTTCTGTTCATTGAATTCCAGTCTTTTGAGAATAGGGGCATCCAGTCCTGCCTCCCTTGCCGCTGCCAGGTCTTTTTCATTCGCTGCGAAAATCTCTTCTTTTCTCTCCATGAGCGTCTCACCTGCCAGGCGCAGAGCCTGATTCCGCTTCTCGTTCTCCAGAACACTCAATGCCGGAAAAGCTGCATTCACTTTTCTGATGGAATCCTTAATACTCATTTTCTTCCTCCTTTTTCTCTCCCACTCTCCTGTAGAGGTGAATGGTACCTGTATCGTTTAAATATCTCAAAAGTGACAGTAAGATCGGAAATCCGAACAATCCCACCACACCCAGAAGCTGTACCCCGGCGAACATACTCACCAGAGTCAGCACCGGATGCAAGCCGATCTGACTGCCCACAATCTTCGGCTCTATGATATTTCGAATGATGGTGATAACCACATACAGAACCAGCAATTTCAATGCCAGGGGATAATATCCCAACACCGCCGCGATCACCGCCCAGGGAATCATGATTCCTCCCGTTCCCAGAACCGGCAGAATATCAAAAATAGCAATTCCCAGTGCAATCAGGATCGCATTCTCTACCCTGATCACCGTAAGCCCCAGGGACAGTTCCACAAAGGTGATGGACATGATCAACAGATAAGAACGAATACATACCAGCAAAGTTCCCACCACATACTGCTTAATCTGAATAAAAACATTCCGCACTCTCTTGCTCATCTGTGCCATACAAAAACCGGCCAGCTTATCATAATCCGCAGCGATGAAAAACGTGGAGATAATCATCAGGACCAGTTTGATAAACAACATCGGCAGGGAAGAGGCAATGCCGGATATCAATTCCATGCTGCTCACCGACAGCTTGGAAACCAGCTGCAGCAGAGACTGCATGAACTGATCCCACACATAATCCAGTCCTTCCAGCAGTGTGGGGTCCATCTGGATCACCGCATGTTCCAGCCTGGTGAAGATTCCTGCCAGAATCGGCTCCCCGTAACTTCGAAAGACCTGCGGAAGATTCGTCACAAACATTCCCACTGTGGAAAAAACCTTCACACTGGCAATTCCAACAAACACGCCAATCGTCCCATAGAAAAGAAACACCATAACAATAGCCACAATCTTCCTGGAGCATTTCAGCTTTCGGGAGACAAACCGTATCGGCCACTTGAGAAAATATGCAAGGATAAATCCTATGACAAACGGTGCGAGCAGCGGCAGTCCGAACTTAATCAGGAGAAAGGATGCAGATAAAATAATTGCAAAATATGTACAATTGATGATAAACTCTTTTCGCTTTTCCATAATTTTGATTTCCCTCTCACATCTCTTTCTTCTTTTTATAGAACTGACTCCTATTATAGCACAAGACATGAAATAAAACCTCTGTAATTGTGTAAAATTTTCTATTTTTTTGACAGACATTCCAGTTCCATAAAAGTGTCTGCCTGATTCTTCCCCAATTTTCTCATTTATACACAATATACGCCCCAAAAACCGAAAAATATTTTCTTTTAACCGGTTTTTTAGAATTTCTTTAGGATTTTCCTAAATCCTTTATGAATTTGCCACAAATTGCTCACATTTATCTTGTATAGTATTACTTGGATAGATGAATAACCACTCTCTATCTCCCCCCTCAAACAAGTGAAAAAAGAAACAAGACCAGATGATCACTCATCTGGTCTTGTTTTTTTACAGAATCACAGAACCGCCACATCTCCGGAGGCAAGATAATGAATCTGTTCTCCCATCTTCTCTTTCATATATTCGTAGGCGGCCCGCCCCGTACAGTGGCAGGTGTAATAGACACAGGGTTTCTCCATCAGGCAGTCTGCCAGTTTCTTAAAAAAGAGTTCCGCAGACCCGGGATCTTCCTCATACATTCCTTTCAGATGCAATCCTCCCACTGCCCAGTCCGCAGATTTTCCAATGATCTGCTCCGCCCGGTTCAGGATATTCACCATTCCATTATGGGAGCACCCGCAGATCAAAGCATTCTTGCCGTCCTGGTGGATCAGAAGATTCTGCTCATGCTGAAAAGAATCCAAAATCTGCTGTCCTTCCGACTCCACAAACAAAGAATCATTAGCAGGCGAAGCACAGATTCTTCCCGTGACGCCGGCAAAGACTTCCAGTTCTTCGTCAATCCGGTAATCTCCATCATGCAGCACCAGCCTTTGATTTCCCTTAAGACTCTTATCCAGGCCAATGTAACGGATTCTCTCAGGATTGGTGTCATGAGCAAAGTAATTCTCAAAAACACCTTTTTGCATATGTATCTTTGCTTTCTGATTCACTTCCAGAAATGCCTTAAGTCCTCCTCCATGGTCATAATGCCCATGGGATAAAAACGCAATGTCCACCTGGCTTAAATCAATATTCATTTTCTCTGCGTTTTGCAGAAAGTCGCCATCCGGCCCCATATCAAAAAGAATCTTATGTTTTCTGGTCTCAATATAAAAACTGAGTCCATGACGGCACAAATATTTCTCTGAAGACGCCGTATTCTCCATCAAAACAGAAATTTTCATTTTTTTCCCTCGATATTTTTCTTCACCAGTTCCATGATTTCCTGATATTTTCCTGTCACATATCCAAAGTTTTCTCTTTTGTGGGGAAGCAGGCACCGGGAACAATCCTTCACGCCATTCTCCAGAATACGAAAGTTTCCCCCGCACCGGTCACCCAGAGCATACAACGGGCAGTAACAAAACAGACAGTTAAAATTCTCCGGGTCCTTCGTCTCATGACAGGGAAAATATTCGCATTTTTTGTGACAAAAAAAAGAGAACTCCTTGTCCTCCCAAAATTGCTTCTTCTCTTTCATTGTAAAATCCTCCTGCTGTAAGGGGGTGCGATTTACTCCAGCTTGCAATATCCGTTCTTGAGTGCGCGGAGGGAACGAATCACCAGAGTAAATCGCCTGCCATTTAATCATGCATAATTCAAATGAACAGGCGGATTCCATAAAAAGCATCTGTCCTGCAGATACGCATCTGAAATTGCGGATTATTTCAGAAGTGGCTGTACACTTTACACGGAAGGCTCACCTCGCCATATTAAGCAGGTTTCCTGGCTCCAGGATCGCTACTCGATTCCCCCTTCTCATACTCTAAGCACAATGGGATCTCGGAATCTCGTTCCCCTGTCACAGTGACCGGATCGCTCAGGACTCTCACCTGATTCCCTCTCTCCATTTCAAATGAATGGCACTTAATACGTTCATTATGGAATTATACGGGTTTAGTATAACACCACAGATTCCTAAAGTCAACCTCTGGGAAAATTTTTCCAAAAGAAAAACTGTGGGACAACTCTTCGCTGTCTCACAGTTTTCACTTCTGATTATATTACACGTCTTACGGAAAGAATCGTACGATATGCTGCATTGTCGCTGATCTTGATTCCGCCTGCCGGATAAGGAGCGCTGTTGGAGGCATGTACAATCTGTCCATTTCCAAGATAAATTGCCACATGTCCACCGTAGCAGATCAGGTCACCCGGCTGAGCCTCAGAATAAGATACCTCTGTTCCCACTGTCATCTGCTCGTAGGATGTTCTCGGAAGGCTTACGCCGAAGTTCGCATATACGCTCTGTACGAAACCGGAGCAGTCTGCACCGTTGGTAAGACTGGTTCCGCCATATACATACGGATTTCCTACAAACTGTGTAGCGTAACTTGCCACCGCAGATCCAGCACCTGAGTAGCTTGGTGATGAATCACTGTCATCCGAACTCTCGTCCTCGTAACTCTCATCGGAGCTTCCATCGTCGTAGTCTTCAACGGTGTTATCCTCGTCAATGACATTGCCATATTCATCGGTAGTCACCTCATCGGAACTCTCGTCCTCGGTGTACTCCTCATCTTCACTGTAATCGCCGTCTTCGCTGTAGTCCTCATCCTCAGAGTAATCACCCTCTTCTGAGTACTCTTCATCGGAGCTTTCCTCCTGACTAGCCTCTTCCTCGGCTGCCTGAGCGGCTGCCGCTGCTTCTGCCTCAGCCTGGCGTCTAGCCTCTTCCTCAGCTGCGATTCTCTCAGCTTCCAGTCTCTGAATCTCAGCAGTCTGTTCCTCTAACAGTGCTGCGTACTCGTTGGCCTGCTGCTGTGCATATGCGATCTCATCATTTGCATTGGCAGCTGCGCTCTGCTTCTCGCTGATCTGAGTCTCCAGACTTGCCTGGCTGGCTTCCTGCTCTGCCTTCATGTCTTCCAATTCTGCCTTCTCGCCGTTGAGCTGTACACCCAGTGTCTTAATCTCTTTGATGGTCTCAACATACTGTTCCAGAGCATCGCGGTCATATTTATACATCTTCTGTGTATACTCTGCTTTGTTCAGCAGCTCTGTGATATCATTGGAATCCAGCATCAGGTTATACCATGCATTGCTTCCGCCGTTCTCATACAGATACTGAATTCGAAGCTTCATAGCCTCATACTGTTTATCACGCTCTGCTTTTGCCGTCTTCAGATTGCTTCTTGTCTGCTGAATCTCTGACTCTTTGTTGGCAATATCTGTGTTCAGTACTTCGATGTTCACCATGGTGTTCACCAGTTCCTGATCCAATGTCGCGATCTCAGCATTCAAACTCTCAATCTGTGCACCTAATTCATTAATATAATCATATGTAGCATCCAGCTGGCTGCTGGTGTATGCTGCTTCTTCTCTCAAATCATCTTCTCGTGATGCACTGACCGTCATTACTTGACTTGCGCTTATTATTAGTGCCAACGTTAAGCACACCATTCTTTTCTTCATAATCCACACCCTTCGTAAATTCTCTGGACGAATATCTTAATATATTCGTAACATTTTCTTTACTTCTCCTACATATTAACACAATGTTACGAATGATGCAAGTCCAAAATGACTTTTTTTAAAATTTCTGTAACATTTTAAAACTTTATATTAAAATTTATGGTATAAGAAGAAAAGCCGTCGCAAACTTCTGCGTCAGCTTTTCTTCTATAATAAATATATGATTTTCTTATGACTCTCCGAACAGGTCTGCGAGAATCTGCTCTGCATCCATGTCTGCGTATCCGTCCGGATCAGACAGAGTGGAGTCGTTCCATCTCATGGTATTACATCCTGCGAAATAAGTCGTATATCCTGTGGAGCTTCCCAAACCGAACTTCTCCACCGTGCTCGGATAATACCGGTTCATATATTCTTTTGCCAGTGAAATCGCCTCACTGCTGTAATTTCCAGAAGGTGTCGGTGTTCCCGCAATCTGTACACACGGAGGTGTCGAGTGGACAATCACATAACTTCCATCGCTGCACTGTCCCAGGACGATCCATGCATGTCCAGGACTGCTTGCCACATCTCCCGCCTGGAACTGTCCTCTGTAATTATTCTGCTTCAGAGTTGCCTGTGTTCTCAGAGAACCCCATCCATAATTCGCATAAGTAGATGCCACCGTGGCAGCGCTGTCCGCGTATCCGGATCCCACACCGCTCTTTGTCTGCATCACGTTGTAAGTGGACCATGCCACAAAACCGGAACAGTCAAGTCCTTTTGCTCTGGTGGACTGGCTCAGATCACGGTAATTGTTGTAATCGTAATCTCCTGAATTCGCGTCATACCACTGTTTCCACAATGGATAGAGTCCCTTGTAGGTTACTGTAGGCTGTGCCCAGCCTCCGCCCCACACATAGAGAGTGGAACCTACCGGTTTGAGAGCGTTCAGCAGATAATTTTTCACAGTCTTGGAGGAAGTAGGCTGTACCGCATTCCCCTCAGACGGTTCCTTGATGAGCACTCCGTTGTCCGCGAACTCATAAGTCTTGCCATCGATCTTCTGTACTCCGGTGGCCATCACGCCATCCTCGAAGAAATAACGTCTCTCGCCTTTTGCATTTTCCATCCAGCGGCTGTATACACGGTAACCGTCTTTCATGTAATAATACTTGCCATCCACTTTCAGATAGCCCTTCATCACACGAATACCGGTCTGCTGATAGTAATAACGGAATTTATTCTTCCCGAACTGTGCCCAGCCCTTGACCATCTCACCGTAAGTCTCTTTATTCTTACTGAACCAGCGCGCATCGCCCTTGGCATTTTTCACCTCGCCGACACGCATCTTGCCGGTCGCCTGATGGAACCAGTAAGTCTTGTCCCCGAGATACAGCCATCCGCTGTGGCGCACGCCGTCTGTTCCAAAATAATAACGGGATCCGTCAATATTCCACCATCCCGTCGCCATCACGCTTCTGGCACTGAAATAGTAAGTCTTGCCGTCAATCGTCTTGAACGCATCCTTCACTGCCTTGCCGTTGGACTGGAAATAGAGATAATAGGTCTTTCCGTTGCTGACGTTCTTACCCCATGTATTGGTTCTCATGGCACCGTCATTTCCGAAATAATACCAGTAACTGCTGATCCATTTACATCCGGTGGTCATCAGCTTCGTGGACGGGTTAAAGTAATACTTTTTGCCGTCGATGGTCTGCCAGCCGGTCAAGGCTTTCCCATCTCTGTAATAGTACTTCCCGTCATCCGTGGTTCTCCAGCCATCCGAGGCAGCCGCCTGCACCTGAACCGGAGCTGTGTGCACCGTAATACCCCCGGCGAAAAACAGCATCAGTAAAAGCAGGCACCAGAATTTCCAGTTGCGTTTTTGCTTACCCATATAGTCCTTCCATCCTCTTTTCCTGTTTCATTTCTTTTTCATTGTATGTACTTTTTTTTACAGTTTTTACAACTATGTTAAATTTCTGTGATCTCATTATAGCCTGACCTGGATAGAAGTGTCAATAAAAAAAAGATCTTTCTGACAATTCCACCAGAATTGTACAATCTGAAAGATCTTTTTTTGTTCATTTTTTGTATTCTAATTTTCCTACAGCAGATGGCTGCGAAGTTCCTCCCCGCTCTTCGGGCTTAAATAAGCCGGCGGCACATCAAATACCGTCTTGCAGCCGGTCTGCCCTTCTTTGCTGAAGCGGTACGCAGCCCTCGCAAAAGCTGTAATCACAGAAGAGGTGAACTGAGGATTGGAGTCCAGCTTCAGGCTGTACTCAATCACATGGTGATTCTCATTCTCCCATCCTGTGGTGCCCGTGCGGATGACAAAACCTCCGTGCGGGATACCGCTGTGATCTCTCTTCATCTCTTCCTCTGTGATAAAATGCACCGTTGTATCATACTCGTCAAAGTAATTCGGCATCGTCTTGATCTCTTCCTCGATGCGGGCCAGATCCGCTCCCTCCTCCGGCACGACGAAACATTCTCTGGTGTGTTTCTGACGGGCCGTCAGAGATGGATTCTCGCCGGCACGAACTGCATCCAGAGCTTCCTGTACCGGAATGGTGTACTGCTTTCCGTCTTTGACTCCGTCGATTCTGCGGATTGCGTCTGAATGCCCCTGGCTTACGCCCTTGCCCCAGAAGGTATAATCCGTTCCATCCGGCAGAATGCAGTTTGCGTAAAGACGATTCAAGGAGAACATTCCCGGATCCCATCCGCAGGAGATAATCGCCACCTTATTGTTCTCTCTAGCAGCCTGATCAACCTGGGCAAAATGCTCCGGTATTTTCGCGTGGGTGTCAAAACTGTCCACCACATGGAACCATTTCACATACTCCGGTGTCTGCTTGGGAAGATCTGTAGCACTTCCTCCGCACAGAATCAGAACATCGATCTGGTCTTTAAACTCCTCGATCTGATTCACGGAATAGACGGTTACTCCCGGCGTGAGAATCTGTACGGTGGACGGATCCCTTCTAGTAAACACCGCTTTCAGTTCCATATCCGGATTATGTTTGACTGCACATTCAATTCCCCGTCCAAGATTTCCATAGCCCAGAATGCCAATACGAATACTCATTTTTTATCCTCCTGCTTCTCTAATATCCATCGTACCCGAACTTGCGCTCCAGTTCGGGTTTCTTTCTGATTGTATAAGAAGTAAGAAGGATTGTCAATTCAGTCTTTGACCAAAACCTTCAGAATTTCAGCAATGTACATGACATGATAGTCTTTCTGCGGATACCACTTCGCGTCATTCTCGGGCTGATCAAAAGTTCCCTCCTTCATATCCTGATGGAACATCTTTTTGCAGGTAATGATAAGATCTGCCTCCTCAAACGCAGGGGTTCCATCCACAAAATAAGGGGTAAGCCCTGTCTCTTTTTGCTTATCCACCTCTCTTCCTGAGACACTTCCGCACAGGTTCAGTGCCTTCCGGTAGTCCTCCCGGAAAAAAGCGATGGAAAAGGTCTCCTCACGGTCCATAAATTCCTTCGTATATCTCTGGGGACGGATATAGACTGTCACTGCATCCTTGCCCCAGAATACACCAACACCGCCCCAGCTGGCTGTCATGGTGTTCCATTTTTCCTGGGTTCCCGCTGTGACCAGCATCCATTCCTTGCCAATCTTTGTGAAGGGATTAAACTGTAATTCTTCTGGTTTTATCTCATGAAAACTCATTGTCATTCTCCTTTCATTTTCCTGTCTGATCCCAGTATATACCAGTCCCTGGAAAATGAAAAGTCCCTTTTGCCTACTCCGGTTTTCTCACCGGGACAAATTTCGCCCGGTTCATCAAAGGATGCTGCAGGGTGATCGCACCCTCGTCCTGTTTCGGACAAACCATCACACAGGCGCCGCAATAATAACATTCCCCCGGATAAGCCACAATGGGATGTTTTCCTTTCTCCGGATTCGGAATGAGAATATCCACCTGGCAGATGTCCACACAGCGGTTGCAGCCGATACACACATCCTCATTGTACAAAATCGGGCGGACACTGCAGGGGGTCGGGGTCACAGTCAGATTAATGTTCTTCACGTTTTGCCACCTCCTCGATATAATCCTGGTTTCTCTTTTCATATTCTTCTTTCAGGTCTCCAAAATATCCAAGGGGAACACTGCCCTGTACCACCTTTCCATCCTCCTGACGTATGGTGATCAGTCTGCGGTCTTTCTCCGGATCCAGATCCGGATAGTCACTCCGCTCGAAGAACAGAGGAGCCGAACTTGATTTTCTCGCCAGACAGGCATGGAGAATCAGCTTTGACACATCCAGAATATCAAACACTTCATGGGCACGCATCAGATCATGGGGATTCTCACAGCTGATCTGCGGCACGATCTCTCTTTCGAAACTCTCCAGAAGATCCAGGCCCTCCTTGAGCAGATCATCACATTTGATACCTCCGCAGTAGTTCTGCATTGCCTTGGCAATCGCCATATTCAACTCTCTCCAGTCCATTCCTTCTTCCCGGAACAAAGGAGCATAGAGACGTTCCTTCTCCCGTTTCACATCCTCAGGATCATAATCTTCCAGTCCAACTTGTTCCACATACTCTGCCGCTTTGCGGCCTGCATAGTGTCCGGTACAGCAGGCAAATCCCGCGCAGTCGGAGGCAAACAACTGGTCACCGGCCGCATAGATTCCATCGATGTTCGTCTTCATATCCCAGTCATTTAACACACCGCCCGGCGCGCCGAACAGCTGACGTTCCTGATCCAGAAAACTGGCTGACTGCCATCCGGTTCCATAAGACTGCAGCATATGTTTCGTAGGGTCAAATCCCCGGTCACTGTAATTCTTTAAAATAGGAATCTTGGTCTTGCCTTCCTCACCTACCATCATTCCCCAGATCACTTTTCTCTCAAACTCCGGCATTCTGCTCAAGTCTGCATAAAACGGAAGCTGGTAGCCTCTCTTCATCAATTCCTCAAAGTCCAGTGTCTCCGGTCCCCGGAATTCATATTTGGGATTGTCGATGACACCGCCTTTTAGGAAGAATTTCTGTCCTTTAGCCGGATAATACCGCTCAGATACCGTCTTTAATTCTTTGCCGTCCCGGTCCACATAAGGGATCTCCACACCTCTGGCATCCACCATGGTAGCTGCATACCAAGTATTGTGATTGTTGCCGGCTCCGTAAGGCGGAAAACTTCTTCCAGCCGCCGAGAACTCGCCCCGCACCGATTTCTCCATCATAGCGAATTCGATACCCGCACGGAATCCCATGGCATGTCCGCTTCCGATACTCTGAGGAGGACGAAATTCAGACAGTCCCATCATATCCGAGTTAAACAGCCAGATCCGTGCCGGCCTGGACATGGTAAGAATCGTCGCCTTCGACTGGAAAATCATGAATTTTCCTGTATGTACGTTCATTCCCAGAGCTCCGATACCCCGCTTCTTTCCGTCCACGGTCTTGGTCAGAAGAGCCGTCGCCTCTGTCCGGTCACAGACTTTCACGCCCAGACGATCCAGCTCTTTTTTCAGTGCCGGCTTGAAAGTGGACCCCCAGACCCTGAGTGTAAAACGGTTCTTATAATCATAGGCGAACATCAGCTTCGTCTCATCATCCCGGAACTCTGCTCCTTTAAATTCATCCTCGGTGTCACGGATCTTGCCTCCATAAGATTCCAGATCCAGCATACGGTCATAACCTTCCCGGCAGGTAATGTAATGGGCAATTCCGTTGGAATAATAATCCTGTTCCTCCACATAGGCATTGGCAATCTCCTCCGGTGTCACCCCGGAACAGGGGTTGGTGCAGGCGGATTCCCAATGATCGACTCCGGTTCCCGCAGATCCGCTTCGCTCGGTGGCGCCTTTTTCCACGAGGATGACTGATTTCCCCTTTCTGGCCGCCGCAATCGCCGCAAAACATCCCGCCAGGCCGCCGCCCAGTACCAGGACATCACAGGTATGCACTTCTTCCTGACCCACTTCATTGGCATATGGCCACTGATAAGTCTTCATTTCCCTTTTCCTCCTTTGCGTTTGGATTTTGATACCTTCATTTTACTACCCCTCTTTCCATTACGCAATATATATTTTGCAAAATATATTATATATAGTGCAAAATCTTGATTGCTTCTTATTTTTATGTTATAGTGAAATCAATTACAGACTGAAACGTGGAATCCCTCTTCGGAGATTCAGAAAGGAGTTTCCCATGAACTTGAACCGAAACACTTTAGCGGAACAGATATATGATATCCTTCGCAGCGATATTCTCACACAGAAAATTCCCTGCGGTGAGAAGCTGACTCTATCTGCCCTGAAAGAACGCTTTCAGGTAAGCACAACCCCCATACGGGACGCTCTGACCCGCCTGGAAAAAGACGGACTTTTGCAGTACTACTCCAATATCGGCGTCAATGTCATCAACCTGGACGAAGAAGATCTAAGAGAACTGTTTACCTTCATGGGAGATCTGGATGCTCTGGCCATCCGCTACGCCTCCCTTGACCCGGATCAGAATGCCATCCATCAGGAACTTTCGCAAAACCTGAAAAAAAGCAAAGAATTGCTCACCGTCCCGGACATCACCAGCTGGCGTGCCTGTTCCGACGGGCTGCACCTGGTCTTCTATGATCACTGCGGCAATTCCCGTCTGCGCGGCTCTGCACTGCAGATGCGCAGCCAGCTCACCATCTACTCCAACCGATATGAAACTGTCCTGGAGAATCGCCAAAAGATTCTTGAAGAACATGAGAAAATTGCCGCCTCCTACATTCGAGGAGACATCGAGGACGCCATGCAGTCCATGCGCCTCCATCTGCAAAATTCACTCCGCCAGGCTTTGAAATGATATTTTCAGATGCAAAAACACCCCGGATCTCTGTGCTTTCCTCACAGAAATCCGAGGTGTTTTTCTCCTGTTCTTAAGACCGCCTTGCCAAGGCATTTTCCAATATTTCTATCTCATCCGGACGTACACAGTAGCTGGCATCTCCTTCTTTGATCTGCCGGCTGCAGACCTCCAGATCAATCCAGCGTACATCCTGTACCTCTCCATCCTCAAAGCGAAGGCTCTTTGCATCCACGGGCTTTTCATACAGATAGAGGCTGGCAATCTCCCTGTCATAGTAAGGTTCCCCGCCGAAATTCTCCCGCACGATCCCTTTTCTCATCTGGAGAAATTCCAGTTCTTCCTCACTCACACAGAGTCCCAGCTCTTCTTTCAGTTCCCGCACTGCTGTGGGAAGAGCCTCCTCTCCAGCCTGTCTGTGTCCTGCTGAGGAGATATCCAGCTTTCCTGGAAATGACTCTTTTTCACTGCTTCGTTTCTGAAACAGAATCTGCCATCCTCCGTCCGGACGCCGCCTGGCAATCCAGGTGTGTACCGTCCCATGCCAGTCTCCGTCCCTATGTACCAGGGAACGTTCCTTGATGTGTCCCGAAGAAGTTCCATCCTCATTCAGTACCTCAAACAATTCCAGAGGTTTTCCATCCAGCTCGGCTTTCACCAGAAGATCTCCCTGGTACTCAAGCTTCAGGGAAAAGAAGGGTTTCTCCATGGCCATGTAACTCAGAAACAAGACATCTCCATCCCACAGCCGCAGATCTTTGATCCGATCCTTTTTCACCCACTCCAGATCTCCTTCCTCGCACCCGGTCAGTTCCCCGGTGAATCCATCTGCAGTGTAAAGACACATATATTCCGTTCCAAAACCTTCCTGGGTAAACGTCACCAGTCCCCGGAAACGGTAGGATGTCAATGTCAGACCGGTCTCCTCTTTTACCTCCCGTAAAAGACAGTCCTCCGGACTCTCACCTGGCTCAAAATGCCCTCCCACACCGATCCATTTTCCCGCGTTCACATCCTGCTGCTTGCGCACCCGGTGCATCATCAGGTAACAATCATCTTTTTCCAGATAACATAAGGTAGTCAGATTACTTTTTTTCATTGGCCTGCTCCTCTATTCTCTGCGCCAGGTCATTGAGATAAACCCAGCGTTCCATCTTCTCGTCCAGCATTTTCTCCATCTCTTCCTTCTGTGCCGTCAGCTCCTGAAGTTTCACAGAATTGGTGGCGTTTTTCAGAATTTCCTCTTCCAGTTTCTCCAGCTTTTCTTCCAGGCCGGCAATCTCATCATCGATTGTCTCAAACTCCCTCTTCTCCTGGAATGTAAATTTTAACTTCTCCGGACGGTTCTGCTTCCACGTCTTTTCTGAATTCTTTTTCTTTTCCGGCTTCGGCTCTGTGTTCTGACTCTTCGCAAGCCGCTGTTTTGCCTCCAGATAATCCGTATATCCGCCTTCGTACTGTCTTAAATGCCCTCCCGGCTCAAACTCAAAAATCCGGTCCACCACGTTGTCCAGGAAATACCGGTCATGGGAGACGGTGATTACAATTCCCGGAAAAGAATTCAGATAGTCTTCCAGAATCGTCAAGGTAGGAATATCCAGATTATTCCCTGGCTCATCCAGAAGGAGTGTATTGACTTCCTGGCACAGAACACTCAGCAGATACAGCCTGCGTTTCTCGCCGCCCGACAGTTTGCCGATGGGCGCATACTGCATGTCCGGCGTGAACAGAAACCTCTCCAGCATGGCAGAGGCACTGATTTTTCCTTCCCGGGTGTTAATGTACTCCGCGATATCCCGCACATAGTCAATCACCCTCTGTCTGTCGTCCATCATCGGTTCTTCCTGGGCAAAATATCCAATCTTCACAGTCTGTCCGATCTCAATGGTTCCTGAATCCGGCTGCACCATTCCCGCAATCATCTTGATCAGTGTGGATTTTCCGCAGCCGTTGGGGCCAATGATTCCCAGTCTTTGGTTCTTCAGCACTATATAGCTGAAATCATCCACAATGATCCGGTCCCCATACCCCTTACTCACATGCTCCAGTTCAATGGTCTTCTTCCCCATTCTGGTCTCCACAGAATCCAACTCCACCGTCTTGTCCTGTGTGGGGGCAGAGGCATTTTTGAGGGCCTCCAGCCTCTCCAGCCGGGCACGCTGCTTGGTGCTCCGGGCGCGGCATCCTCTCTTCGCCCATTCCAGCTCCATTCGAAGCACACTCTGGCGTTTGCGCTCTGATGCCAACTCCATCTCTTCCCGCTCCGCCTTCAGCTCCAGAAATCGGGAATAATCCGCCTGATAGCTGTACACACTTCCATGGCTGATCTCCAGAATCCGGTTTGTCACCTGGTCCAGAAAATACCGATCATGGGTCACCATCACGAGAATTCCTTTGAAGGCTTTCAGATATTCCTCCAGCCACCCAATCATCCCGTCATCCAGATGATTGGTGGGCTCGTCCATAAGAAGGACATCCGACTCCTCTGCCAGCACTCTGGCAAGCGCCACCTTCCTTCTCTGTCCTCCGGACAGCTGCTCCACAGGAATTTCCATCTGTGTGATTCCCAGTCTGCTCAGATAACTCTGCACCTTCCAGTCGTCCAATTCTCCCTCCTGAATATAGGAAGCGATGGTGGCGCCAGGGGCAAAAACAGGATTCTGAGGAAGATAGGCAATCCGAAGGCCATTCTGCTTCACAATCTGTCCCTGATCGGGTTCCTCCACTCCTGCAATCATCTTGAGCAGTGTGCTCTTTCCCATCCCGTTGATTCCGATGATTCCAATCTTGTCGCCTTCCTGAATTCCAAAGGAGACATCATCAAAAATCATCCTGTCTCCATATAATTTGCTGATGTGTTCCACATTCAAAACATTCATTTGAATCACTCCATATCACAAAAAGGCACGACAAATCTGAGAAAGATTTCCTGACTTCTTTTTCAGACTGTCCATGCCTCTTCTCTTTTTCATTCTGTAAAAACAGATTTTCTTCCCGCGTTACCCTAAAAACTCCATCAGTTCCCCATGCAGGTTCCTGGCCTCTTCATAACCGATCTCATAGAGTTCTTTTAATTTTTCTTTATTCTTCTCGATCCGGGCAATCTCCACCGGTTTCTGAGGCTGAATCACGAAGATTTTTCCCGCCTCTTCCCCCTTCTTCAGGAAATCCAGCGTCCGGTTGTAACGAATATGGCGATGCTCCATCTGACGGATCAGATTGGGATATTTGCTGTAACGCATCCGAAAAGCTGCCATCGTCTTGGACGGTTCCTTTCTATAGGAAGGATCTCTGGTCAGCACAACCACATTTTTCTGATTTCCATTTTTCATGGACTGGATAACCGGAATTGAATCACTGATTCCCCCGTCCAGATAATGATATCCCTGAATCTCCACCATCCTGGATACCATAGGAAGAGAGCTGGACGCACGCACAGCCAGAATATCCCTGTGCATATCCTGAAGCTCCATATACTCTGCCTTCCCCGTCTCACAGTTGGTCGTCACCGCATAAGCCTTTCCCGGATACTCCGCAAATGTCTCATAATCATAGGGATCCAGCTCGTTGGGGATAATGTCATACAGCATATCCACGCCAAACAGATCTCCTGTCCGGATCAGACTCTCCAGACCGCAATACCTGGGATCATCCAGATACTCCGTGTTCACACGCAGAGATCTTCCCCTTTGCTTTGACAGATAACTGCAGGCATTGCACGCACCTGCCGACACCCCGTAGACTTCCTTAAATTCCAGATTGATATCCATGAAATAGTCCAGAACGCCTGCCGTGTACAGGCCGCGCATACCGCCGCCTTCCAAAATCAGACCTGCCTGATACATAATCTTCACTCCTGTTCTGAATAAAATATCACGCGAATCTCGGTCCCTTTTCCCACGTCACTGTCCAACTCGATGGAAGCGTTGCTCCCTGCAATGATATGCTTTACAATAGCCAGGCCAAGTCCGGTTCCCCCTGTGGACTTCGACCGGCTCTTATCCACCCGGTAAAATCTCTCAAAAATTCTCTCCTGATGCTCCTTGGGAATACCGATTCCCGTATCCTTCACAGAGAGAATCACTTTCTTTCCGCTGGGACGTACCGTCACATAGACACTTCCGCCCTCATTGTTATACCGGATCGCGTTGTCACAGAGATTATAGACCAGCTCTTCCATCTTCTGTTTCGTGGAGAGCACCGTACAACTCACGCCCAATAGTGCCAAGTTTACCTGATGTTTCTCTGCCTGAAATTGTAACATATCAAGGCATGCTCTTGCAACCTCATAAAGATCTACCGGCTCTTTTCCATCATCCGGCAGCATGCTGTCCAGCTCTGACAGATGAATGACATCGTTGATCAACGTCAGAAGACGGTTTGAACTGTGATGAATCTCTTTCGCGAACCGGAGAGCCTCCTCCCCCTTGGCCATTCCATTTTCAATCAATTCCGAGTAACCGGAGATAGCCGTCAGCGGTGTCTTCAGCTCATGGGACACATTGGCTGTGAATTCCTGGCGGATTCTGGCATTCTGGAGAACATCCTCATGCTGCTTCTTGATTGTCGCCACGAAAGGGCGCAGCTCCTCATAGACCATATCCTCCTCATAATTGTCAATATCCGCCGCCATGGTCTCAATGGGGCGGATCAGGCTCTTGGTGAGGAAATACCCCAGAATCATACACAGAAGCAGAATAATCACGCAGACGCAGATCAGAGCCGGGATTGTCTGATTCAGCATGTTCCACACGCTGCCTGCCTCCCTCGCCACCCGGAGCACCTCCCCGCTGTTCAGGCGGAGAGCATAGTAGAAGGTATCCTTGTCCATCGTCTCTGACTTGCGGATTGCCTCGCCTTCTCCTTCTTCAAAGGCCTCCTCAATCTCCGGACGGTCACTGTGATTCTCCATCTTGTTCTCGTTCGCTTCACTGTCATACTCCACCTGACCATCTTTTCCGATCACAGTGAGCCTTAGATTATCCATACGGTGTACGGAATTCTCAATATCTTCCTTCTCCTCCGGCCAGACCGAATCCAGAATATGCGCATAAGACCTCAGATCTTCCATCACCTGGGACTGAAAAACCTGATAGCAGACTGCCACCACAAGGCTCAGCGTGAGCAGCACCGCAATGAGCGCCACCACGAAGAATTCCAGATTGATTTTCTTTTTCATTGGATATTTTCTAGTTTTCATTGAACACGTACCCTACATTTCTCACAGTTTGAATCATAGACCCTGCATCCTTCAATTTCTTGCGCAGTGTCTTGATATGCATATCAATGGTTCTGGACTCTCCTTCATAATCCGTCCCCCATACCCGGTTCAGAATCACATCACGGGAGATGACAATCCCAGCATTCTGCATCAGAAGATGAAGAAGCTCATATTCCTTGTAAGTCAGCTCACAGACTTCCCCGTAAGCACTGACCTTTCTCTTATTCTGATCCATCTGCACCGGGCCCACCTGGATCACTTCCTCTTCCGGAATAATCTGGCTTCTCCGCAGAAGGGCCTTCACCCTGGAAATCAATTCCATCACACCGAAAGGTTTCGTCATGTAGTCATCCGCTCCCATATCCAGGCCCTTAACCTTATCAATCTCTGTAGTCTTGGCTGTGACCATCAGAATCGGAATATGTTTGGTCATGCGATCTCCTCTCAGTTTCCGCACAATCTCCAGACCATCCTCATCCGGAAGCATAATATCCAACAATGCCAGATCGGGGCGCTGTCTGGATACCGCATGATAGAAATCCTTCGCGCATACAAATCCCTGAATCTCATATCCTGCATTTTTCAGGGCAAAACTCTCAATCTCTCTGATATTCTTGTCATCCTCCACAATATAAATTAATGCCATATCTATCTTCCTTCCTGTATCATTTCTCAAGGAAAAAAATGCACCTTTCCTGCACACGACAAAAAAGGAACCCATTGCCTTCCAACGGTATCTTACCACGAATCCATGAACTTAAACGAGCCTTTTCAAGTAAATTTCATGTAAAATTCGTGTAAAATCCCACCAATGAATTCCTTTTCATGTCACCGGGGTTCTCACCCCTTTTCTTTTATCTTTTGAATGCCTTTTTCTCCTTAAGCCTGATCCAGGACAGCTTTGATCTGTTCCTCGGAGTGCAGACCGATCAGCCTCTCCACTTCCTTGCCATCCTTGAACACCACCAAAGTGGGAATGCTCATAATCTGGAACTGCTGCGCAAGCCCAGGCTCCTGATCCACATCTACTTTGCCCACGGTATATCCTTTGTCAGCCAGGGCCTCCACAATGGGAGCCTGACGCTTGCAGGGTCCACACCAGGTCGCCCAGAAATCCACCAGGACTGGTCCTGCCGCATTTAAAACTTCCGACTGAAAATTACTGTTTGTCAATATCTTTGCCATAATCTTCGACTCCTTTCCATACTCTGAATCGTCACACAGACTCTGCCCCGGAAGAACTTCTGCTCTGCCGGATATAGTAGCCTGCCTGAATTCCTGCCACAGTGCCTTCATACACTGCCTTTGAGATCTGCAGCAGACCACCTGTGCAGTCTCCCGCCGCGAAAATTCCGGGAATGTTGGTCTGCATCTTGTCATCCACCACAATCTCTCCCCGGTCTGTGATCTGTACTCCCAGCTGTCTTGCGATCTCTGAGCTTCCCGCCGTCCCGATCGCCACGAACACTCCGTCAATACTGGAAGTATTCTGATCGTCAAACCGTACCTGCTCGATTCTCTCACTGCCCTCCAAGGCCACAATCTTACGTTCTTCCACCGGATACGGACACTCCCTGGTGAACGCCAGAGGCTCTCCGTTGGTCATAATCGTGACACTACCGGCCAGGTGGGTCAGCTCATCTGCCTCATGCAGAGCAAAATCTCCGCTTCCCAGAACAGCCACGTCCTTTCCGCGGTAAAAAAATGCATCGCAGACTGCACAGTAGCTCACACCTCTTCCTTCCAGTTCTTTCAATCCCCGGATCTTCGGTGCCCGCCTTCTTGCTCCAGTGGCCAGGATCACTGCCCTTGCAGGGATTCCTCCCTCATTGGTATCCACCACGAAAGTCTCTTCCTCATGGACTCCCAAAACCTGCGTCTTCTGGAACCGAACTCCCAGCCTGCGTGCCTGCTCCATTCCATTTTCATGAAGTTCCTGTCCGGTCAAAAAATCCTTGTTTCCATAGTAGTTCTCAATTTTCTCCGCTTTCTCCAGAGCTCCCGCGCCACTGGTCAGAACCAGTGGATTCACGTTTCCTCTCACAGCGTACAGAGCCGCTGAGATACCAGCCGGCCCGGATCCGATAATTACCAGATCTTCCATCCCAATTACACCCCGCTTTCTGAGGTTTCTCTCATTTCTTATGATATACCAATATTAACTTTTTTTGTCAAGAATTGCAAGCTTTTTCACGAAACTTTCCGGATTTCTTCCCGCGAAGAAACGTTCTCAAATCCGTTCAATCCCCGCATAGCGTGACACTCTGCGCGCCACAGTCAGGGCAAGCCCCAGTTTCACCAGATCCGGGACAATAAACGGGATCACACACCATCCCAGGACTGTCACCACACTCACCGTGCTTCCGTTTCTCATATAGACCAGCAAAAACCAGATCGTCCCGAAGAAATAGCAGCTGATCAGCCCCAAAAGCATGGAGATTACCTGTACCCCCAGACTGCGGCCGAACATCCTTTGCATTCCCCAGAAAATAAATCCCGTCAGCAAAAAGCCTGCAATATAACCGCCGGTATTACCCAGCAAAATTCCCACTCCCCCTGTGAATCCGGAAAATACAGGAATTCCCACAGCTCCCAGAAGAATGTAAAGCAGCACTGCCATCGTTCCCCTGCGTCCTCCCAGAATTCCCAGCGTGACAAACACCGCAAAAGTCTGCAAGGTAAAAGGAACCGTCATCGGAATCGAGATCCAGGATCCCACCGCAATCAATACCGCAAAAAACGCAGTATATACTATATCCCTTGTCTTATTCCGAACTCTGCTGTCTGTAACTGCTTCTGTCTGACCCATTTTGTCACCCTCCTGTTGATATTTTCTTTTCTCACTTTATCATACTCCGCTCAAAATATCAACCAATTTCATAATAAGGTTTACATTCAAAATGGGAAGACTATTTTCCAGGTTCCCTCCTCTGGATAAAAAAGAAGGGTGAATTCCCAGTTTCTCCCCTGCGCACAGGCCCTGCACTGGAATCTGCGCGCCTGGACACCGGCGTAATACTTCTGCTCCCAGTACAGCACCTGAATCTTGCTCAGACACTGAATTTCCCCCTCCTCATCCATATACTTCACTGCCCTGGGATAGAACTCTCCCGTGGATGGAAACCAGCAATCCACAGCAGCTTCCCGGTATCTGCCTCTTATCTTCCGCTCACAAGGATCCTTTCTCTCATTTTCCACCAGAAATGCCATACGTCTTCCCTCCATCTCATCGAATCTGTGTTCTCTTTCATTATATCGAACTTATGTTCTGATTTCAATGGAATTTTCTGGCATCTCCCGTGCCGGACCGCTACCTCCCTTTCGCGTGCTCTTCCTCAGGCAGAGACATCTGGCAGACGGTCAGAACCTCCCCGCAGACCTGAAAGTGGATATCATATCCGCCATACTCCATCCCATACACCCGCCGGGGATCATTCTGATATCCCGGCCTGGGATCTTCTCTCAAAATCCCCAACAAGGCCTCTCTCTTATCTGGCGGAATTTTCTCCAGCCACAGCTCCGGAAATACCACCTGCAGTCTGTGGTCCCGCACCGATTCTGTGAAGCCGCCTGCTGCCTGGGGATGGCACTCCGTATCGGGAAGATAGGGTTTCACGTCATAGATCGGCGTTCCGTCCATCAGATCCGCCCCAGCCACATACAGAATAGGTCCCAGCTTCTCGTCCAGTTCTATCTTTTTTAAATGTACACAGGAAAGTCCCAGAGCATTCGGACGAAAAGGAGATCGAGTTGCTAAAACTCCTTTCCGCAGGTTTCCTCCCAGTCTTGGAGGACGCACCGTGGCACTCCACCCCTCCCGGACTGCCTGGGAAAACTGCCAGATCAGCCAGATGTAATCAAATTCCTCCAGTCCCCGCACCGCATCTGCCGTGCGGTAAGCCGGCTCAAAGACAATTCTTGACTCCACCTCCCAGACACGCCCGCTCTGCCGTGGTATTCCAAACTTGGAACGAAAATCATTCTGAATATGTGCAATCGTCTTCA
>ERZ1643247.724-NODE-724-length-36836-cov-135.527555_pt1 | contig 36836 bp, 35 predicted proteins | sample MGYA00579264_ERZ1643247 | MGnify/ENA primary metagenome ERZ1643247 (study PRJEB29033, sample SAMEA4952262) | chicken gut metagenome | biome: Broiler Chicken; feature: Gastrointestinal Tract; material: Caecum | place: Ireland | collected 2018 | study: Broiler... | reverse complement strand
AAGTAGGCGGCTTTTTCCCTCCCGCGCATGGGAGCAAAGTGGGCAGCCCGCGGCAGTGCCTGTTTATTGAGAAAAGAGAGCAACCCAAAACGAATCAGGAAAAAGGGGATCAATAAAAGAAAACCATTCATATTCATACGCCGGGCAGAGCAGGCGGTAACGGCTGGCCTCCCGGGCGTTGCCGCCTTTGCCGTGGATATACAAAAGCACCTGTTTCATCGCGCGCCTCCTGTGCCCAAGACGTTGATCTGCTCCTGCACCTCGCTGAAAAAGCGCGACAGGTGAAACCCATCCGCTGCGGCGTGGTGGATGTTCATGGTCAGGGGCATGAGCAGCTTTCCGCCCTCCGCTTTTTCAAAGCGGCCCCAAGTGACCACCGGGGCGAGGAATTTGCCCTCATCGAACACGTGCAGATCAAAATGCCGGTAGTGGACCCACGGCAGGCAAGACACGTCAAAAAAGTTTGGCGGCTGGTCGGGGACGATGGCGCGCAGGTCCCGGCAGCGCTCCCGGTCACGCAAAAACTGTGCGTGGAATGCGAACAAGTCGTCCGTGTAGGGCGTGACCATTTTGGTAAATGCTTGGTCCTCCGGGTGAAAGTGCGCATAGCTGGGCCAGACCTGATTCCAGCAGATCAGGCTGCCGGAATCGTCCCATCCATATTTGAATTCGTCGTGGGCGTTGATGACCCTGGACACCGTCCAAATCATGGCCGGGTAGAATTTCAGGCCGTTCTGGTGGACGAAGGCGGCCAGCGGCGCCACATCGACGTCCACGGTCAGACTCATAACGATCCGCATTTTTTCGATGTAAAAGGCGAACAGCTCGCCCCGGTCCCAGGTGCTGAGGTCTATTTTCTGATATTCCATCTCAATGACTCCTTTGCTTTTGATGCGGGTGCGTCAAACAGCAAGGCCATTGGATAGCGTTTTGCTCCATACAAGTCTATCCTCTCAGGCCTTGCATGGAGCTGCATCAATGCAGAGCTTCATGGTTTTCTCTCCTTTCCGATTGAATTCTAATGCGATTATAGCATAGAATGCCCGAAAGGGGAATCCGTTCGGACGGGATTTTGTGAATTTATCCCAAAAAGGTTTACTTGCACCCCGCGCGCTGGTAAAATAAAAGAAAAATCCCTCCAGATAGGGATAGGGAAGGTGAAAAGCAATGTTTGAGACGATGCAGAAAATTGCCATCGCCGTGCTGGTGGGGATGGCTGCGGTGGGGGCGATCCAGGATTGGAGCCGGGACGTCCCCTCGGTGACGGCTGACTATTACGCCCAGACCCAGACCGGCGGCGAGATCGAGGAGACCTACACCGCGATGGGGGAGTACGACGTGGATTACGCCGAATATCCCGCGCAGGACCTTTTGATCAAGCAGTACAAGATCTGGTACCCCTCCGCGCTTGCCGGGGAGGAAGGCCGGGAGTGGCCCATCGTGGTGATGGCCAACGGCACCGGCGTGCCGGCCAGCCGCTATGCGCCGCTGTTCCGGCACCTGGCGTCCTGGGGGTTCGTGGTGATCGGCAACGAGATGCAGAATTCATGGAGCGGCGGCGCGTCGGCCGGTGCGCTGGACCTGCTGGCAGAGCTGAACGAGGACCCGTCCAGCCTCTTTTACCACAAGCTGGACCTGGACAACGTGGGATCGGCAGGGCACTCCCAGGGGGCCATTGGGGCCATCAACGCAGTGACCGCCCAGCCCAACGGGGACAGCTACAAAGCGCTGTATCTGGCCAGCACCCCGTCCAGCCTGTACGCATCCACTTTGGAGTGGGCCTATGATCCCGCCCTGATCGACGTGCCCTGCTTTATGACGGCGGGCACTGGCCTGTTGGACGCCGGCGAGGCCGGCAGCCCCGAGGTGGCCGAGGAAGCGCAGGAGGTGTCCATCTCGCCCCTGTGGTCCCAGGAGGAAAACTACGGCCTCATCCCGGACAGCGTCCCCAAGCTGCGGGCGCGGCGCACCGGCGCCGACCACGCCGAGATGCTGCCCTGGCCGGACGGCTATATGACCGCCTGGTTCATGTACTGGCTGCAGGGCGACGAGGCTGCGGGCCGGGCCTTCTTTGGCCCGGATGCCGAGATCGTACATAACCCCCTCTGGCAGGACATTGAAAAGAATTTGTAAAAAAGCAGCGCCCGGCCGCGTATTAGACGCCCCGAGCGCGTTTTGGTCAAATTTGCGGATTGACATTTCCCGCGCGGATTGGTAGACTAAATAGGTATCCACGCGGGAGTGGCGGAATGGCAGACGCGCTGGTTTTAGGCACCAGTTCCGAAAGAGTGAGAGTTCGACCCTCTTCTCCCGCACCAGAAACCCCCTGTCTGGACGTTGTGCGCGCCCGGACAGGGGGTTTGTTTTGGGAAAGATCAGGCGTTGAATACGTACTGGTCCAGCCGACGGAAGGCTTCCTGCACGCGGGAGAGGGGCAGGGCCAGGTTCATCCGCACCGAGCAGGGTCCGTGGAACATCCGGCCGTCCTGAATGGCGACGCCCACCGCCCAGGCGGCCTTTTCGACATCGTCGATGGTCTTGCCGTGGGCCGCGCACCACTTGGTGCAGTCCACAAAGAGCATATAGGTGCCCTCGGGCTTGACCACCTCGACCCCTTCAAAGTGATCCCGGATGTAGTCGCAGGCAAAGTTGATGTTGCCGGAAAGGACCTGGCACAGCTCGTCCACCCAGACATAGCCCTCGGGCTGGTACGCGCCGATCAGGGCGTGCATGGACAAAACGTTCATGTTGTTGTAGTGGGATTTGGAGGCTCTGGCGCGGCACCGGTCCCGCAGATAAGTGTCGTAAATGATGTGGTAGCTGCCAACCAGGCCCGCCAGATTGAAGGTCTTGCTGGGGGCGTAGAGGGCGATGGTCCGGCTGCGGGCATCGTCGCTGACGCTCTGGGTGGGGATGTGCTTGTGGCCGTTCAGCAGGATGTCGGACCAGATCTCGTCCGAGATGACCACGCAGTCGTTGGCCTTGTAGACCGCCATGGCCTGCTCGAGCTCCTCCCGGGTCCAGACCCGGCCGCAGGGGTTGTGGGGGCTGCACAGGATAGCCACGTGGATGTGGTATTGTTTGAGCTTGCGGTCCATGTCGGCGTAGTCCATCCGCCAGACGCCCTGCTCGTCCTGGACGAGGGGAGAGTGGACGATGCGGAAACCGTTGTTGTGCAGGGATTTGGTAAAGCCGATGTAGGTGGGGCTGTGGACCAGCACCGGGTCGCCGGGGCCCGCAAAGCTGGTCAGGGCCGAGACAACACCGCCCAGCACGCCGTTTTCGTACCCGATGCAGTCCCGGGTCAGCAGGGCTGGGTCGCAGCCGTTGCGCTGCACCTGCCACCGGATGATGGCGTCGTAATAGGCGTCCGCCGTCTCAAAATAGCCGTAGGCGGGGTGCTGGGCCCGCTCTGCCAGGGCCTGGGGGACGGTGGGCACGGTGGGAAAGTTCATATCCGCCACCCACATGGGGATGGCGTCGAACCCCGCCTGCGGGGCGTCGGGGGCGAAGCCGGGGTTGCGGCCCAGACCGTCCACCGCAATGGAATCTTTGCCGTGCCGGTCCAGAATGGAAGTGAAATCGTAACGCATATGCGGTTCTCCTTTGCTGGGTGTAAAAGTGGTTTGGTACCAGTGTAGCACAGGGCGGCGGGCCGGTCAATCGGGATATTTGCCCCGCGCCTGCGCATACTGACAGCAAGCGAGCTGCAAGGAGGCGGAAGGATTGGCAAACCGATGGCTGAAATATCTGGCGGTGGGGCTGCTGGCAGTGTTCTGCCTGGCCTTTGCCCGCACCGACACCACCGAAAAGAGTATGGTCCGGGCGGTGCTGCTGGAACCGGGGCAGGAAAATTGGACAGTGGGCCTGCTCTACCAGGCGCCTGACGCTTCGGCGGATTCGTCCGAAGTTTCGGACGGCATCCGGTTCGCGGCGGCGCAGGGCCCGGACCTGGAACGGGCCCTTGCCAACGCCGAGGCCGCCCTGCCCCTGACGGCAAACTTCCGCCTGTGCGATTACCTGCTGCTTTTGCCGGGGAGCGGCTTGACCACCCTGGAGGAATACGAAGCCCTGGTGCTGGCGCGGCAGTGCGGCCGCACCGGCGCCCGGATGGCTGCCTGCGGCTTTACCTGCGCGGAACTGTCCGAGGCCACCGAGGAAGGCGGTGAGCCCCTGACCGAGCTGCTGCAGGCCCTCAAACAGGCCCGGCGTGCTCTGCCTTTTTTGTACGAAGCGAGGGTGGACGGGGGCGTCCTGCTGCCGGTGCTGGCTTTGGAGGAGGGCCGGCCGGCGGTGCTGGAAGAAGGGGTGTTCCTCTCCGGGACGGAACAGGCCCGCTGGGACGCCGAAAAGACGGCGGTCTACCGCCTGCTCAACGGCAGGGGGGAACAGTTCGTCTTTTGGCTGGGGGAGCGGCCCCTCACGCTGCGGCGGCCCCTGCTCAGCATAGAGGCGGAAGGGGAGGGTTTTGCGCTCCGGCTGGACTGCCAGACCGCCGCGGACAGCGACGAGCCCACCCCGGAACAGCTGGCCCGGCTGGGGCAGCTGTGCACCGGGCTGCTGCAGGAGCGGTGGGCCGCCGGGCAGGACCTGCTGGGCCTGGGGGCCTGCCGGGAACTGTGGACCGGCGCGGGGCTGGACCCTGCAAAAAACGCCTGCCCGCAGCTGCGGACAGACGTTGCGATTTATTGATGGGAAGGGGACAGATTTTCAAAGGTGATGGTGACGGTGGTGCCCACCCCCACCTCGCTGTTCAGCCGGATGCGTGCGTTGTGGATACGGGCGATCTGCTTGACGATGGCCAGGCCCAGGCCGGTGCCGCCGGTGGCTTTGCTGCGGCTCTTGTCCACCCGGTAAAAGCGCTCAAAGACGCTGCTCTGGGCTTCCTTGGGGATACCGATGCCGTTGTCCTGCACCGAAAGGTAGGGGTAGCCCTCCCGGGTGCAGCCGGTCTCCAGCAGGACCCGGCCCCCCGGCTGGTTGTAGCGGATGGCGTTGTCGCACAGGTTTTGGCACAGCTCTTCCAACAGGCTGGGGGAACCCATCACCTGGACGCTGTCGCCCCGGCAGTTCAGGGTGACATAGGCCCGCCGGGCGTTCACCTTCAGGCGCTCGGCGCACTCCCGGGCGATGACGGCCAGGTCCACCGGCTCCATCACGGGGACGTTCCGGGTGCTGCCCGAAGCATCCAGATGGGACAGCTGGATGATGTCGTTCACCAGCCGCAGCATCCGGCTGGCCTCGCTGTGGATCTTCTGCCCGAAGGAAGCCACGTCCTCGGGGCGGGCCAGCCCCGTCTCGATCATCTCGGCATAACCCGAAATGCTGGTCAGCGGCGTCTTAAGTTCATGGCTCACATTGGCGGTGAACTCCTGGCGCATTTTTTCGTTGCTCTCCCGCATGGCCCGGTCGGAATAGATGGCGTCTGCAAAGGGGACCAGCTCCCGGTAGGGGACGTTCTCCTGGATGTGGTCCAGATCGTCGGTCATCTTCAGCATGGGGCGGACCAGGCGGCGGGTGAGCACCCCGGCCAGAAAGGCCGCGCAGCCCATGATGGCAAGGCAGCCGATCAGGATGGCCGGCAATGCCTGATCGTAAAGGGCCCAGATGGTCTCGGCGTCCTGGCTGGTGCGCAGGACGTTGCCGTCTCCCAGCAGCACGGCATAGTAGTACGTCTCGTAGCCGGTGGTGGCCGAGTCGCGAATGTCCTCCCCACGGCCGCCGGCAAAGGCCTCCTGGACTTCGGGCCGGGAGAGATGGTTTTCCATCTCGGACTGCTCGTCGGCGTCGGTGGACTCATAGAGCACCTCCCCGCTGGGGGAGATCAGGGTCACGCGGATGCGGTCCTCCATGTCCAGGGCGTTCAGGCTGCGGGGGTCGTATTCGTATTGGGCGGTGATGAGGGCGGACTCGTTTTCCAGCGCCCGCCAGGCCTGCATGGTAAAGGCCCGGTGAAAGACGAACACGCACACCGCCACCGCCACCACCAGACTGAGAAAGCCCATCAGATAGAGCCGGCGGCCGATGGTCTCCTCCATGCTGCGGGTCTTCATTCTTCGGCGCCCTCCTCGCTGTCGGCCAGTTTATAGCCCACCTTGCGGACGGTGAGGATATAGCTGCCGGCGCTGCCCAGCTTTTTGCGCAGGGTGCGGATGTGCATATCCACCGTCCGGCTCTCCACCGAGATGTCGGTGCCCCACACCACCTGCAAAATGGTCTCTCGGGTGACCACCAGGTTGGTGTTTTCCAGCAGCAGCCGGAGCAGGCTGTATTCCTTATAGGTCAGGTCCACCGGCACGCCGCTGACCGTCACGCTGTGGCGGGCGTTGTCCAAAAGCAGCTCGTGGAAAGAGTAGACGTTGGGTTTGGCCGGCGGGGCCGAGCGGCGCAGGGCCGCCCGCACCCGGCTGAGGAACTCCATGATCCCGAAAGGCTTGGTGATATAATCGTCGGCGCCGCAGTCCAGGCCCCGCACGGTGTCCAGCTCGCTGGATTTGGCCGTGACCATGATGATGGGCAGCTGGCGCAGGGCAGGGGTGCCGCGCAGCTTTTTCAGGATGGAAAAGCCGTCCTCGCCGGGCAGCATCACATCCAGGATCACCAGCTCGGGCTCGGTGATCCGCATGGCCTGCCAGAACGCCCCGGGCTCCTCAAACGATTTGACGTCGTACCCGCTGGACTGCAGCGCATACTGCTCCAGCTCCCGGATCGAGGCGTCGTCCTCCACGATGTAGATCATTTTATGGTTCCTCCTTCTTTGCGGGCTTTGCGGCTCCGCTCTCGTTCGGGAAGGTGTAGCGCGCCCGGTAGCGGTCCACCCGGCGCTGGAACGCCTTGCTCTCCTCGGCGGCTTTGTTGTGCCGCAGGTCGGACAGGTAAGCGTGGGTATCAAAGCTGTCCTGTGCCACCTCGATCTGGGCCACCGCCACATTGCTGCAGTGGGCGGAAATGCGGGAGTAGCTGGTCAGCAGGTCATCCAGCACAAAGCCGTAGGTGATGGAGCAGCTGCCCGCCTGCAGCCGGGCGATGTGCCGCGCCTTGATGGCCCGGACCAGCTCGTTCACCACCGATTCCATCGGCTCTACCTTGCTGGCCAGATGCAGGTCGTTCTGGCGGAAAGCCTCGGTGGTCCGGTTGAGCAGATCCTGGACCACGTCCTCCAGCACGCCCAGCTCCTCCTGTGCGTCGGCCGAGAAGGTGATCTTCTTGTCGTGGATCTCCTGCGCCGAGTGGAGCAGGTTGACGGAATAGTCGCTGATCCGCTCAAAATCGCTGATGGTGTGCAGCAGGGTGTTCACCTGCTGGCCATCCTCGTGGTTCAGCGCGTAGCCGGACAGCTTGACAAGGTAAGTGCCCAGAGCATCCTCGCAGCGGTCGGCCTGCTTTTCCTGCTCTTTGACCTTTTTGGCCAGGCTGTCGTCCCAGTGGTGGGTCAGGCTCATGGCCTGGATGACACCGGTGCGGGCAGTCTCAGCCATATCGGAGGTGACGGCGCGGGCCTGCTCCACAGCCACCGAGGGCGTGTTCAGCAGGCGCTCGTCCAGCAGGGTGAAGCTCTCTTTTTTCTCGTCGTCGGGGATGGTCATGCAGGCCAGCTTTTCCAGCACGCTGGTAAAGGGCAGCAGCAGGGCGGTGGTGCCCAGGTTGAACACCGAGTGGACCACCGCGATGCCCCAGGGGGCGATGACGTCGTTGACGAAGGTGAAGCGGAACACCGCGTTCAGGCCATAGAAAAGGATCAGGAACACCCCCACGCCGATGATGTTGAAGTAGAGGTGGACCATGGCCGCCCGGCGGGCGTTCTTGTTGGCGCCCACCGAGGAGATCAGAGCGGTGGCGCAGGTGCCGATGTTCTGGCCCATGATGATGGGGATGGCGCTGCCGTAGGTGATGACGCCGGTGGAGCTGAGGGCCTGCAAAATACCCACGCTGGCGCTGGAACTCTGGATGACGGCCGTGACCAGCGCGCCCACCAGCACGCCCAGGATGGGGTTGGAGAAGCGGACGAACAGTTCGGTGAACCAGGGCTCATTTTCCAGCGGGGAAACGGCGTCCGACATGGCGGTCATGCCGGTCATCAGGATGGCAAAGCCGATCAGGATGCCGCCGACGCCCTTTTTCTTCTCGCCGCCGAACAAATACAGCAGGACGCCGATGAAGGCCAGCAGCGGGCTGAAGGTGGAGGGTTTGAGCAGCTGGATCAGCAGGCTGTCGCCCTCCAGGCCGGTCAGGCTCAGGATCCAGCTGGTGACGGTGGTGCCCACGTTGCTGCCCATGATGATGCCGATGGCCTGGTGCAGCTCCATGATGCCGCTGTTGACAAAGCCCACCACCATCACAGTGGTGGCGCTGGAGCTCTGGATTACCGCGGTGACGGCCAGGCCCAGCAGAAAGCCTTTGAAGGGGTTTTCGGTCAGGCGGCTGAGGATCTTCTGCAGCCGGCTGCCAGCCTGCCGCTCCAGGGACTTGCCCATCAGGTCCATGCCGTACAAGAACAGCGCCAGGCCGCCAAGCAGGGAAAAAACGTGTGTGATGCTCATGGTCTATCCTCGTTTCTGCGGTTTGGGAATGCTTTTGTTTACGGATACTTTACAGGCATTCGCTTTGAGTATAGTGCAGGGATGTAAAATGTGAAACCGGCTAAATGTAAAATTTGCGTAAAGCACAGTTTACGTAAACCATGCCTTTCCTTCTTAATTATAGCGGACGGCGGCGCGGCGCGCAAGGGCGGAAAAATGCCGGAGGGGAATTGTAATCCCGCCCGGTTTTGATTATAATATAAAAAATGGGAATTTTGCGCACGACCTGCAAGTCCCGCCCGAAACGGACAGCGCCTTCAGCCTGTCAGAGGAGGAAACAAGGATGGAAAATTTTACCATATCACTCGCCAAATTGTCTGAGCGGGTCAACATGGAGGTGGTCTACACCCCCCGCGAGCTGAACCAGATCAACGTCGAGATCGCCGAAGTCAACCGTCCGGGCCTGTTCCTGGCCGGCTATTACGAGTACTTCGACAACCTGCGGCTGCAGATCATGGGCCTGGCCGAAATGAACTTTCTGTCGGTTCAGACGCCCGAGCGCCGCTACGAGGCGCTGGACCATCTGTTCGGGCAGATGCCGCCGGCTGTGATCGTCTCCCGCAGCGACGAGCTGACCCCTTTCCCCGAGATGGTGGAGCTGGCCCAGAAATATAAGGTCGCCCTGCTGCGCTCCAACGAGGCCACCTGCGTTTTGATGGGCAGCCTGCTCAGCGTCCTGAACATGGAGCTGGCCCCCCGCATCACCCGTCACGGTGTGCTGGTGGAGGTGTACGGCGAGGGCATCCTGATCGTAGGGGACAGCGGCATCGGCAAGAGCGAACTTGCCATCGAGCTGGTCAAGCGGGGCCACCGCCTGGTGGCCGACGACGCCGTCGAGCTGCGCAAGGTGTCCAACCGGCAGATCATGGGCACCGCCCCGGAGAACATCCGCCATTTCATCGAGCTGCGGGGCGTGGGCATCATCAACGTGTCCCGCGTGTACGGCGCGGGCGCGGTCAAAGTGACCGAGACGGTGGACCTTGTCGTCCAGCTGGAGCCCTGGGACCCCCAGAAGAACTACCAGCGCACCGGCCTCGAAACCGAATACTACGAGATCCTCGGGGTCAAGATCCCCAGCACCGAGATCCCCGTCTCGCCCGGCCGCAACCTGGCTGTGGTGCTGGAGACGGCCGCCATCAACAACCGCCAGAAGAAGATGGGCTACAACGCGGCCAAAGAGCTGCTGATCCGTCTGGGCCTGGACGCTACCATCGACTGAGGGGGACGCAGTTTGGAACAACATCAGAACTTGACCGCCCGGCTGCAGGCGGCCGGCATTGCCTACAGGGAACAGGAACCCCTGGCCGCCCACACCACCTTTAAGATCGGGGGGCCGGCGGCGGTCTTTGTCCAGCCTGCCGACGAGGCGCAGCTGTGCCAGGCCGTCCGCCTCTGCCGGGAGCTGGCCGTGCCCTGCTACCTGCTGGGCAACGGCAGCAACATCCTGTTTGGAGATCGGGGCTACGCCGGGGCTGTGATCAGCCTGGCCGGCATGAAAGGGGAGGTCCGCCGGGAAGGCAACACCCTCACCGCGCCGGCCGGGATGCCGCTGAGTGTTTTGTGCACGGCGGCCCTCCGCGCCGGGCTCACCGGGCTGGAATTTGCCTACGGCATCCCCGGCACCGTCGGGGGCGCCGTGTATATGAATGCCGGCGCTTACGGCGGCGAGATGAAGGACGTCCTGCTCTCGGTGCGGTACCTGACCGCCGAAGGGCAGATCGAGGAGGCGCCCGCCGCGGAGCTCGACCTCGGCTACCGCCACAGCGTTTTTGAATCGAACGGCGGCTGCATCCTGTCGGCCGCCGTCCGGCTGGCCCCCGGCAACCCCGAAGCCATCGCCGCCCGGATGGACGACCTGATGGGCCGCCGCCGCGACAAGCAGCCTCTGGATAAACCCAGCGCGGGCAGCACCTTCAAACGGCCGGTGGGCGCCTTTGCGGGCGCGCTGATCGAACAGTGCGGCCTGCGGGGCTACCGTCACGGCGGGGCGGCCATCAGCGAAAAGCACTGCGGCTTTGTGGTCAACCTGGGCGGCGCCACCTGCGCCGACGTGCTGGCTTTGTGCGCCGAGGTGCAAAAAATCGTCAAGGATCAGACCGGATTCACTCTGGAAAAGGAGATCCGCGTCGTAGAACTGTAACATCAAGCAAGGAAGTGGAGAGCGGCTATGGAGCTGTTGATCGTAAGCGGGCTTTCGGGCTCGGGCAAATCGGTCTCGATGAACGCGCTGGAGGACATCGGGTATTTCTGCATGGACAATATCCCGGCGAAACTTCTGCCCCAGATCGTGGCCTTTTCCCGGGCGGGCGACAGCCAGCTGGACCGGGTGGCCATCTCGATGGATGTGCGGGGCTGCCACACCCAGCAGGAAGTGCGGGAAGCGCTGGACCTGCTGGACCTGCAGCACGTCCCCTACAAGATCCTGTTTTTGGATGCGTCGGACGAAGTGCTCTGCCGCCGGTACAAGGAGACGCGCCGCCGCCATCCCATCAGCCTGGCCGAGAATATCCCCACCATCCAGGCCATCGCCAAGGAGCGGGAGATCCTGCAGCCCCTTTTGGACCGGGCCGACTATGTGATGGACACCAGCCTCTTTTCCACGGCCCAGAACAAGGAGCGCATCTGCGATCTGTTCGTGCCGGGGGGCGGGGCCAAGGCCGCCATGCGGCTGAACGTCATCTCCTTCGGGTTCAAGTTCGGGCTGCCGGGCGAGGCGGATCTGGTGCTGGACGTCCGGTGCCTGCCCAACCCCTTCTATGTGCCCCAGCTCAAACACAAGACCGGCATGGACCAGGAAGTGGTGGATTACGTCATGAGCTTTGAGGCTTCGCGGGAGCTGCTGAAGCGGATCGAGCATCTGCTGGAATACGCCCTACCCCTCTATGTCAAGGAGGGCAAGAGCGAGCTGACCATTGCGGTGGGATGCACCGGCGGCAAGCACCGCTCCATCACCTTTGCACGCAAGATCGCAGAATACTGCGAGGGACAGGGCTACGCCGTCAGCCTCCAGCACCGGGATGCGTCCCGGTGAACACGATACTATAAATAAGGAAGGGACGAAGCATGAGCTTTGCCTCCGAGGCCAGGGGCGAGATCGCCGCACGGCTGCCGGACACCGAGACCGGCCTCCGGGCGGCGTGCTACGGCCTGGCCTGTTTTGCAAAACATTTTGACGCCAGGGGTCTGGTCATCCAGACCGAACAGGCGGAGACGGCCGGCTATGCCCGCCAGTGCTTCGCGCGGTGCGGCGTGCAGGGCGGGGTCCTGCAAAAAGACCACGCCAGCGGCACGGTGTACGAATTCAAGATCGAGGAGACAGCCGAGGTGGCGCAGATGCACGCGCTGTTCGGCACCACCGGCCGGGAGACCAGCCTCCAGATCGACCCGGACCTGATCCGCACGCGGGGCAGCGTCAGCGCCTATGTGGGGGCGGCGTTCTTGTGCTGCGGCACCGTCACCGACCCCCAGAAAGGGTATCATCTGGAATTTACCACCCCGCGCACCAACCTGGCGCGGGACTTCGAGGCCCTGCTGGCCGAACACGAATTTGCGCCCCGGCGCAGCCGCCGCAAGGGGGTCAACGTCATTTATCTCAAAGCCTGCGCCAACATCCAGGCCCTGCTGATTTTTATGGGGGCCGAACAGGCCGCCGGCCAGATGAACAGCGAGCGTGCTGTCAAGTCGGTCCGCAACCAGGTCAACCGGTATACCAACTGCGAGACAGCCAATTTGGGCAAAACGGTGCGGGCCAACGCCTCGGCCATCAGGGCCCTGCGCTACCTGCAGGAGCAAAACGCCTTGGACACCCTGCCCGAGCCGCTGCGCCAGACCGCCGTCAAGCGGCTGGAATACCCTGAGCTGTCCCTGGCGGCGCTGTGTGAGACCATGGAACCGCGGCCCAGTAAATCGGGGCTGGCCCACCGCCTCAAACGGCTGGAAGCCCTGTCTGCCGACCTGCGGACCCGGAAGGAGGGGAGAACATCGTGAGTGAGACCACCGCTGCACAGCGGGATTTTGTCCATCTGCACGTCCATACCGAGTACAGCCTGCTGGACGGCGCCTGCCGCATCGACCAGCTGATGGACCGGGTCAAGGAATGCGGCCAGACCGCCATCGCCTGCACCGACCACGGCGTGATGTACGGCTGTGTCCAGTTCTACAAGGCGGCCAAAAAGGCCGGCATCAAGCCCATCATCGGCTGCGAGGTCTATGTGGCCACCCGCACCCGCTTTGACAAGGTGAACAAGATCGACGGCAACAACCACCTGATTTTGCTTTGCAAGAATGAGACGGGGTATAAAAACCTCATCAAGATGGTGTCGGCCGCTTTCACCGAGGGCTTTTATTCCAAGCCCCGCATCGACAAGCAGCTGCTGGAGCAGTACCATGAGGGGCTGATCTGCCTGTCGGCCTGCCTGGCAGGGGAGATCCCCCAGGCATTGCTGGCCGGTGACTACGAGCGGGCCAAAGCCTCGGCCCTTTGGTACAACGACCTGTTCGGCCCCGGCAACTATTACATCGAGCTGCAGGACCACGGCTTGGCCGAGGACGAGACCGTCCTGCCCCGGCTGATCCAGCTGGCGCGGGAGACCGGCATCCCCATGGCGGCCACCAACGACGCCCACTACCTGCGCAAGGAGGACGCCCGGGTCCAGGAGATCTTGCTGTGCATCCAGACCGGCAAGACCATCCAGGACGCCGACAAGATGGAGTTCCAGACCGACGAGTTCTACCTCAAAACCACCGAGGAGATGTACGAGCTGTTCTCCATGGTGCCGGAAGCCTGCGCCAATACCGCCAAAATAGCGGAACAGTGCTATTTTGACTTCGACTTCGGCCACACCAAGATCCCTTACTACAAGGCCCCCGACGGGATGGACAACCAGGCTTATTTTGAAAAGCTCTGCTGGGAAGGGCTGGAGCGCCGCTACGGTCCCGACGTCCCCGAGGCCAACAAGGAGCGGCTCCGGTACGAGATCGGGGTCATCAAGTCGATGGGGTATACCAACTACTACCTGATCGTCTTTGACTATATCAACTTTGCCAAGAGCCAGAACATCCCGGTCGGCCCCGGCCGAGGCTCGGGCGCGGGCAGCATCGCGGCCTACTGCGTCGGCATCACCGACATCGACCCCATCCGCTACAACCTGATCTTCGAGCGCTTTTTGAACCCCGAGCGGGTCAGTATGCCCGACTTCGACGTGGACTTCTGCTACGAGCGCCGCCAGGAGGTCATCGACTACGTCAACCGGAAGTACGGCTCGGACCACGTGGCCCAGATTGTCACCTTCGGGACCATGGCCGCCCGCAACGCCATCCGGGACGTGGGCCGGGTGATGGGCCTGCCCTACCAGAGCGTGGACACGGTGGCAAAGCTGGTGCCCATGGAGCTGAAAATGACCCTCAAGCGGGCGCTGGAAGTTTCCACCGAGCTGAAAAAGCTGTACGACGCCGACCCCCAGGTGAAAGAATTGATCGACACCGCGGCCAAAGTGGAGGGGATGCCCCGGCACGCCTCCACCCACGCCGCCGGTGTGGTCATCACCCCTGAACCGGTGGACTACTATCTGCCGCTGGCTACCAACGACGGCCTGCCGGTGACCCAGTTCAACATGACCGAGATCGAGGAGCTGGGCCTGCTCAAAATGGACTTTCTGGGCCTGCGCACCCTGACCGTCATCCGGGACGCCGAGACCGCCGTCCAGAAAAAGGACCCGTCCTTCTCGATGGCCAAACTGGACTACGACGACAAGGCCACCTACGAAATGCTGGGCCGCGGCGAGACCGAGGGCGTGTTCCAGCTGGAATCTTCGGGGATGCGGCAGGTCCTGATGGGCCTGCAGCCGGAAAACCTGGAAGACGTCATCGCCCTCATCAGCCTGTACCGCCCCGGCCCCATGGAGTCCATCCCCACTTATCTTCGCAACCGCCATGAGCCGGACAAGATCAGCTACAAGACCCCCCAGCTGGCCCACATCCTGGATGTGACCAACGGGTGCATCGTCTACCAGGAGCAGGTCATGCAGATCTTCCGGGAACTGGCGGGCTTCTCGTTCGGGCAGGCCGACAACGTCCGCCGGGCCATGAGCAAGAAAAAGCACGCGGTCATGGAGGCCGAGCGGGAACACTTCATCCACGGCTGCACCGAGCCGGGCCACGAGTGCCCCGGGTGCGTCGCCAACGGCATCCCGGAACAGGTGGCGAACGAGATCTACGATGAGATGTCCAGCTTCGCCTCCTACGCCTTCAACAAAAGCCACGCGGCCTGCTATGCCTATGTGGCCTACCAGACCGCCTACCTCAAATGCCACTATCCGGCCGAGTTCATGGCGGCGCTGCTGACCAGCGTGCTGGACAACACCGACAAGGTGATCGAGTACACCGCCGAGTGCACCCGGCTGGGCATCAAGGTGCTGCCGCCCGACATCAACATTTCGGGGGGCGGCTTCACCACCGACGGCCACGGACAGATCCGCTTCGGCCTGAACGCGGTCAAGAACGTGGGCCGCAACCTGATCGACTGCGTGGTCAAAGAGCGGGCCGGACGGCCCTACGTCAGCCTGTATGACTTCTGCAAGCGGATGCGGGGCAACGAACTCAACCGCCGGGCGGTGGAGTGCCTCATCAAGGCCGGCGCCTTTGACTGCATGGGCGCCACCCGCCGCAGCCAGGTGGAGGCGGTGGAGGGCATCCTCAAGAGCGTGGAAAACGACGCCCGCCGGAACCTGGACGGGCAGCTGGACCTTTTCGCCGTGCTGAGCGGCGGGGCAGGGGAGGCTGCTTCGGATGGGTACGAACTCAAGCCCCTGCCGGAGTATCCCCACACCGAGCTGCTCCGCATGGAAAAAGAGGTCAGCGGGCTGTATCTGTCAGGCCACCCTCTGGACGCCTACCGGGAGCAGTCGGCCAAGTACGCCTCCCACACCATCAAGATGCTGACAGGGGAGGACGCTCACAAGCTGGACAACACCCATGTGCGGATCGTCTGCACCGTGGTCAAGAGCCGGATGATGACCACCAAGAACAACACCCTGATGGCCTTTACCAGCGTGGAGGACCTGACCGGCACTTTGGAGGTGATCGTCTTTCCCAAGGTGCTGGAAACGTTCCGGGACGCGCTGCAGGACAATGCCGTCGTGGTCATCGACGGGCGGCTGTCGGTGCGGGAGGACGAGCCGGCCAAGCTGATGGCCGAGACCATCATCCCCATCGAGCGCTATAACCCCGCTGCCCCGCAGGACTATAAGCCCGACCCCGTCCGGGAGGCCGCACAGCGGGTGTATATCCGCCTGCCCTCCCGCAGCAGCCGGGAGTACGACAAAGTCATCAACCTGCTGGGCATTTTTGACGGGAACATCCCGGTCATCCTCTGCCTGCAGGACGAAAAGAAAAAGCTGGCCGTGCCCCGCCGGCTGTACACTTCGGGCCACCCGCTGTTCTATCAGGAGCTGGAACGGCTGCTGGGCGCGGGCAATGTTGCAACAAAATAACATTTATGTGAGTGAATCAAAACAGGTGGCCTGTTTTCAAAAGATGCAAAATGTGCTATAATGTCAGTAATACGGCGGGAGCGGCAGGGCCCCGGCCGCGGCGCTCCCATTGCCCGGGCGGGCAGGGGAGGAAGCCGGCACGATAAGAAGGAACGTGTTTATAAAAGGGAAAAGGTATATGTGAATTGGGAGGATTTCCACTATGGAGAGACAGATCAAATCCATCGGCGTACTGACCAGCGGCGGCGACGCACCGGGCATGAATGCAGCGGTCCGCGCCGTCGTCCGCACCGGCATCCACAAGGGATACCGCATGATTGGCATTCAGCGCGGCTACAATGGCCTGCTGAACGGCGAGTGCTATGAGATGAACCTGCGCAGCGTGTCCAACATCATCCAGGACGGCGGCACCATCCTGTACACCGCCCGCTGCCTGGAGTTCAAAACCAAAGAAGGCCAGGACAAGGGCGCGGCCAAGTGCCGTGAACTGGGCATCGACGCGCTGGTGGTCATCGGCGGCGACGGTTCTTACCGCGGCGCCCGCGAGCTGGCCCACCGGGGCATCCCGATGATCGGCCTGCCCGGCACCATCGACAACGACATCGCCTGCACCGACTACACCGTGGGCTACGACACCGCCATGAACACCGCCATGGAGATGATCGACAAGCTGCGCGACACCACCCAGAGCCACGACCGCTGCAGCGTGGTCGAGGTCATGGGCCGCAACGCCGGCTACATCGCCCTGAACGTGGCCATCGCTTCGGGCGCCATGGCTGTCCTGCTGCCCGAGCATCAGTTCGATATGCAGCGCGACATTCTGGACCGCATCGAGATGACCAAAAAGACGGGCAAGAACCACTTCATCATCATTGTGGCGGAGGGCGTCGGCCATGCCCAGGAGATCGCCAACGAGATCCAGGCCCGCACCGGCATCGACTCCCGCGCCACCATTCTGGGCCATGTCCAGCGCGGCGGTTCGCCCACCCTGCGGGACCGCGTCAACGCTTCCGCCATGGGCTACCGCGCCGTCTGCCTGATCGACGAGGGCAAGTTTAACCGCATCGTCGGTATGCGGGGCGAGACCCTGGTGGACTACCCCGTGGATGAGGCTCTGGAGATGACCAAGTCTCTGGACCCGGTCCTGCTGGATGTCTGCAACACCATCTCGATCTGAGCGAAAACTTTTTACATCTGAACCTTTCGGCGCACAGCCGGCGGCCCGCTCCGCCCTGTGCGCCTTCTTTTTTGCAGCCTTTTCCATACATGGGAAGGGCGTTTTCTTTTTAGAAAAGAGACGCAGCATCGACACAAAAAGGAACGATAATACGAATTGTATATCGTCAGAAGATTTTGAATCACCTGCGATGGAGCGTATGGAGCGTTAAATTTGATGTTTTCTGTGCATGATAATATTGTGCTATATGGCAGCCACGACCTGATTTTTAGCGTTTTTCTGTTATTTTTGTTTTTTGCTCCTGCTTTGCGCGGCAGGAGGCGCGCCCGCAGCGTATATCATTTGCCGCCGCGCTCATTTTGTGGTATTATAAATTACTACGAGTCCAAAGACAGAGAGGATACGAGCGATGCTGGAACTGGAACAGGCCAAAAAGCGCGCCGCTGAACTGCGCGCGCTGATCGAATACAACAACCGTCTTTATTACGACCAGGACGCCCCCGAGCTGGAGGACTTCCAGTACGACGCCCTGACCCGGGAGCTGCGGGAACTGGAAACCGCCTACCCCGAGCTGGTGACGCCGGATTCCCCCACCCAGCACGTGGGGGGCACCCCCAGCGGGCGGTTTGCCAAAGTGACCCACGCCGTGAAAATGGAGAGCCTGCTGGACGCCTTCAGCTATGAGGAACTGCGGGACTTCGACCGGCGTGTCCGGGATGCCGGGGTGGAGCCGGAATATGTGGTGGAGATCAAAATCGACGGCCTGTCCTGCAGCCTGGAATATGAGAATGGCCAGCTGGTGCGGGCCTCCACCCGCGGGGACGGCGTGGTGGGCGAGGACGTGACCGAAAATGTCCGCGCCATCCGCAGCATCCCCAAGACCCTCAAAGGGGACGACCTGCCCGCTTATCTGGAAGTGCGGGGTGAAGTCTATATGCCCCACGACGTCTTTCAAAAGCTGTGCGAGGAGCAGGAATTGCAGGGGGCGGCGCCCTTCAAAAATCCGCGCAACGCGGCGGCCGGCTCGCTGCGGCAGAAGGACCCCAGGATCACCGGCAGCCGGGGACTGGGCATCTTCATCTTTAATGTACAGCAGGTGCAGGGCGTCGAGCTGACCAGCCACGCCCAAAGCCTGGACTATCTCAAAGCGCTGGGCCTGCCGGTCTCGCCGCGGTATCATCTGGTCAAAGATATTGACGCCGCCATTGCCGAGATCGAGCAGATCGGGCAGGAACGGGCCTCTCTGGGGTTCGATATGGACGGCGCCGTTATCAAGGTGGACAGCTTTGCCCAGCGGCGCCAGCTGGGTTCAACGGCCAAGTTCCCCCGGTGGGCCATTGCCTTCAAATATCCGCCCGAGGTCAAGGAGACCCGCCTGCTGGATATCGAGATCAACGTGGGCCGCACCGGCGTGCTGACCCCCACCGCCTCTTTTGAGCCGGTCCTGCTGGCGGGCACCACCGTCTCCCGGGCCACCCTCCACAACGGGGAGATCATCCAGCAGCTGGGCCTGTGCATCGGCGACACCATCCAGGTGCGCAAGGCAGGGGAGATCATCCCCGAGGTGATCGGCGTGGTCCGCCACGCCGAGGGGGCCGAGCCCTATCGGATGCCGAATGTCTGCCCCTCCTGCGGCGCGCCGGTGGTCCACCTGGACGACGAAGTAGCCCTCCGCTGCATCAACCCCGAATGCCCGGCCCAGGCGCTGCGGAACCTGATCCATTTTGCCTCCCGCAACGCCATGGATATCGACGGCCTGGGGGTGGCGGTCTGCACCCAGCTGGTGGACAAAGGGCTGGTCCACACTGCGGCGGATATTTACACCCTGACCCGGGAGCAGCTGCTCACCCTGGAAAAGTTCAAGGAGAAAAAGGCGGATAACCTCCTGGAGGCCATTGCCCGCTCCAAGCAGAACAACCTGGACCGGCTGGTCTTTGCCCTGGGCATCCACAACATTGGGGACAAGGCGGCCGCTCAGCTGGCCGAGCACTTTGGCACCATGGAGGCCCTGCGGGGGGCCGATGTGGAAACGATCTGCACCATCAATGGCTTTGGGGAGCTGATGGCCCAGAGCGTGGTGGAGTTCTTCGCCAAAGAGGGCACCACCGACCTGCTGCGCCGGCTGGCGGAGCAGGGGATCAATATGAAATGGCAGGGCGAGCCCCGCACCGACCGTCTGGCGGGGCTGACTTTGGTGGTCACCGGCACTTTGCCCACCCTTTCCCGCAAGGAGGCCGAAGCCCTGATCGTCAAAAATGGGGGCAAGGCCGCCGGTTCGGTCTCCAAAAAGACCGCCTATGTGGTGGCCGGAGAAGCCGCTGGCAGCAAGCTGACCAAGGCACAGGAACTGGGCATCCCGGTCTTGACCGAGGCGGAGTTCCTCTCCATGCTGGAGGAAAAGCCCGCCGAAGGCTGATCCGGGAAGAAAAGAGGGGTGTGTGACTGGAATTTCCAAAAATTGGCAATTTTTACCATTGCGCCAACTGGTAAAATATGGTAAAATCTATCGTGTCAGGACAGGGTGCATCGGATAAAACAGAAACGCCGGCGCATCGCTCAAAAGCGCACGGTCCAAACGAGGGGTACACCCACAGGCAGCAACACACGATACATGGGAGGAACGAAGATGGAAAAAATTCGATTTCTGATGTCGGACACCGGGGCGGATATCACGCCGCGCTGCCGTGAAGCGCTGGAGCAGCAGGGTGTGGACGTGACCGTGGTGGAAAAGGACGGCACCAAAGTGCTGCAGAAGATGCTGGCGGTCCGGCCCAACGTGGTTTTGCTGGATGCCTTTATGCCGGGGCTGGACGCGCTGACCATCAAGCAGCGCTACAACGCCGCCGGAGAGCTGCACACCGCCTTTTTTGTCACCGGCGCATTCCAGAGCGAGGAAATGGTCCAGGAACTGCTGGACGCCGGTTTCTCCTATTATTTTGTCAAGCCCTTTGAGGAGAGCGTGCTGGTCAGCCGTGTGCTGAAAGCCGCGGCCCGCCCGGCGCGCCAGAACACCTTTACCACCGCCGACAGCGACGAGGTGACCGTCACCGAGATCCTGCACCAGATCGGCGTGCCGGCCCACATCAAGGGCTACCAGTATCTGCGGGAGGCCATCCTGATGGCCATGGAGGACCCCGAGTATATCAACGCCGTGACCAAGCGCCTGTACCCGGACATCGCCCAGCGGGACAACGCCACCCCCAGCCGGGTGGAGCGGGCCATCCGCCACGCCATCGAAGTGGCCTGGGACCGGGGCGACGTGGACACCCTGAACCGCTATTTCGGCTACACCATCCACAACATGCGCGGCAAGCCCACCAACAGCGAGTTCATCGCCATGATCGCCGACAAGATGCGGCTGGACAAAAAGAGACGCATCGGATGACAAAACAGCGCTGACAAGCTTTTTTTGACAAATGATTTCCTGCATGACAGCATCCATACCTACCTATTTTTGGAAAAGAGTATGGCCGTATGGACCCAGGCCAACCAATCTGTTTGGTTTAAGGCAACCAATTTTCTGTATTCATTGGGTGTAAACTTGGGAAGGCAGGAGGTTGTATGCTGTCGCAGGATTTTTATAGAAACCCGCCGCTATACGCTTAGACAGAAAACAAGGCAGACTGCTCCAAAAGGACAGTCTGCCTTTTCTGTATGGTGTTAAATGCTGGCTTTCAGCTTTTCCAGCGCTGCAGCGGATACGGGGTTTGCCAAAAGAGGCCGGTACTTTTCCTCTCCGGTGATGCTTTGCAGCATCATCCGGCGCATCGGCTGGGGGACGGCCTGCTGCACATCCGGCGCGGTATAGGCAAGGCCGGGGGAGAACAATTCCTCGTCCGGAAAGACGGGCGGGCCGGTCAGCACGTCCACATAGCGGGCAAAACTGGCGGCAGCCTGATCGATCTCGCCGGTACGCAGGTAGAGTTCCACCAGAAAGCCGTCGCTCATGTCCACCAGGCCGAAGGTTTTAGCCACGGTCTGGTAGGCCAGGCAGGCTTTGAGCGCTTTCTGCGGGTCGGGCTGGACACGGGGGTCCAGCAGGGTGGTCATACAGGATTCGATCTTGACCACCGATTTATAGAGCTGTGTCTGGGCCAGCTTGAGGGCTTCCTCTGGCTGGTCTTTTTTCAGGCAAAGCTGGACCCGGACAGCGGTGGGGTCTCCGGTGTAGGCGGGCAGTTCGTTCAGCAGCGCTTCGGCCTGGCCGGTGTCGCCGCAGGCGGCTGCCAGGCTTGCCAGCTGGATGGTGGCCGACTGCCAATAGGCCGCGCTGCCGGTGCGGCGGATCTCCTCCAGCAGGGCGCGCTTGCGCTCCCGCCAGCGGTTGTGAGTGTCTTCGTCCGCTGTGAGGAAGAACATCTCAAGCCCATCGTACACCGCCGCCGCATTGAACTGCAGCGCGGTGCAGCCGGGCCAGCGGTGGAGCAGCGCATCCAGCTGTGCTTCCGCCCCCGCGGCGTCGCCCTGCATGACAGTTTCCATCACTTCGTTGATCCGAGCGGCGACCTCCTGATCGGACAGCGTTTCTTCAAACTGCAGCAGGGTATCCACATTGGTGCCCAGGGCTCGTGCCAGCGGGCAGAGCAGGGTGATATCCGGGTAGGAGCTGTTTGTTTCCCATTTGCTGACGGCCGGAGCCGAGACGCCCAGCTGGGCGGCCAGCTGTTCCTGTGTAAGTCCCTTGGCTTTGCGCAGAGCGGCAATGTGCGCGCCGATCTCTTTCTTTGTAGGTTCCATGGTTTTGTTCCTGCCTTTCTGTTCCAGCGCCGCGGCTTTGCTGTGGCTTTATTGTAGCATTCCCACCCCGCCGCCGCAAGCGAGGCGTGGTTAAGTGTTGGGCAGAAAAAGTTAACCGGTAGGAAGGTTGCAAAAAATCAGGGAGGGCAATGGAGATACAATCCTGCGCTATCCGCAGCAGTGCCGGGCAGAACTGAAAATTTTGTCTTACATAGGCTGCCGTACAGCGCATAAAAGGTCCGGCCACGCATTTGCAGAGGTCCCAGGAAAAACAAAAACCGCTGCAAACCAACACAACAGTTTGCAGCGGAAAACGTTGGCGTCCTCGGGCAGATTCGAACTGCCGGCCCCTCGCTTAGGAGTATGGTGTGACTAATGTCGTACGGAACGGACATAATTTACGGTGATTCCGCGTTCGTGATATATGTTGAGGTACAAGGTTTTTGTGGTGCAATTTGCACAAAATGCCGTGTACTGCCGCGCTTTTTAAGGCAGCCAATTAGCAAACTCTTAGCAGGAATCGCCTTGCCTACAACGTCTTTCATCACACTCTATCACATTGTCGTTAAGTAAATCATGGAGGTCACACAATGGGAAATCACGAAAAGCGTCCGTTGCCGGAGGCACGCACCTATACTGTGGAAGATATTGCGGCCATGCTCAACATTGGGCGCACGTCGGCCTATACCCTGGTAAAAGAAGGCCACTTTAAGACCGTGCGGATCGGCACAGCGATCCGCATTTCCAAGAAGTCGTTCGATGAATGGCTGGAGGAACTGGACCTGTAAAATCAATCAGCAAATATCCAAAGGGCCGCCGTAGATAAAACTATGACGGTCCTTTAGTATCTGTTACTTGCCAGATAAATTTCTATGGCTCCCTGTGAATGGCATCGCAGGCATCCTAGGTATGATAAATAGATATTCTCGGCATCGGCTACGCTTCGGCCTATAAACTCGCCAATTCCGGAGCGTTCAAGACGATCCGCATTGGCCCATGCCGAGGATGTCCCTTCTCTGTTGGAAAGCTATGTCCACTTCTTCAATAACAGTCGTCCTGCTGCTGCTTTGGGCTATAAAAGCCCCGTTCAGTACAGGACTGAACGGGGCTTTCGCTGAGTTCCCTTTTCTGTGTCTACTTTTGCTTGACAAGTGCATTAATCAAGGATGGTTGGCGCTCCTTTTTTCAATCTTTTTCTGAAACACTAATGTTAAGTTTTGATTGAAGCGAGTGCAAGTTCCAGTCGTTCTTTAAGCCGTTGTGGAATTAAGGCCGTAATACTTGGGTCGTGAACTATAAATTCATTTGCAAAATATACAATATTATCTAGACGTTTAGGAAGCATAAACATTTTATTGCTACTTAATTGCAACAAGATAGCCTTTCTGTCAACTCGGAAGAATTCTTTGGCAAGACTATTATCGTTATTAAAAATATCAACAATCGCAGATGAAAGAGGAGCGTTTTCCAGATGCATTCTTAAATGATTGCGCATCATGGCATTCCAATCCCGGTTCTTATACTTTTGATATGCTAGGCGATCCAAAACATTAATAATTGCCCAGTCACAAGTTTCTAGTGTGGCCAATATACCATTTAAATTTCTAGATAGATCCATATGGTCGGCCCAATCAGATTTGTTTTTATAACGCAAATCGTGTTCCACTTCGTGCCAACCTTCTGAAAAAATGGTGCGTACTTGGATTTCGAAAGTTTTATCTATTGGAAATTCCCATAAATTAGAAGAAAGAGTTGTAGAAACACTCTCTGGCATTTGACAAACCAAATTAAGTCTCATGGGGCTAAATGTATCACTTTTTTCTTCATCTCGAACCATCTCGATTACAGTATAATTGCTTTTCAATATTTCGACACATACATCAATATCATCTTTAAAATAAAGAGCAATTCTTACCCCAATAAGATCTTGCATTTTCTTTCCAGTTTCATCATATTTCTTTGTTTGAATCTTTTTTGCAGCAGATTGTCCAGACTTACAACGACAAAAAATCCTGTAATACAAACCACATTTATCAAAGAGCGCCGAAATGTTTCGCTCTATATCTTTGGAAATAGAGGAAGGAATACTTTGTATCTCACTCTCTAAAGTTTCTATATCTAGAGCCATATTTTACACCATCTTTCTTATCTGTGAATAATCTTTTTGATTTCCTCCATTTTCTCAAAGTTTAATTCAATTACTCTTGCTTTCTTAATCAAAATGCCCTTTTTAATTAAAGAGTCAATTGCTTCTGCAACTGCCATTTTATCGCTTTGTGCCACACCGCGTAAAAGAGTCTGATACGCACGTCTAGGTTCCGCCATGTCATATCCTGGTTTCCAATATTGCTCCAATACCGTTCTCTCATAATCCACAATATGTTCAACTTTTTTATTTTCCCTATATGCGGCTTCTGCGAACTGTTGATGCCCGGAGCAAGACAAAAAAATCAATTCGCAGTCAAGTGTCTCTCCTACAACAATTTTGACATTGTAAAAAGAGCAATTATAAAATTGGCATGTTTTAAACGCATCTGTATTTATTTCGCAATTATTAAATACACAGTCAGTGAAAATAGAGTTTTTAAAGGTTCCAGAATTTATAATAGAGATTTTCTCGCCAAAATATATACTATCAAAATACTCGCTTTCGTAACTTCCTTGAATCGATTTAAGCAAAATGATGGAGGAATTGAGCTTTCTTTGTGGAGTTTCTTTATCGATTGTCGGCGACAAAATGCTATATAATTTATTTCGTCTTTCTGAACTAGCAGTTGAAAGTGCGGTAATTGTGATATCTAAATATTTACCCTTTACGTCGGAAGGCGCGATGTAATCGTGTTCAAGTGCTTCAGCAATCATTAAACCAAAAATAAAGTCATTTAAAAATCCAATTTGATTGCTCTGTGAAGACACTCTATCAAGCAATGCATGATGAGACAACTTGTTTAAAAATTCGGATTCAGTGGGTTTATTTTCCGAAACATCACTCATCATCTCATAACGGTTTAAGTACTTCGAGAATTGATCTCCTACTATATCTTCGAGCATGGCTTTAATGAAATCAATGTCTTCAGCCGAAATGTCAAATTCAACCATCTCTGCGGCCAAGCGGCTCATAATTGATAGTTGTTCACTAACTTCAAGGGGTAAAGATTGTCTTGTTTGTTCTCGCTTAAGTAAAAGTTCAATGTATTGCTCAATAATCTGGTCATTACTTGAATATTTATTTTCAAAATCTTCTAATGGTGCGCTACGAAGCAGAGATAACAAAACGGGATTCAAAATATTATCTAACTCAATACCATGATCTTTTAATTTTTCTATTTTTTCAGGCCCAATCCAATCACGCAAAGAAGGAGCCGCTAGTTGAATTCTAGTAACATTGCAATCAGAAAGGTGAGTGTCTACCCAGTCATCAAAATCTTCTCCTACAAAGATTGAGCTTTTTCGAGTTGTAAGTAAAACCTTTGTTTTTGCACCTTCCGAAAAAAGTTGAGCAATTGTATCCAACATCGTTTGTGCATCTTTGTTTTGGCTGCCATCCTTTAGGTTTAAATAGCTCTTAGACAACAGTTCATCAAAACCGTCAATTACTAAAAAAATACGACCTTCACCTATTTCGTAGGTAACGAGTTCCGATGAAAGTGATGGGAATTTTTGGTCAATTTCATACAAAAGGACATAACGAAATATACTAGCCTTCCGATTCTTTGAGAGCTCTGCCATTAATGGAATTTTAGAAGGAAATTTTTCAACAAGAAATTTAATTACCTCAAAAGAGGTGCAAGTTTTACCGTAGCCAGCGGATGCCTCGAGTATGATAAGTTGCTGTTCTTCAGTATCAAAAATGGATTGTATGCGCTGAATAACATTTTGGGTTTGCATCAGTCCATTTTCAATAAAATTACCTGCCACATATTCATATTTACTTCCAAGAAGTTTATCTTGTTGCTGTTTACAAAAGCTAAAATATTCCCGTAATAGCCTATTGTTGGAGATTTTCGTATTAAAGAATCCACTAAAAAGCGCATCATGCACCGCTGCGATATCTTTGAAAGAACGGACCCTAACCGAATACCCCATTTGTTCATATTCGCTCTTGTCGATTTCTTCTGGTTTTACATCATCGTTGAGAAGGACAATTTCTGCATTTTGAAAGTACCCTTTCTGGCTAAAAAATACAAGGCATTGATCAGAACTGGGGCCTTGTTCAAATCCATATCGAGTATACAGTTTGATTAGTTTATCACTTGAAAGCATAAAATCACCCTTTTCATCTAAAAAATATAAAGTTATGCATAATAAATGCCATGGATAATTAAATTAATTATAGCATAGATTGGTAGTTCCTACAACGAGCCAATCGTATTCTGTAAGTTGAATTTTTGCAGTTTCCATATGCCATAGGTCAAAACCCTATGGCGTTTTTTATGCCAAAACCGTCTCGAAAAAAGTCAAAATCCTATGTTTTGTCTTTTATAGTCAGCTGGACGCTCTCCGCCCATAGGTTTTCCACTCCGGGGTATCCGGGCGGCATAGAGGGCGTCTTTTCCCCCAAAACGAACACTTTTCCAGGCCGCCGAAAGGAGGTGAGATTATGGCGGTATTTCGCATTGAGAAAACCCGCGACTACACGGTGATGTCCAATCATCACCTGTGCAATGCGGGACTGTCGCTGAAATCCAAAGGGCTGCTCTCCATGATGCTGTCCTTGCCGGAGGACTGGAACTACACCACCAGGGGCCTCACGAAAATCTGCAAGGAGAGCACGGACAGCATCGGCTCCCCCCTAAAGGAGCTGGAGCGGGCCGGGTACATAGTCCGCAACCGTCTGCGGGACAGCAAAGGCAAGATCGTGGATGTGGATATGTTATCTATGAGACGTCCCACCTCTCAGAACCTAACGGGCCAGACGAGACAGCTTGCCCAGGCATGGAAAACCCGGATATGCATGACTCATATCTGGAATGAGGTGACGCAAATGCAGGAAGAACCCCCTCTGTGTGAGGTCTCCTTATGCTCACTTTTCCTCAAGTAATGGCTCGACAAGCAAGTAAATCATTTTAATCTATAATAGCAGATATTTTTCCCGGCACCCTCTCGTTTTAATTCTCCGGCGGCCACCAATTTCCGCAGTGCTCCCTCAATGGAGCTGATGCTGAGCGAGGGGCAGAGTTCCCGGATGTCCTGCTTCGTAAATCGGCCGATTTTCTCCATGGTGGCCCGGCGCACAGTCTCCAGAGCCGAAAGTTTGGTCTCCACCAAAGCAAAGCGGTCTTCAAAGTCTTTGTAAGCGGAAAGAATGGTTCCCAGGAGATACTTGATGAACGGAACCACATCTTCGGTGCCTTCATGCCATCCGATCTGCGCCTGACCCAGGACATCATAATAGAGATCCTTGTTTTTTGCGATCTTGGACTCCAGCGAGATATATTTTCCCACATAAAATCCGCTGCGATAGAGCAACAGTGTGGTCAGCAAACGGCTCATTCTGCCGTTCCCGTCGTTGAAGGGGTGAATGCATAGGAAATCGTGGATGAACACAGGAATGACGATCAGCGGCTCCACTTCCATGTTCCCAATAACCCGGTTGTACTCCTCGCAGATTCTGTCCAGGGCCTCCGGCGTTTCATAGGGGGCCAGAGGCGTGAACAAGATCTCCGTATGACCGTCTGGATAGGTGGCACTGATGTAGTTCTGCACGCTTTTGGTCCTGCCCGCCATGGGGTTGTTCATGTGGCTGTAGAGGATCTTGTGAAGCTGCAGGATGTAGTTCTGGGTGATGGGGATGGCGTCAAAGTTCTCATGGATGAGGTTCAGCACGTCCCGGTAACCTGCAATCTCCTGCTCGTCCCGGTTTCTTGGTGTTGTTTTCTCTTCAACCAGCTGTCGGATGCGGGTGTTTGTAGTCACGATGCCCTCAATAGCATTGGATGCCTCGGTACTTTGCACCTTTGCAATCTCCACCAGTTTCTCTAATTCCTCCGGCCGCTGTTTCAGATATAGTTCCTGCTTTCCGGCTTCTTTATAGATTGCCGCAACCAGGCTCAGAATCTCCGAGTCCCACTTCTGCTCCCGAATTGCGGAGTAATTGAATGTACGCATGCCCTTACGACCTCCATTGTTCCCTTAAATTTTAGCATAAAACAAGGGAAAGTTCAACTCTTGGAACGAGCTTTTCCTTATCAGTATATCAATTTTAAGGGATACTATACGTCTGTAAGGGCAAACCAAGTGTATTACCGCCATAGGCTTGCGCCTGTGGCTTTTTTTATGTCCATTTCTATCTCTCATCCCCAAAGCTGTACTGAAAGGAGTCAATCTCATGCTTTTTCTTCCGCAATCGGTGGCGAGGTTGCCGCCCATAGGAATCTCCTGTCTAGAACTATGCTATTTGGTCAGGAACTTTTTCTGCAAAATTCAAATTTTCCAAACCGCAAAAAGAGATGATTGCTTTTCCACTGCGTACGGGCATATAATTAGCTATATTTTGCCTTTTGTGCATAATGCCTGCAATTCCACTGGAAAGGACGGCATGGCATGGGACAATATAATACGCTATGGATTATACAGAAAAGTGGTGAAATACCACTTGCGTTTAGGAGTATGGCGTGTCGCTTGGTACATCGTCCGTTTCATAATTTGCCTTGTTGTTTTATCTGAAATTGTATTGCCTGGTTACTGGTCAATCTGCACAAAAATCCCTGTGATGCCGCCTCGTGACGGGGCGTTCAGAAAGTCAAATTAGCAAATTCTTAGCAGGAATGGTGTCTGACAGGGCCTTTCCCATCAGGGAAACCGGGCAGGTATGGGCAAAATGCCGACAAGAAACAGGAGGCAGATTATGAGTGCATCGGGCGGAAAGCAGACGCCGAAAAACAGAACCTACACCGTGGAGGACATCGCCGCTATTCTCGGCATTGGAAAATCCTCTGCCTATAAGCTCGCAAACTCCGGCGAGTTTCAGACGATCCGGATTGGTAACATGATCCGCATTTCCAGAAAATCTTTTGAGGATTGGTTGGGGATGGAGGAGAACGAGGAGTAAGTCCCCAAAATTTAAGGGAACAACTGAATACAGACCGGCTATCTGCCGGGGAGCGCCATAGGTTACACAAACCTGTGGCGTTTTTTTATGCCCTGCCAAGGGTGCATGAAACTGTATGAATACGGGTGGAAAATCCACTGTTTTTTCGCCTGTGGGCGGCGCGAATGAGGCCGCCCATATCCTTTCCCCATGTGAAGCGGGGCGGTGATACAGGGGCAAAAATCTGCCGAAACGAACACTTTTCAAAACCGAAGGAAGGAGGTATCCAACATGGCGGTATTCCGCATTGAGAAAACCCGTGATTATACGGTGATGTCCAACCACCACCTGCGGGACAAGTCGCTCTCGCTGAAAGCGAAGGGCCTTCTCTCCCTCATGCTCTCCTTGCCGGAGGAATGGGACTATACCACCAAGGGGCTGGCTCGGATCTGCAAAGATGGCGTTGACAGCATCTGCGCCGGGGTGCGGGAGCTGGAGGAACACGGCTATGTGATCCGCCAGCGGGTCCGCAACCCCAACGGCCAGCTCGGCGCCATCGAGTACACCATCCTGGAGCAGCCCAGACCGCCGGAACCTAAACCGGGAAAACCTGAACGGGAAAATCCAGTCTTGGATAATCCTGAACAGGCTTCCCCTGTCTTGGGAGACCCTGAACAGGAAAACCCCGCACAATTAAATACTAAAGAATCAAGTAAAGATAAATCAAAAAAAGATTTATCAAGTACGGAAGGATCAAATCCTATCCTATCAAGCCCCCAAACCCCCAGGGGCTCGGATAGGGCCGGACGGGATTGGATGCGGGAGCGAGAGAGCTATCGGGAATTGATTTTGGAGAACATCGAGTATGACATCCTCGTACAGAATGAGCGCCTGGACTGTGACCGTCTGGATGAACTGGTGGAGCTCATGGTGGACACGGTCTGCTCCCACCGGGAGATGATCCGCATTGCCGGGGACGACTATCCGGCAGAGGTAGTCAAATCCCGGTTCCTGAAGCTGAACAGTTCCCACATCGAGTATGTGCTGGACCGTATGCGGGAGAACACCACCTATGTCCGCAACATCAAGAAATATCTGCTGGCTGCCCTGTATAACGCTCCGGCCACCATTGACAGCTACTACACTTCCCTGGTGAGCCACGATATGTACGGCAGCGGAGAACGGAGGTGATGTGAGTGCAGGAAGAAATCACCCAGGGCGTGGTCTCCCTCTCGGTGGAGGCCGGCAAGATGACCGCGGACCTGCTCCAAAAGGCCGTGAAGAAGGTGCTGGAGGAGATGCAGAAGAAGCCCTCCCAGCGCAGCTTACACCAGGGAAAACAGACCCTGCACCAGCTCAAACAGCATGGGGCCTCCCTGACCAACATCGAGATCACCGAACAGAACATCAAGGCGTTTTCCGTGGTGGCGAAAAAGTATGACATCGACTATGCCCTGAAGAAGGACCCCACCACGGAGCCTCCGCATTACTATGTGTTCTTCAAGGCGAAGGATAAGGACCAGCTCCAGCCGGCCTTCAAGGAGTTCACCGCCATGACCCTGGATCGGGAGAAGCGCCCCACCATCCGGGAGCGGCTGGCCCAGGCTCAGGAACAGTCCAAAACCAAACACCGGGAACGGGAGAAGGTCAAGACCAAGGACCGGGAGGTGACGCGATGACCGATAAGCTGAAAAAGCAGCTCATCCTCAACCTTCCGTATCTCATCTTTGTGTATCTCTTTGACAAGCTCTGCCAGGGTGTGCGGCTGGCTCCTGGGGCTGACGCCTCGGAGAAGCTGATCCATATCGGGCAGGGCTTTTCAGCGGCCTTCGCAAGCCTGGCGCCCAGTTTCCATCTGCTGGACCTGTGTGTGGGCGCCGCCGGTGCGGTGCTGATCCGGCTGGCGGTCTACTCCAAGGGCAAAAACGCCAAGAAATACCGCCGCGGCATCGAGTACGGGAGTGCCCGTTGGGGCACACCGGCCGACATCGCTCCCTACATGGATAAGGACTTCTCCCAAAATGTTCTCCTTACCCAAACGGAGCGGATCACCATGTCAAGCCGCCCAAAGGAGCCCAAGTACGCCCGGAACAAAAATATCCTGGTCATCGGCGGGTCCGGCAGCGGCAAGACGCGGTTCTTCGTCAAGCCCAACCTGCTCCAATGCCATTCCTCGTATGTGGTCACGGACCCCAAGGGTACCATCTTACAGGAGGTCGGCGCCCTGCTGGAGCGCAGGCAATACCGCATCAAAAGCCTGAACCTCATCAATTTCAAAAAATCCATGAAATACAATCCCCTGGCGTATATCCGCAGCGAAAAGGACATTTTGAAACTGGTGAACGCCCTCATTCTCAACACCAAGGGAGAGGGCGAAAAGAGTTCCGAAGATTTTTGGGTCAAGGCCGAGCGGTTATACTATTCTGCCCTCATCGGCTACATTTGGTATGAGGCGGAGCCGGAGGAGCGCAACTTCATCACCCTGCTGGACCTTATCAACGCATCGGAAGCCAGAGAGGATGACGAGGAGTTTCAGTCCCCGGTGGATCTGCTGTTTGCCAAGTTGGAAAAGGAGCAGCCGGATCATTTCGCCGTGAAGCAATACCGCAAATTCAAGATGGCTGCCGGAAAAACTCTGAAATCCATCCTGATTAGCTGCGGCGCCCGCCTCTCTCCCTTTGACATTCAGGAACTGCGGGACCTTATGGCGGAGGACGAACTGGAGCTGGACACCCTGGGAGACCGGAAATCGGCACTGTTCGTCATTCTCTCCGACACGGACAGCACCTTCAATTTTGTGGTGGCGCTCATGTACTCCCAGCTTTTCAACCTTCTGTGCGACAAGGCGGACGACTTCTACGGCGGCCGCCTGCCGGTCCATGTGCGGTGCCTCCTGGACGAGTTCGCCAACATCGGGCAGATACCCAACTTTGACAAGCTGATCGCCACCATCCGGAGCCGTGAAATATCGGCTTCTATTATTTTGCAGAGCCAAAGCCAGTTAAAGACCATCTACAAGGACGCGGCGGATACCATCGTGGGTAACTGCGACAGCACCTTGTTTTTGGGAGGCAAGGAGAAATCCACCCTGAAAGAAATTTCGGAGCTGCTGGGGAAAGAAACGATTGACAGTTTCAATCAATCGGAAAACCGGGGCAGCCAGGTTTCTCACGGCCTCACCTATCAAAAATTGGGAAAGGAGCTGATGACACAAGACGAATTGGCAGTAATGGACGGAGGCAAGTGTATCTTCATGCTGCGGGGCGTGCGCCCGTTCCTCTCGGACAAGTACGACCTGACAAAGCATCCGAACTACAAATACACCGCCGACGCCGACAAGAAGTACCTCTTTGATATGGAACGGTACATGAAACGCAAACCGGCCATCGTAAAGCCGGATGAGCCTTTCGAGATGTACGAATTGACAGCAACGGACCTTCAATAACAATTCTACACCGAAGAAAGGAAATATGATTTATGGATTTTTTCACTAACGCTATCGACGTGTTGCAGACTCTGGTGATTGCCCTGGGCGGCGGCCTGTGCGTGTGGGGCGGCATCAACCTCCTGGAAGGTTACGGCCAGGACAACCCGGCCTCCAAAGCTCATGTGCCGTAAAGTAACACAAGAAAACTTGATAGACATCAGTCTCCTATTCCGTGAAAATTTGCAGAATGGTATTGACAGATTGCGTAATGCGGCATATACTAAGTCGTATCAAAATAATTTGATATGAGGTGAGTACATGAGGACAGAGTATCAGGAGCAAGCGAAGGTGTTTAAGGCTCTCTGTGACCCCAAGCGTCTTTCAATCTTGGAACAGCTAAGAAGCGGTGAAAAGTGCGCTTGCGTCTTACAAGAGCCATTAGATTTAACGCAATCTGGTCTTTCATACCACATGAAAATCCTCTGTGACTCTGGAATTGTTGTCAGCCGTCAGGAGGGGAAATGGACACACTACCGCCTGAGCACTTCCGGCAGGGAGTACGCGGTGGAGCTGTTGAAAAAGTTGACAACCCCGGACACAGAGGAAAAACGCACTTGTCCAAAGTGCGGATAAAAAACGCCATCTACAAGGAAAAGGATGGCGTTTTCTAAGCCACATCATATCAAATATTTTTGATATATTGTTATAAATGAAAGTGAGGTTTTTGCATGGGAGTCTGGGACTTTATTCAAGACCAAGTGCTTGGCATGAAATGGCTAAACGGACTGATCGGGAGAGGTTTGTCTGTACTTGGTTTGGACGTGAATGGACGTATTGGTGGCAGTGTGCAATTTTTTATTTACGATGTTTTGAAGATCACAGTGCTGCTCTGCGTACTGATTTTTATAATTTCTTATATCCAAAGTTACTTCCCGCCGGAGCGTAGCAAGCGTATTTTAGGACGCTTCCATGGAATCTGGGCGAACATTGTGTCTGCCTTGCTGGGAACCGTGACACCATTTTGTTCCTGTTCATCTATACCACTGTTTATCGGTTTTACAAGTGCAGGATTGCCTTTGGGTGTAACATTTTCGTTCCTGATTTCATCTCCTATGGTAGATTTGGGAAGTCTCGTCCTGCTGATTAGTATTTTTGGCGCAAAAGTTGCCATTGTCTATGTGATTTTAGGGCTTATTATCGCCGTTGTCGGAGGTACAATCATCGAAAAATTACGCATGGAAAAGTATGTGGAAAGTTTTGTGCTGTCTGCGGGAAAGGTAGATATTGAATCTCCTGATTTGACGAAACGGGAGCGGCTTACTTATGCAAAAGAACAAATGCTTAGCACCTTCAAAAAAGTGTTTCCCTATATTCTGATTGGTGTCGGTATCGGTGCGTTGATACACAACTGGATACCGGAAAGCTGGATTGTTACGGTTCTGGGAAGCAACAATCCCTTTGGCGTAATCATTGCCACGATTGTAGGCATCCCCATGTATGCAGATATTTTTGGCACAATTCCCGTTGCGGAAGCACTTCTTTCCAAGGGCGCTCAGCTGGGTACGGTTCTGTCCTTTATGATGGCGGTTACAACCCTGTCGCTGCCTTCCCTGATTATGCTTCGCAAGGCTGTAAAACCCAAACTGCTGTCGCTGTTCATCGGAATTTGTGCGGTTGGAATTATTTTAGTGGGCTATTTATTTAATGCGTTTCAGATCATTTTGATTTAATAGGAGGTATTGAACTATGGGATTGTTTAACAAAAAGAAAGCAGAAAAAAATTGCTGCTGCGGAAGTAGCTGCACACCCGAAAAGATGGAGCAGGCAGAGACAGTCAAAACGGCTGCCGGCGTGAAAGTGCTGGGGTCTGGCTGTGCCAAGTGCCACGCACTGGAAGATGCTGCGAAAGCAGCACTGGAAGAACTGAACATGGATACAACCATAGACCATGTAACGGATTTCGCCCAAATTGCTGCATACGGCGTGATGACTACCCCTGCCCTTGTTGTGGATGGCAAGGTTGTATCCTATGGTAAGGTTTTGAAAAAGGACGAGGCAAAAGCCCTCATCCAAAAAGTCAGAGGGTAAAGTATGAAAGAAAAGCCAAAAGTAGCATTTATCTGTGTTCACAATTCCTGTCGCAGTCAAATTGCAGAAGCACTTGGGAAATATCTGGCCGCTGATATTTTTGAAAGTTACTCTGCCGGTACAGAAACTGTACCGCAAATCAATCAGGAAGCGGTTCGGTTGATGAAACAACTCTATAACATTGACATGGAAAAAACGCAATACAGTAAACTGTTGAGCGCACTTCCTCCTGTTGATATTGTTGTAACAATGGGGTGTAATGTAAACTGTCCTTATCTACCTTGCAAATATCGGGAAGATTGGGGGCTGGAAGATCCCACAGGAAAAGACGAGGGAGAGTATCGGGAAACCATATCAGCGATTGAGCAAAAAATAACAGCATTAAAGAAATTTATTCAGACTAATTTCAAATAGCAAAGCCAGCCGAGCCAGTCAACGGTCAAGATGAACGGCGCATACGCGCCGCCGTTGACAGCCCCGCCCGCCTTTGCAGACAGGCAATCAAGGGGCGACAGCAAGGAGTGCTGCCGCCCCGCACTATTATCAGAGAGGGGGAATTTCCATGACCGAAGATGAAGCCTACAAAGTGCATATCCAGTACACCTTTAACGCCTTTTGCAAGGTTGTCATTCGTCACGCCGCCATAGATAAAATTTTGAAGCTGCGCCGGAGGTGGGAACGGGAAGTTTCCCTTGACTATCTGATGAATGAGAAGTTTGTCCAGCTTGCCGAGCCGGAGCAGCTTGAAGAATATCTTTTTACCGCCTGCGGCCAGACCGCCGTTCTGTACCATGCGGAACTTGCCGCCGCCCTTGCCCTCTTGCCGGAGCAGACGCAGGAAGAAATTTTCCGCTACTATTTCATGCGCCAGCCGCAGCGCGTGATCGGCGTACATATCGGCCGGACACGCAGCACAGCGGGGCGGCATATCCAGCTTGCCTTGAAGCGGCTCCGGCGGCTTATGGAGGGAAAACGCTATGAGTAAACTTCTCCCCTATGAAACAATCGTCAAGGCGCATGAGGGCGACCCGGACGCAATCGACACCGTTCTTTCCCACTACGCCGGATATATCCGCTACTGTTCCAAAGTACACGGGAAAGTCAACGCCGAGGTTGAGGAATATGTGAAGCAGAAGCTAATTGCTGCTTTATTCAAATTTCGTTTTGACCGATAAACTTTACAACTGAATACCCGCCGCCCACCGGCGCGGCCAGTGAAAGCAGTAAGTCTGAAAAAGATTTGCTGCTTTTTTTGTTGCCCAGCTCCGTTTCCGGCCATTTTGCCCTGTTTGGATTGTAGTAGTAAGTGAGAGGGAAATTTTTTGCCCCGGCGTTTGGCATTTCTGATTTTTGTCCGTAGTAAGAAGCAAAGAGAAAATAAGCCGTTTTGTTTGGCAAATTTCAAAACGCGGTGGTGTAGGGAGTGAAAGGAAAAATTTTCTGCCCCGCCGGTTGCCAAAAACCTGTTGCCCGGATTACTAAGGCAAAAGAAATTTTGAAAAATCTTCTTTCAGCGGGTAGCTGGCGGCCTTTGAAATGTATCTTTAGCGGAAAGGAAAAAAGACCGTACACAGCGGGCCGGAAGCCCCGCCCCGTCCGTTCTATGTACGGAAAAGCCAGACAGGGGCAGTCTGCGGCAGTTACAGAGCAAGTTTCTACCACGGTGCCAAAATCCGCAATTCTGCGGTTTTGCCCCTCGCGGGAAACTTGTTGGGGAGTGCCTTCCCCAAACCCTGCTTTGCGCCCTTGCGGGCGAAAAAACTGAAAACAGTTTTTGTTATTTTCCAAAAAGTTGCCCAATGGGAGAAGTAGAGAGTTTTTTACCCCAAACGCAAAAAAATTTTTGTTATTTCCCGAAAAGTTCAGCAATGAAAGGGGTAGAGAGATTTCTCCGCCCAAAGTAGAAAAAAGTTGCCCAATAGGAGGAGTGAGGGGAAAAATTCTCCGCCCAAAATCCGAAAAAATTCAGCAATAGGAATAGTGAGAGGAGGTTTTCAGCCTATGCCGAAGCGATACAACACACCCCACCGCAGCCGCGTTGTGAAAACCCGGCTGTCCGAAGATGAATACGCCGACTTCACAGCGCGGCTTGCGCCCTATGGTATCAGCCAGTCCGAATTTCTCCGGCAGGCGATACGGCGCACCGCCATACGCCCCGTTATCCATGTATCGGCGGTCAATGACGAGCTGCTTTCCGCTGTCGGGAAACTCACAGCCGAGTACGGCAGGATCGGCGGCAACCTCAACCAGATTGCCCGGTATCTGAACGAGTACGGCGCACCCTACAACGCGCTGTCCGGCGAGGTAC
>ERZ1643247.721-NODE-721-length-36968-cov-56.482784_pt1 | contig 36968 bp, 30 predicted proteins | sample MGYA00579264_ERZ1643247 | MGnify/ENA primary metagenome ERZ1643247 (study PRJEB29033, sample SAMEA4952262) | chicken gut metagenome | biome: Broiler Chicken; feature: Gastrointestinal Tract; material: Caecum | place: Ireland | collected 2018 | study: Broiler... | reverse complement strand
TGTGCACCGTCGTGCTGCGGCAGGAATGGGGCTTTGCCGGCCTGGTCATGTCGGATTGGAACACCACCGTGCCGCAGGACGGCGCCGTGCCCTGGCGCTGCGCCTGGGCCGGCAACGATGTCATCATGCCGGGCAACCCCCACGACGACCAGGATATCCGGGCCGCCCTCGCGGACGGCCGCCTGCCCGAAACCGCCGTCCGCCAGTCCGCCGCCCGCCTGATCGCCCTGGCCGCCGCCCTGCGCGGGCGGTAAGCAGGTCGCAGCAGCGGCCAACGTTCGCGCCCCGGGGGCGTACCCTACGCGGCGCCCCGGCCCGGCCGCCACGACAAACCGCTGCACAAAGCCCTGCGGGAAACGCTGGCCACCGCTGGCGAGATCGCCCAGGTCATCGGGCTGCAGGCATCACGCACCAGGCAGTACCTGGCTGAACTTGCCGCCGAGGGTGCTATCGCAGCCGAGGGCGCCAATAAAGGCAGGCGCTACCGCCTGAAGGCCTGAGACGGTGCTGACTACTGTTTGACCACTTTTCCTGTTTGGCGGGCTGACCGTAGCTTTTTGAATCGGTTCTCACGTTCCAACGTTGTTTTATATCGTACAACAACCAGCGCGAGGATTTGTGTACAATGCACAAATTCCCGCGCTGGTTCATTGTATTTTCCCGGATGTCCCAGTTCTCCGACCCGGCTACTATACCCAACCAAGCCATCACCTAAAGCGCATGGTACAACTGCATACTGACGGGCAGAACATACGACGATGGTTCGCCTGTTTTTGGTTGTCTGATACAGTTTCAAATCACTTTCGATCCATGAGCTCTATACTCCATCGTTCTTTTTCTATACATTTATGACCTTGCCGCAATCCAGCGCACTCCCTTTTCTCATCTCTACGCTTGCCTATCCCTGAGCCCTGTGCTATTCTGGAACCAATCTTACTTTCTCTTTCCTCACATGATTCAGCGGATATTTGTGATGTGGAGGGTGTATTGTATGGACACCAAACTGGAAATCCAGCGTCTGCGGCACAGGGTGCAGGAACTGGAACAGGAAAACGCAGAATTGCGGGCACGACTGGCGACGTTTGATGCAAGCGGCCCTGCGCAGGGGAAGGACAACGGCGCAACATCTTCCAAAACGCAGAGGCCTGCAAACACTGCGAGTGCATCAAACACCGGTGCCAGTGCCACCGATTTACCCACATCAGCATGCAACGCCACAAGCGCACCGTTCTGCCGGGCTAACACTGCCTCTGTCACCCGCGCCAGTCCCCCCGCCGAGAAAATTCGTCTGTTTCGCTCCCTGTTCCGCGGCCGCGCCGACGTCTACGCCCTGCGCTGGCATAGCGAAAAGACGCAGGGTACAACCATTCCCCAGCGTATGGAAGAAATCAGGCAATATATTTTGGCGCATTATACTGAAAATGACCTGACTGCTGCCTCGGTGGCAGCTACTTTCCAGATGAGCGGCTCATACTTGTCCCGTGCGTTCAAAGATTCAACCGGCACAAATATTTTAGATTATATCCAACGTCTTCGTGTTGACGCGGCCAAAGAGCTTCTTCGCACAGAATCTGTAAAGAATACGGCCCAAAAGGTTGGCTTTTGGGATACGCAGGGACTGGTTCGCGCCTTTAAGAAACATGAAGGTATGACTCCAAGTGAATTTAAGCGTGTGCATGAAGATGACATGTGATTGTGATTCAGCCATACCGTGAAATTCAACCGAGAAAAGGAAGATAATTATGGCAGTTTGTAAAGTGGAGTATTTTTCAGAAGCATTGCGTCGGTTTGCCCGTTTTATTGCCATCATACCCAATGATTTGTCTATGGATATGATGAATAACAACCCGCATTTTTCCCGCCCGACTAAAACCTTGATCCTTCTGCACGGATATACCGGCAGCGAAACTGAATGGTTGTATAACACACCCTTACGGGATCTTTCCTGTCAATACAATTTGGCCATTTTGCTTCCCAACGGGGGCAACAGCTTTTACCTCAATGGTCCGCAAACAGGTCGAAAATATTCCGACTTTGTAGGGAAAGAACTGCCCGAATATGCAGCTCAGTTATTTAATCTTTCAAGCAAGCGTGAAAACACCTGGATTGGAGGCTTCTCTATGGGTGGCTTTGGCGCTTTGCACACTGCTTTGGCCTTTCCGGAGCGATTCAGTAAGGTCATAGCCTTTTCGCCTGCTCTGATACAGAACAGCGTCGCGGCTATGACGCCGGACACACCGGAGGATATGGCCAACTATGATTATTACCGATTGGTGTTTGGCGACCCGGGCAAACTCCCTGTCAGCGCCAATAACCCAGAGCAGCTCATCAGGGAACTGCAGGCCTCCGGAAAAGAAATCCCGAAAATTTTCTTCTGCGTTGGTACGGATGATTTCGTTTACGAACTCAATCAGCATTTTAGAGAGTTCTTAAGCCGACAAGGGATTCCGTTTCAATATGTTGAAGGGCCTGGTACCCACAGTTTCACATTTGTACGATCTCAACTGGAAACAGCCGTACAGTTTTTGCTGGAAGAATAGTTTACCGGTATGAACGACTGTTGCTTATGTGATGGTCCGTACTTCCATTTTATTTCTCTTTCCCCCGCAACTATCCGCAACTCCCCGGCATAGCTGCACGCCTCCATTCCTGTTGACCGGCGGCCGATCATGCCAAAATCTTAGCTGTTTCTCTGCGACTATATTGTCTGTAGCGTATTCTTTCCCCGGCCGAGGAACCGATAAAAAGCCATTTCCGGATATCCGCACTAGATGTGATGGCGGAGTTAGCTGGCACAAAGCGTCCAGGTCAAGAATATCGTCGCAAATCCGTTCGGTATTATTTGCATTATGTCGCACATCGATTGATATTTCCCCCTTATTTGGCTTCGAGGAGCCTTACGCCATGTATCCCATGGATTTCGAGGAATTTCTCATGGCCAACGGTGTGCAAAAGGCGACCCTATCGCTGCTGCAGGACTGTTACCGCACCAAACAGCCGGTGCCCGAGGTGATCCATGATACGATCAACCGGCTGTTTTACAGCTACATCATCGTGGGCGGTATGCCCAACGTGGTACAAACCTATGTGGACACCCATGATATCGGGCGAGTTTTGACCGTGCAACAGGAACTGCTGGATCTGTACCGCCAGGACATTTCGCAGTACGCCGACCCGAAAGACCGCCCCAAGATCCGGGCCATTTTCGATTCCATACCGGCGCAGCTGAACGACAAAAACCGGCGCTTCCTTGTCAATTCACTGCGCCGGACCGCTCGGCTGGAGCGTTATGCCGACAGCTTTAACTGGTTGGTGGACGCTGGAGTGGCGCTGCCCTGCTACAATGTGACCGAACCGAAAGCGCCGCTCAAGCTCAATGAGAAGCGAAACCTGTTCAAACTGTTTGCCGCTGACACCGGGCTGCTCTGTGCCCTTTCGATGGACAACATCCAGTTCAGCATTTTGCAAGGGGATATGAGTGTGAACATGGGCAATATTCTGGAAAACATGATGGCGCAGATGTTCACCGCCAACGGATTTTCACTGCATTATTTCGACACGCACAGGTACGGCGAGCTGGATTTCGTGTTGCAGAACGGGACTGGCGTTGATCTGTTGGAGATTAAGTCCGGCCGCGATTACAAACGCCATGCGGCGTTGGATAAGATTCGCCAGGTTTCCGAGTGGAACACCCGAAAATCGCTCGTTTTCTGTAAGGGAAATGTACAGAGCGAGGACGGCATATTGTACCTGCCCTGGTATATGGCGATGTTTTACGCGCAGACAGCACTGCCGGAGGGCCTGATCTATCAGGTGGATTTGAGCGATCTGCCAAACTGATCCATAATAGCTCCGGCGTGTGATACATGTGACGGTGTTATATCGTGGAAAGGTTTCCTGCATAAATATGGCGTTGCACTGGATGAAACTATTATCAACCAGCAGAATGTCAAAATGGTCATCGTAGCAACCGCAATGGACAACAGTACAGAACGGATTATTACCTATCTGCGTAACACTTATATGGTGGATATTAACATTTTGTTTTTCCATGTGTTCAGCTATAATGACAAGCGTTTCATCAGCCGTGCTTGGTTTGCCGAAGACGCCGAGGAAGCACCAGCACCGGTAGCTCCCGTAGGCAATCTGTGGCATATTGCTATCACCAAAGCCAACAGACTTTGGCGGCAATACCGCCACACGATCCACCAGAACCAACAACAGCCCGGACTTTCCATCCGGGCTGTTGCGCATGTGGTTGGCGTGGCAGTTTATCCCCGCGGCCAAAACAGCGGCTTCGCTTTCACCAGCTTGAGCAGGGCCGTATCGGCTGCCTCGGTGTATCCGCCCGCAGCGATGCGTACATTGCGCAGGTTATTGAGCGAGTTGCGGGCCAGGCGGAAGACAGCAAAGTGGCAAAACAAAGCGGTCCGCCGGGAAGCCGTTGCATTCCGGCGGGCCGCTTTTGCGTATCCGATTGAGGTACGGCAGCCGCTGATGGCGTGGGCCTCCCCTGCCCCGCTGTGCTGTAAAAAAGCGGCAAGCGCCCGCGTTTGGGACTCCTGCCGCTTTGAAAGGGGGACGATGCACTTACATCGTCTGCTCGTAGAGTTTGATGATGTCCTTGACGGTGCTCTGGCGCGGATTGGCGGGGATGTTGCCGCTCTTCATCGCATCGGCCGCCATGGCGGGGATCTTGTCGGCGGTGACACCCACCTCGCTCAGCGTGGCGGGGATGCCCAGTTGCTCGTTGAGGCGGCGCAGCTCCTCCACCAGCATATCGGGGGTGAAGTGGCTGACCGGCCCGTCGCCCTGACGGATGTAGTTGTAGATGACCTCATACCGGCCGTGGTCGGCCAGGGCGTTGTACGCCATGACGTTGGGCAGCAGGATGGAGTTAGCCACACCGTGCGGAACATTGAAGTAGCCGCTGACCGGATGACTCATTGCGTGCACATTGCCCAGGCGGGCCCAGGCAAAGGCCATACCCGCGAATGTGGAACCGAGCATCATGGCACAGGCTGCTTCTTCATCCTGGCGGTTGGCCACAAAGCGGCGCAGGTTGGCGCCGATGAGCTCCATCGCCTTCTCCGCCATCGCGTCGGAGAACGGCGTGGCATTGCGGGAGATGTAGGCCTCGATCGCATGGATCAGCGCGTCGACGCCGCAGGAGGCTGCGATGGAGGCAGGCGCGGTCATGATGAGTTCGGGGTCCAGCACCGCGTACTTGGGCAGGATCTCGTAGCTGAACACCGACAGCTTGTAGTTGCGGGAGGTGTCAGTGATGACGGCGGAGGCCGTGACCTCGCTGCCGGTACCGGCGGTGGTAGGAATGGCAATCATCGGGACGATGGGACCGGGCACTTTGAAGTTGCCCTCATACTCGGTGATGTTGCCGCCGTAGTTGGCCAGCACGCCGACCGCTTTGCCCACGTCCATCGAGCTGCCGCCGCCAAGCGCCACGATGCCCGCGGCGCCGCAGGATTTATACAGCGCAGTGGCCTCGTTGACCACTTCTACGGTGGGGTTGGGCACCACGTCCAGGTAGGCCGTGCAGGCCAGGCCCGCTTTGAGGATGATGTCCTGCACCTTTTTGACAACGCCGATCTTTTCCAGTCCGCGGTCGGAAACCAGCAGCACATGGGGCACACCACTTTCCTGCAGGATCTGCGGCAGCTGCTTGAGACTGCCCATTCCAAAGCGGATGGTTTGGGGAACGGTAAAGTTGAAATCTTTCATGATGGTGATTCCTTTCCTAATGCATTGGTCGCCGGTTACTTAGAAGTGCAGCTCCGTGCGCTGGATCAGGTCCTTCTGCAGCGGCTTGCCCAGCTCGACGAAGTAGGCGCTGTACCCAGCCACGCGGACCAGCATATCCTTGTAGTCCTCGGGCTTCTTCTGGGCGGCACGCATGGTGTCGGCACTCATGATGTTGAACTGGACGTGCATCGGTCCTTTGTGCATATACTCTTCAATGAAGTTGACAAGGTTGTCGCGGCCTTCGACGCCGGTGACGGCTTCCTCGGGGAAGCGCAGGTTCATCAGGGTACCGTTGGTAGCCAGGCTGTGGTCTACTTTGGCCAGCGAGTTGACAATCGCGGTGGGGCCGTTGATGTCGTGGGAGCCAGCATCGGTGTGGACCGGGCCCATGTTGTCCGAGATAGCCTCGCCCTTCTTGCGCCCGTCCACCGAGGCGTTGGTGTTCAGGCCCATCGCCACGTTGGCGTTGACCGAGTAGACGCCGGGACTGAAGATGCCGCCGCGCGGGGTCTTGCGACCCGCAATGTGCTTGCAGTAGGTTTCGAACATGAACTTGAACAGCTTGTCGGCGTAGTCATCGTCGTTGCCGTAGTGGTGCACCTTGGAGCTGTTGACCAGGGCGTAGAGCTTTTCGTAACCCTTCCAGTTATGCTTGATGGCCTCGAGCAGGTCGTGGCCGGTACAGCGCTTTTCATCAAAAACCAGCTGCTTGATGGCGGACAGCGAATCGGCACAGGTGGCCATGCCGCTGGCCTGGGGACCGATACCGTTGTACTTGGCGCCGCCCTCGGTCAGGTCGTGGCCGGATTCCATGCAGTCCTCAAACAGGGCGGAAACATAGGGCAGCGGCTTGCGGGCGCGGTGCGCGTTTTCGATCACGCAGAGGCTCGAGCACATCTGGTTGGTCCAGTATTCGAACTGCTCGTCGACGCTTTTGAGCACCTCGTCGAAGTTCTGGTAGGTTTCAAGGCTTCCGGTATCCGGGCCAAGGTGGCCGCCCAGCGCACCGCAACGACTCCAGCGCGGGCAGTGCGGGCCGCAGTCCACACAACGACCGCCGTTGACCACCATCTCCATCATCTTGGGGGTGTTGACGTAGGCGGCGTCATGCCAGCCGTATTCTTTGCCGGGCAGGCTGATTTCGACACAGCCGACGACGCAGTAATCGCGGGCTTCCTCGATGGTCATGCCCTTGCGCATCATGCCCTTGATGGCGGGGGCATCGTTGAACAGTTTTGGGTGACCATACCCGGCACGGATGCACTCCACGGCCTTGACGCGCAGTTCGTAGGGGGTGTTCTCGTGCATGCGCACACAGACCCAGGGGTTCATCATGCGGGTATGGGCAGAGGCTTCCAGCATAAGCATAGTCAGGTCGTTGGTGGCATCGTTGCCGTCACGATCCACGCCGCCGATGGTCAGGCTTTCGCCGCCGAAGCCGCGGCCGTTGCGCAGTGCCATCGAACCCGCATCCTTGAGTTTTGTGGGGTTGTTGAGCTTGACATACTCCACCTCGATGAGTTCGAGTGCGAACTCCTTGGAGATGGTGTGGTTGTCCATATCCCGTTTGTAGTACGGGAACAGCCACTGGTCCATGCGCCCATAGGAGATGGAGTGACCGTTGGATTCCACACAGATCAGCATGGTGGCGAAGTTGAACAGCTGCAGTGCCTGCCAGAAGGTTTTGGGACTTTCGCTGGAGATCACACGGCAATTTTCGGCGATGGCTTCGAGTTCGGCCTTGCGGCGGGGGTTCTGCTCCTCGGCCGCCATCTTGTCAGCCAGCGCCGCGTAGCGCAGCACGTAGTCGATGACAGCGCGGTACATAATGATCATGCCCTGGTAGAACTCCCGCTTGGTCGGAAATTCGGGGTCATGCATGTCCAGCGCGGCCAGCTTTTCCTCGGCACGGCGCAGGATACCGCCGAAACCAATGCGCATCAGGCGGGCGTAATCCACGGCGAGGTGGCCGGTGCCCGCATAGTGGTAGAGGTTGGTCTGGTAGATCTTTTTGCCGGCTTCGGAGCCTTTGAGCTGATCGTCGTCGAGGCGGACGTTGATGTAGTCGTCCAGCGTTTTCCCCTGCCACCAGCTGCAGAGGTTGAGAATCTCCTGGCGCTCCTCGTCGTTGCGGATGTAGAATTGGTCGTGTTCGCGCTCCTCAAAGGGGTGGTGCTGAATCTCGTCAAGAATCCAGTTGACCGAGAACTCGGGGTAGATGGGGGCGGACTTGACCGGGGAAGCGATGTCGCCAACGATCAGGTCATCCTCATAGATATAGATGCTGCAGTTGCGGAGCACGTTATCAAAAGCGCAGGCCACCTTGAGTTTTTCCGGCTGGCCTTCATGCGCCTTGTAACTCTCGGTCACCAGGCGCAGACGTTCCACATCCACGTCGTAGCCGCGGTCCAGGAAGGTCTGGCGCAGACGGTTGATGCGGGGATAGGGCGACCAGTCCTCGTGGTGGACCTGGTAGCCGACGCAGTAGTTTTTGTCAAATGGCTCGGTGCCGCGGGCGGTGGTGTGCGTATTTCCCATCAGGACGACCTCCTATGCGAAAGATGGTTTGAGTTGGTTGCGAAACGAACAGAGAGCGCAGATCACTCCTTTTCCCGCGTGCCGACCAGGCAGTGGATACCGCGGCTGTTGAAGTAATCGGCGATGTCCTCCACCTTTTTCTGGAAGGCTTTGCGGTTCAGGTGCAGGTCGTTCATCGGGTACTCCATGCCGAGGGAGCGGTATTTTTCCTCCCCCAGGCGCATAAAGCTCAGCAACTGCAGCGTGCGGACTCGCCCTCTCATCACAGCCAGGATGAAATCAGCGCTGGCGCGGATGTTGGTCTCGTCGTCATTAACGCCGGGGATCACGGGAATGCGCAGGATCAGTTCTTTTCCGGTTTCGGACAGGCGCTGCAGGTTTTGCAGGATCAGGTGGTTGCCTACGCCGGTATACTGGCGGTGGCGGTCGCTGTCCATCATCTTGAGGTCGGCAATGAACAGGTCGGTAACAGGCAGCACGCGCTCAATTTCCTCCCAGTCGAAGCAGAGGGTGGACTCGCAGCAGGTGTGGTAGCCCTCCGCCCGGCAGGCGGCAAACAGGGTGGCCACAAAGTGGCTCTGGACCAGCGGGTCGCCGCCCGAGACGGTCACGCCGCCGCCCGACCGCTGATAGTAGCCGCGGTCGCGGCGGATGACCTGCATACATTCGTCAACCGACATTTCCCGCCCCCACAGCTTGAGCGCGTCGGAGGGGCATTCCTCCAGGCAGGCGAGGCAGTCAGTGCAGCGGGTGCGGTCGATAGCCGCCAGCTTGCCGACCGTAAAGCGGAAGATGTCGCCCTGCGGGCAGACCTCGGCACAGCCGCCACAGACCCGGCGGCCGATGCACTTGGACCGGTACACCCCGACCTGTGGCTGGGGGACCAGCCCCTCGGGGTTGCTGCACCAGCGGCAGCGCAGCGGGCAGCCTTTGAGAAAGAACTCGGTGCGCAGCCCCGGCCCGTCGTGGATGGTATAACGCTGGACGTTAAAAACAATGCCAGTATCGGTAGCCATAACAGTTATACCTTAACCCCCACGTTCTTGGTGGCGATGATCTCGACGCCGGTATCGGCCACATTGTCCACCAACACCTGACCGATGGTTACAGGCGCCGGGACCGTGACTGTCTTGAGGGCGCGGACCACGTCGAAGATTTTTCCTTTGGGGATGTCGGTGCGGGTCTTGCAGGAGACCACGGGCAGCGTGCCGCCCTGCACCCGCACCGTGCTGGTGACGATGCGGGTGGGGTTGGTGACCTCCTTGCGGCCGTAGGCGTCGCCGCGCGGGCAGGTGTTGCCGGTGACCTTGCTCACCGCGCCGTTTTCCATCTCCACCACCAGCGGGCAGCCCATCGGGCAGCCGATGCAGGTCAGTTCAATCTTTTCCATCGCTTATGCCTCCTCCAGCGTGACGGTGATGTGGTCGGCCGCGGGGTCCTTGCGGAGCAGCTCACCCTTGAGCTGGATGGTCTCCATCTCGCCGGGGGCCAGCACCGGGCGCTTGCGGGTGAAGATGCAGGTATCGCCCAGGTAGACGGCGATCTTCTTGTTCTTGTACACAGCCCCGACGCGGAAGCGCAGCGTCACCTTGTCGCCCGCGCAGGCGGGGCGGATGGCGGTGGGCACGGTGTACCGCACGCCGTTTTCGCAGCGGACAGGCAGCGAAGCCGCATCGGCCCCCTGCTCCCCGTTTTGGATATAGGCCGCCGCATGGGCGCCCGCCGAACCGGCTTCCTCCGAGACATAGTCCACCAGGTCATGCACATGCAGCACGTTGCCCGCAGCAAACACGCCGGGGATGTTGGTTTCCAGGCTCTCGTTGACCTTGGGACCGTTGGTTGTGGGGTTGAGCTCGACCCCGGCCGCACGGCTGAGCTCATTTTCAGGCAGCAGCCCGCAGGAGAGCAGCAGGGTGTCACAGTCATAGTGTTCCTCGGTGCCGGGCACCGGCTTGCCGTTTTCCACCCGGGCCAGCGTGATGCCCTCCACCCGCTCTTTGCCCTGGATGTCCACCACCGTATGGCTGAGTTTCAGCGGAATGCCGAAGTCATCCAGGCACTGAACGATGTTGCGCTTGAGCCCGCCGGAGTAGGGCATCAGCTCGGCCACCACCTGCACCCTGGCGCCTTCCAGCGTCATGCGGCGGGCCATGATCAGGCCGATGTCCCCCGAACCGAGGATGACCACCTTGCGCCCGGGCATGTAGCCTTCCATGTTGACAAGGCGCTGGGCGGTGCCGGCGGTAAAGATGCCTGCCGGGCGGTATCCGGGAATGTTCAGCGCGCCGCGGGGCCGTTCCCGGCAGCCCATGGCCAGAATGACCGCTTTGGGGTGCAGCTGAAACAGGCCGTCCTGCCGGTTCATGGCGGTGACCGTCTTGTCGGCAGCCAGGTCGAGCACCATGGTGTTGAGTTTGCAGGGAATGTCCATCTCCCTGACCTGGGCGATGAACCGGCCGGCGTATTCGGGGCCGGTGAGTTCCTCCTTAAATGTATGCAGGCCGAAGCCATTGTGGATGCACTGGTTCAGAATGCCGCCCAGTTCGTTGTCCCGTTCGAGGATCAAAATATCCTGAATGCCCTGGCGGCGCGCCTCCACAGCGGCTGCCAGACCGGCGGGGCCTCCGCCGATGATGACCAGATCTACGTTCTTCATCTTCCCTTCCCCCTTACAGCGCGTCCTTGTTGGTGCCGACAATGATCTTGGAATCGCCGCCGGACTTGGTGATCGCGCTGAGCGGCAGGTTCAGCTCCCGCGCGAGAATCTCCATGACACGCGGGCTGCAGAAACCGGCCTGGCAGCGGCCCATTCCGGCGCGGGTGCGGCGCTTGACCCCGTCCAGGCTGCGGGCGCCGGGCACCCGATGGATGGCGTCGATGATCTCGCCCTCGGTGACGCTCTCACAGCGGCAGATGATCTGGCCGTAGGCGGGATTCCGGCGGATCAGCTCGGCCCGCTCCTCAAACGACAGCGTCTTGGGGTCGAGGATGCCCTTGCGGGTGGGGTCGAAGGCAGGGTTTTTCTCAAGATGCAGCGCCTTGGCCGCCAGATCGGCCACCATGGCGCCGATGGCCGGCGCGCTGGACAGGCCCGGCGACTCGATGGCCGCGCAGTCCACAAAGCCGGGGGCGATCTCCCCGATAAAGAAATCGTGACGGGGTTCGTGGGCGCGCAAACCGGCAAAGCTGGTGATGGTCTGGCGCATGGGAAGATCCTTGACCGCCAGGCCGGACTTGGCACGGACTTCCTCCAGCCCGGCGGCGGTGGTGTTGGTGGCCTCCTTGTCCTCCACGTCGATGGCGGTGGGGCCGACCAGCAGGTTGCCGTGGACGGTGGGGGTGACCAGCACCCCCTTGCCATACTTGCCGGGCAGCTGGAAGACCGTATGGCGTACATGGTCGCCGGCGGTGTGGTCCAGCAGGAAGTAGTCGCCCCGGCGGGGGATGATCCGCATCGGGTCAGCCGGGGCCGCCATGTTGTGCAGTACGTCCGCATAGACGCCGGCGGCGTTGACCACCAGGCGGGTGTCATAGCTGCCGCGGTCGGTGTGGACCCGCCAGCCGCCCGCGACGGGTTCGACCCCGGTGACGGTGGTGTCAAACTGGAACTTGACGCCGTTTTTGGCGGCGTTCTCCGCAAAGGCGTAGGTCATGCCGAAGGGGCAGACGATGCCGCCGGTGGGCGCCCACAAGGCCGCCACCGCATCGTCCGACACGTTGGGCTCCATGGCCACGAGCTCGTCCCGCTCGATGATGCGCAGGCCCTCTACCCCGTTTTGCACGCCGTTTTCGTACAGCTGCTGCAGTTTGGGGCGGTCCTCTTCACTCAGGCAGACCACCAGACTGCCGCACTGCCGGTAAGCGAAGTCCAGTTCCCTGGCCAGGGCGGGCATCCGACGGCTGCCCTCCACATTCAGCTTGGCCATCAGGCTGCCGTGGGCGGCGTCGAAACCGGCATGAACGATGGCGCTGTTGGCCTTGGAGGTGCCGCAGCAGACATCTTCCTCTTTGTCCAGCACCAGGATGTCCGCCTGGTAGCGGGAGAGCTCCCGTGCGCTGGCGCAGCCGGACACGCCGGCGCCAATGATGATCACATCCATCATAAGTCCATATTTCTCCTTATTCATTCCCTGCGGGGTCTGGCCCCGGATCATTCCTCATTCACATCTTTGGCCCAGCCGAAGGAACAGCGCACCGCCTTCTGCCAGCCGCGCAGCCGCCGGGTGCGCTCGGCCGCGGTGATCTGCGGGCGGAACACCCGGTCCACCGCCCAGTTCTGCCGCACCTGCTCCGGCGACTGCCAATACCCCACTGCCAGGCCGGCCAGGTAGGCCGCGCCCAGGGCGGTGGTCTCGACACATTTGGGCCGCTTGACCGGCAGGTCACTGATGTCGGCCATCGTCTGCAGCAGGTAGTTGTTGGCCGAGGCGCCGCCGTCCACCTGCAGTTTGGTCATCGTGATGCCGGAATCCGCCTGCATGGCGTGGAGCACATCGTTGACCTGATAGCACTGGCTGTCCAGCGTGGCACGGACGATGTGGTATTTGTTGACGCCGCGGGTCAGCCCCACGATGGTGCCGCGGGCGTACTGGTCCCAATAGGGGGCGCCCAGACCGGTGAAAGCCGGCACCACATAGCAGCCGTTGGTATCCTTGACCTTGTTGGCCATGTATTCCGAGTCGCGGGCATCCTCCAGCAGGCGGAGTTCGTCCCGCAGCCACTGGATGGCCGCACCGGCCACAAAGATGGAGCCTTCCAAGGCATAGTAGACCTTGCCGCCGAGACCCCAGGCGATGGTGGTGACCAGACCGTTTTGGGAATAGACCGGCCGCTCGCCGGTGTTCATCAGCATGAAGCCGCCGGTGCCGAAGGTGTTCTTGGCCTCGCCCTCCTCAAAGCAGGTCTGGCCGAACAGCGCGGCCTGCTGGTCCCCGGCCGCACCGGCGATCTTGATCTCGCCGCCGAAGTGCATCGGGTCGGCATATTCATAGAAGCAACTGGAGGGCATCGGCTTGGGCAGCATGCAGCGCGGGATGTCCAGCTCCTGCAAAATCTCGTCGTCCCAGTCCAGGGTATGGATGTTGAACATCATCGTGCGGCTGGCGTTGGAATAGTCTGTGATGTGGATCTTGCCGCAGGTCAGCTTCCAGATCAGCCAGGTTTCCACCGTGCCGAACAGCAGTTCCCCGGCTTCGGCCCGCCGCCGGGCGCCGGGCACATTGTCCAGGATCCACTTGAGCTTGGTGGCCGAGAAATAGGCGTCGATGACAAGACCGGTCTTCTGGCGGAACTTTTCGGTCAGGCCGCGGGCCTTGAGCTGGTCGCAGTACTCGCTGGTGCGGCGGCACTGCCAGACGATGGCATGGCAGACCGGCTCGCCGGTATCCCGGTCCCAGACGATGGTGGTCTCCCGCTGGTTGGTGATGCCGATGGCGGCAATATCCTCCGCGCTGGCGCCGATCTGGTTCATCGCCGACAGCGCCACCCCCAGCTGGGTGGTCCAGATCTCGTTGGCGTCATGCTCGACCCAACCGGGTTTGGGGAAATACTGGGTGAACTCTTTTTGAGCGACACTGCACATCTCCCCGGCTTCGTTGAACAGGATGCAGCGGTTGGAGGTGGTCCCTGCATCCAGCGCCATGATGTAGGCCATAGGGCATTCTCCTTAAAAAGTGTATTTATACAACAAAAAGTGCAGAGGAACGCATGGTCGCCCTGCGGGCGACGGCGCCTTCCATTCTGCACTTCAGCTTTGAGGTAGGTTGTCCCTATTCCTGGTAAAACAGCTCACTTGCCACAATCGCCAGCGGACCGATGTAATCAATCTTGCCAGCCAGTTCCGACATCACGACATAGTTTTCATCGTAATGCGGATCGTAGCGTTTACACGCCGCCCGAAAACGTTCGAGGAAATGCGGCAGTGCAAACATGTTGCCGTACAAGATCAACCGGTCAGGGGCCAACATGGTCAACATGCCGCCGGTCACATGGGCCATCATCTCGAACGCCTCATCCAGCAGTTTCCACATACCGGGGTCATCGAGTTCGGCCAGTCGGGGCAGGTCGCGGGTGGTGATCTCGGAAGGCTCACCGCCGACAGCCTGCCACAATTTCGGTGTGGCGGTGGGGCTGCAAGCTTCCTGCAGCCGCCTGACCAGCGGATGGCTGGCCACCATCGTTTCCAAACAGCCACGGCGGCCGCAGTAGCAGCGTGCGCCGTTGCGGTACACGACCCGAACATGACCGATCTCGGCGTTCTTGAACGCCTGGCTTTCATAGATGTGACCGTCTGCCACAATGGCGGAGCCAACGCCCGGCCCCCATTTGAGGAAAATCAGATTACACCGGGTCTTGCCCATGCCGTACAGCAGTTCGGCCTGGGCGAAAGCGCGGACGTTGTTTTCCAGCAGAACCGGGCAATCCAACGCCTGCTGCAGGCAATCTACCACCGGGACCGGTTTGTCCCAGATACGGTAAGCGTGCTGGCTGACCCCTTTGCGGCGGTCAACCGGACCGGGCACCGAAACCCCTGCGCCCAGCAGCTGGCTGCGGCGCACCCCAGCTTCCCACATGAGGACCTTGCCGGTGTCAGCCACGGCTTTCAAGAATTCTTCCGCTGGCACCTCGGTATCGGTCTGGATCTTCCGGGTCGTGCAGTGCTCCCCGTGAAGATCACAGATAGAAAGGCTGGTTACGGGCGTTTCGATGCAGATGGACAACACATAGCGGTACTCGTAATTTACGTCCAACAGGACCTTGCGGCGGCCAACACGGTTACTTTCCTGAACTTCGCCCACTTCATACAGCATTCCATCGCTGAGCAAGGCTGCGCACAGGACCGTGACACTGGCAGGCGTCAAGCCCAGCTGTGCCGCAATATCCTTGCGCGACATCGGCCCCTTATCGTTGAGCAGCTTCAAGATCGAGCTTTGGTTTCTGCTCTTAACATTTTCCATATTGATGCCGGTATATCCCATAGCTGTCTACCCTTTATTTCATCAGCTGCACCGCGGCAGAGCGGGCGCTTATCTGAAGAAGCACGAATTAATTATTTTTGTATAACAAATTGTTTTTCTTCAGTATACTAGACGCTGATGAAATTAGCAAGAACAGCTTGCAAAAAAATCGGACGCAGGGTGAGAAACGCTTGGGGTGTATCTGATAAATCAAAAGTGCGGGGGATTTTTCAGATATATCTCAAAACTTGCAGACTTCGACGCCCAACATGCGCCCCAGTTTTTCGAGTTCGTTGGCAACGGTGCCGTAGGCAACCACAAAGTGTGGCTCCCAGCCGTCCTTGACGCTGCCGTAGACGATCTCTTTGGCGTTGTTGACGGTCTTGACCACAATGGAGGTACCGTAGAACTGTTTGGGTTTGTCCAGGGCGGCGCCCTCCGCGATGAAGAAGCGGAAGGAACCGTCCGGGTTGCGGCCGATGCGGAAGATGGTAACATGGTCGGCAGCCTCACAGCCGAACTCCATGGTGGGGCCGATCTTGCGATTGCAGTGTACACCGACCTGGGCGCCGGTATCCTTGCGGGCCAGGTTGCAGGCGGCCATGCCGCAGTGCCAGAAGGTAATGGTGTTCTCTTTCTCATCCATCGAGACGGGGTCGCCAAAGAAGCAGGCTTTGTTGGTCAGCTCGCTGCCGACAAACATGGACAGCGCACCGTAGGCGTCGGACTCGCAGCTGGCGGAAACGCCGTTGGCGTTGAGAAGCGAGAGCACGGTGCAGACCGGCGTGCCGAAGGCGGTGAAGAAGTCGGGCCAGCAGCGGGAGCAGATTGCGCCGATCCGGTTTTCACCGACATAGGTCTTATAGGCCTTGTACAGGCGGGCAAAGTCCTTGACGTTCTTTTCGGGCATCTCATCAAGGCCGACCAGCGTCTTGCGTGCTTCCTCGAGGTCAGCGGCGACCTCCTCGTCGGTATAGGCCTTGGCCTTGTCGATGAGTTCGCGCGCTTCGATGGAGTCGAGGGTGGTGCCGAAGGTGTGCATCATCTCGGCGTCCAGCGCCCGGCCGAAGCCGAAGCCCTGCGGGGTATGGCCGATGGCGAGCAGCTTGAGCTGGCGCAGATCCACCTTGACCTTGGCGGCACGGATGGCGGCGCCGATTTCGGTAACGACTTCCTCCTCGCCGGGGGCGCCAAACACATACTCAAACTGGCCGGGGCCGCGGAAGGCGGTGATCGCGTTGGCGGCCGAGTAAGCGCCGGTCAGGCTGTTCAGACGCAGGCGGGTGCCGTCGATAACCGGCTCGCGCAGGGTCCACAGGATAATCGGGCAGGGGAAGCGCTTGAGCACCTCGCTGGCATAGGCCGCGTTGGCGAAGGTGATGTTCTGCAGCACCACGAGGTCGGGATTGATGGTGTCGAGGTAGGCGTTGAGATCGTCAACGCTGAGCAGCATCTTTTCAGGGAACACACAGGCGTCGGTCAGGCCCTTGAGCATAGCGACCGATTTATCGAACTGGTCCTGGGCGCTTTCCAGGTGGAAGGTGCCAACACCGATGGGGACATAAGCAACTTGAAAAGCCATGTAATTCACACTCCTTGCAATAGGACTGGAAGCATCCGTCTCCCCCGCTTACTTGACCAGCAGGGACAGGCCGGAGATAAACAGCAGTATGTAGGTCAGCTTCATGAACACGAGCTGACTCATGCGGGCATACAATTTGCTGCCGATGAACATACCCACGAACAGGAACGGCAGCGAGATCAGGCCGGCAACCGCCGTGTCTGCCGTCCACAGACCGGCCTGAACATCCTGAAACAGGATCAGACTGTTCAAGAAGATCCACACCGTCGAGATGGTGGCACGGAAAACGACCTTGTCCTGAATGCGGCGGGTCAGGTAGCTGATCAGCAGCGGACCACCGCTGACAAACAGTCCGTGGATAATACCCGCGAGGGCCAGCAGCCCGTAGGCTGCCGGCCCGCTGTGCGCGGGTTTGACCTCATCCAAATCCTTGGTCGGACGGACCAGCCTGTAAAAGCCATGGACAGATAATACAACAACGAAAACGCCCAGGAGTTTGTACAGCAGCTGTTCCTTGTCGGCAAAGAACCCGTGGATGAAGGACGCGGCCATGATCCCGGCCGCCATAATGACGACGATGCGCAGCAGCTCTTTCCAGTCCACCTTTTTATAGTTGCCTATAAAGACGTAGATGCCGGAGAAGATGGCCAGCACATTGAGGATCGGCTTGGCTATGTTGTAGCCCACCAGCATCAACCCGGGCGGCATGGCCAAGATGGTCCCGGCAAAGCCGGTGATGCCTTGGATGATGTTGGTCAATAGAATGACAATATAGAACAGAATTTGGTTGAGCATTGGTTATTTCCCGTATTTGGCCCGGATGCTCTCAAACAGTTCACTCCAGGTCGAGCCCTTCTTGTAAAAGACCGGGGTGTCGCCCAGGGGCGCCAGCACCACGTTGTTGCCGTGGCCGTACTCTTTGCCGGTCCACAGGTGGACCCACCCGTCGCTGGGCAGGTAGACGTTCCATTCGGTCTTGCCACCCTGCCAGACCGGCGCTACCAGCAGATCGGAGCCGTACAGGTACTCAAACTGCTGGGTATAGCTTTCGGCGTCATCCTCGTAATGCAGGAAGAGCGGCCGCTGCACCGGCGTGCCCTTGGCGGCGTTTTCGGCCACGAGGGTCTTGGTGTAGGGGGCGAGCATGGTATAGACATCCACCAGCCGGGCCAGCTGGGTCATGCAGTCCTCGTCTTCATAATACTGGAAGTTGGTGTCGGGACGGTTGCCCTCATGGGTGCGCATGACCGGCATGAAAGCGGCCATTTCGGCCCAACGCAGGAACACTTCCTTGGTGCGGCAGTTGTCGAACAGCGAAGTGTAGCCGCCAATATCGCAGTGGTTGAGGCCGCAGCCGGTCATACCGGCGCTGAGCGCCGCGCAGATCACGGTGCACAGGCCGTCATGGCGGGAGAAGTCAACGCTCTGGTCACCGGCCCACAGCAGCGTACAATATTTCTGGCTGCCAGTGCCGCCCGCACGCATGAAATAGACGACCTCGCCCAGCTTGCCGCTCTCCTTGACGGCGTCATAGTTGCACTGCGCCCACCGGGCAGGCCAGCGGTTGTGCTCGATCATCGGGCTGACGCCGTTGGACAGCACGATATCGTCGGTGGGCAGGTACTCGCCAAAGTCGGCCATCCAGCCGTCGATGCCGATGTCGATGGAACACTGCTTGATAACACGGTCCTTGAACCAGGTGTATGCCTTGGGATCGGTCAGGTCCACGACACCGCAGTAGAACTCACCAAAGTCGACGAGGTAGTCGGAGCCGTCGCTCTTTTTGGCAAAAACGCCGAGGCGCTTGCCTTCCTCATAGAGTTCGCCGTCGTTGACAAGGTAGGGATTGATATAACCCAGGAACTTGATGCCGCTCTTGTGCAGCTCCTCAATGTGTTTGGGCAGGTCGGGGTACATTTCCTTGTGGTAATGCCAGTCCCATTGCAGACGCTTGCCAAAGCTGGTGACGCGCTTGCCGCACCAGTCCTGACACCACAGACCGGCCACTTTGATGCCCTTTTCGAGGCTCTTGTTCAGGATGCCGAAGCTGCGCTCGTTGCCGCCCTGGGCGCCGATGATGAGGCCGTTGTACACCCAGTCGGGCAGCTCGGGCTGGCGGCCCAGGAAGGCGGTCAGCTTTTCGAGCAGTTCGACAAAGGTGGGCGCGGCTTCCAGCCGGATGCTCGCGGGTACCGCCCACGTCTGCAGTTCGTGGTAGGCCTCGTTGCGGAAGTCGAAATCCGCGTAGGCCGTGCAGTCCACATGCAGATAGTAGTGGCGGCTGGACACGAAGGTCGGCTCAGGGTAGTTGGTGTTGTAGTAGTCGCCGCCCGCGCCGCCGTTTTCCACGTCGCTGCGCCAGGTCACATAGGTGGTCTTATCGCGGCCGACGCCCGGTTCGCTGGTCCACAGCGGGAAATGGCGGCCGCGCAGATCAAAGTAGCTCATCTGTTCGCCGCAGCCGTAGATGTGCTCGGCCTTGTCAGCCTGCACGCGGAACCAAAAACGATTGATGTTCTCGGCTGCCCGCTTGGCGGTCAGGGTGACGGCATCGTCCTGCTGGGTGACCAGCAGCTGCAGCTGCCCTTCGAGGTCCAGCAGCAGACCTTCGGAGGTCTGCTCGGCGCCGGTCAGGGTCAGAGGGCGGCGCTCGATAACATGGTCGTCGATCTTGAAGTTGCCGCGGTACATGTCGACGGTTTCCTCGCCATAACCGACATAGACCATGGGGGTGGACGCATCGGTATGCAGCAGCACATCGGCGCCATTCTTCAGGGTAAATGCCTGATTGTTGACAACAATTTCCATCTTGACACCTCCGTCAAGGGGATGTAGGGTGTGGAATCAGTATTTGAGTTCCTTGTTCTCCCCCACCAGACCGGGGTGCGCGCCCTGCTTGATGAGCGGTTCGCGCTCGGGGTGGGCGATGACCCACTTGTTGCGCTGCAAAAGCAGCTGGCTTTCGGGGTCGCCGTTCGGGTTTTTGGAATCCAGCGGGGTGTTGGTGCCCCGCGGCAGGATCACGATGCCCTTGAACCCTTCGTCACAGACACGGCAGGGGGACAGGTGCAGCGTGGTCTGGTACATTTCAAACGCCGTGCCCTTCGGGACGAAAAAAACCTTGGCATTCTCAAACCGGTAGGTATTGCCCGTCTCTATCTGCCAAACATGCCCGAGAATGAGCATCATATCGGTAACAGCAACGTTGATCTCACTTCCCTTGTGGTACTCAAAACCGTTCCAGGTGGTGTTGCGGCCGTTGCAGTAGCCGACCTCGATGGGCATATCGCCGTAGAAGGTTGCCCGAATCTCGGCGGCCAGCGGCATGGCTTCCATCTGGGGCACACTGGCCACATAGATGTTGCCGTTTTCCGGAATCGGGGTTTCCCGCTCCATATAATCGATCATGTCGGTGAAGTCGTAGCCGGTGATGACCCGGCCGTAGGGGGCGAACGCGGGGTCGTTCACATCCAAAACCGGCACGTCGTTGACTTCATTCAGATGTTGCAGCATGCTCATTGATTTTCCTCCAAGGCTCAGTGGCCGCGGACAATCTTGATGGTGGAGCGCCAGTCGTCGGGGCCCATGCCCTGCTCCATCGCCTTGTCATAGACCTTCTTGACATTGGCCTCGCCCGGCATGTCAAAGCCGACTTCCTTGGCCAGGTTCATGCAGATGCCCACATCCTTGGCCGCGTTGGCCAGTGAGAACGCCGTGGTATAATCTTCGTCCTGCAGTTTCTGCCACTGGCCGTCGAGGTAGAAGTTCTGGCCGCCGCCGTAGGAGATGGCGGTGGCATAGTCCTTGACCGAGATTCCCTCGAGCTGGGCCAAGGACAGCGTCTCGTTGACGCCGTTCTGAATCTGGGTGACCAGCGCGTTGTGGCAGATCTTCATGACCAGACCCTTGCCGTTGCCGCCCATGCGGATGATATTCTCGCCCATGTAGGCCAGAATCGGGCGCATGGCCTCGCAGGTAGCTTCGTCGCCGCCCATGTAGATGCCAAGCGTACCGGCTATGGCGGCAGGCTTGCTCTTGACGACAGGGGCGTCCATGAACTCGGCACCGGTGGCCTTGACCATCTCGCTGATCCGAACCGAGACGCTCGGGTCGATGGTGGACATATCAATGCAGGTCTTGCCGGGCCCGAGCACAGGCAGGATTTCTTTATAGACGCTCATCGAATGTTCAGATTTGGGGACCATCGAGATGATGACGTCCGACTTCTCGGCCAGCTCCACCGAGTTTTTGCATGCCACGGCGCCCTTGGACGCCAGCAGTTCCACCTTGGCAGACACGAAGTCGAAGCAGTAGACGGTATCGTCATGCTTCTTGACGATGTTTTCGCACATGGACTCACCCATGATGCCCAGACCGATAAAGCCGATTTTCATACGCTGTCTCTCCTTTAATGATAGCGTGTTTGCAGTTTTGCCAGGCTTACTCGGTGGCAGTGTTGTCCCACGCATTGCAGAAGGTGCCGATGCCCTGGGTCGTGTAGGCGTGCTTCATGCAGTCCTGATAAACGGCCAGGCCGCAGGTGACGATGTCGGCGCCCGCAACCGCGCAGTCCACGATCTGCTTCGGGGTGCGGATGGCCGCGCAGATGATCTGAGTCTTGCCGTAGTAGCCGTAGTTCTTGTAGATGTCGACAATGTCTTTGATATACTGGCGGCAATCCTCGCCGTTGGCTTCCTTCCAGCCGATGAAGGGAGAGACGAACAGAGAGCCATTCTTGGCCGGCAGAATGGCCTGCGCCGGGCTGAACACCAGGGTCACGTTGGTGCGGATGCCCTCCTTCTCGAGGCGGCGGGCCGCGGCGACGCCGGCTTCGGTGCAGGGGATCTTGATGACAAAGTTGCTGCAGATCGGGGCGACCTTCTTGGCTGCGGCGATCATCTCTTCAGTGTCATCCAGATGGGGATTGATCTCGACCGAGACGGGGAATTTTTCGTAGCCGTCCAGGCCCTCTTCCTTGATCCAGTTGGCGATGTCGGTGATGGCGGTCAGGAAGGGCTTGCCGCTGAGCATGATGTGACGGGGGTTGGTAGTGACGCCGTCAATGCCGAAAGTGTTGTAGGCGAGCTTGATTTCGTCGAGCTTGGCGCTGTCCAGGAAGTACTTCATAACTGATTCTCTCCTTTTTTGAATTCAATGCGTTGAAAACCTTCATTCACAGCAGCGGCGTGGCAATCGCATAAAGCTGTGCAGTGGGACCTTCCCGCCTCTCCCCCGCCGTTTGCGTCTGGCAGAGAGGGCGGTGTGAAGGCCTGGGAATCGCGGGCCGAACAGGCACCCTTTATGATTCTATGATACTCCGGCCAGACGGGCAGGTCAATAATTAATTCAACGAATTTACTAATATCTTTTTGTGCATTCTGCACGTTCTTCGTACTTATTATAGAAAGCGGGACGCCGCCACCTGGCGACGCCCCGCTTTCCCGCTTTTGCGGTGTATTCAGGAGTAGAGGAAACGCTTTGTAAACAAGACTAAGTCCGGATCAATCTTCATGGCTGCCGTACAGAGAGTCATCCAGGCGCGCATTCTTGTCCGTACTGCGGCCCAGCTGCTTTTCGACCTCTGCCATCTTCTTGTCGCTCAGGTTGTACACCAGACCCATGGCGACAGCAATCATCACCGCGCCGACCAGCAGGTAGATGGCGGCCAGGTTTTTGACATTCAGGCCGACACCGGCTGCCTGTTCCAGCGCATCCAGGTTTTCGTCGTAGCCGGTCCAGGTCATGGCAACACCCAGCAGCGCAGCGCCGACGCCGGAGCCGATCTTGCGGAACAGCGTCACGCAGGAGTAGACAGAGCCTTCCTCGCGGCGGCCGGTCTTGGCTTCCATGTAGTCGATGCAGTCAGAGATCAGAGCCCAGACCAACAGGGTGAAAGCGCCCTGCAGCAGGCCGATGATGCCGGAAACGATGACCCAGCTCAGCGGCGTGGACATCGGGCTGATGATCATGTAGATGGTAAGGGCGATGACCGCAATGAAGGGCACGGAACTCCAGAATTTTTTGTCCGCGATTTTCAGCATCGGGCGAATAAAAATCATCATGGCGATCTGGACGCCGTAAGACACAAGCTGCGTCACGCTGATCCAGCTGGTGTCATGGTAATACAGCATGAAAACGTACTGGTTGGTGGAAGCGGTGTTCTGCATAAACATCAGCAGCGCCACAGAGGCAATGATCAGGCCGATCATCGGGCGGCTGCTCAGGCAGCGGGCGAAGGTAACCATAAAGTGCGGCTGGTCTTCCTTCTTCGCGTCGGGGTCGTCGACATGAATAACGCGCTCAGTGCAGAGCTTGAGGGTGCCCATCAAGCAGAACCAGGTGAAGATGGCCATGGCGATGGCGGTCCACAGGAAGCGCTCGGGAATGGGGTCACTGGTGACCTGGTTGTAGAGGATCAGGGGCAGGATAACGCCCGCGGGCACGTTGCCCACCAGGGAACCGGCGGAACGCCATTTGGAAAGGTCGGCGCGCTCCATATCGTCGGTGGTCATAACCGAAGCCATAGTGCCATAGGGCACGTTGACGATGGTGTAGCACATATCCCACAACACATAGGAAACCACGCAAGCCGCAAGCTTGATGGGGTAAGCCGCGTCAAACAGCGGCATGAACATCAGCATGGTCACGCCGGACAGCAAGAAGCTGCCGAAGAAAATCCAAGGCTTGAACTTATCTTTGCCATTCTTCGGGCGGATCTTGTCGCACAAAGAACCGATCAGCGGGTCGTTGACGCCGTCCCAAATCTTGGTCAGCAGGATCAAAAGGCCGTAGTGAGCCGGGTTGATGCCGAGCACGGTAACATAGTAGACCATGAAGAACGAGCTCTGCATAACGAAGGACAGGTTACAGCCAAAGTCGCCCAAAGCGTAACCGATTTTATCCTTCCAACCGAATGGAGGTACATTCTCGCGCAGTTTAATTTGAGCCATTTGCAATTCTCCTTTGCTTGCGCCGCCCGGTTCCCGCCGGAACGGCGTTACTCAGTTGCTGAACGGATTCGCTCCTCCCTGCTATGCTTCTCGGTTGCCACGCCGCTGTACGAAGACATAAGAGTCGGAAATTTGATTAATTTGCTTAATCAACTTACAATCGAATTATAAACTCCCGTTCACAATTTGTCAACAAAATAATGTCCATTTTTTCTCTATTACCTGTCAATTTTTGTAGAGTATTTTTGTGCATCCTGCGCATTGAAGAACGATGCGCTCGTTTCCTCATCCTTTATAATCCATATATCTGTATTTTCATGTCATAATTCGGACTCTATACACTATGACTGTTCGACCGCATCGGGGAACAAGCCACTGGACGATGCAGTCATCTACCGCCACCTGCATAAAATGGATCAACCGCCCGCAGTATCTCGAGCGCTTGTTGGGATTGCAGAACACCCCGGACATCAAGATCATCACCGGCATCCGCCGCCGCGGCTACGACTGTATGTGGGCAAACTGTACCAAAAGAAGTGGACTTCGTCACGTTGCGGGGCAGTGAGAAACTGTACATCCAGGTCAGCGACGACATCTCCCGCGGTACGATCTTTGAGCGCGAGGTCGCGCCGCTGCTGGCCATCAAGGACGCCACCCCAAAATGATCCTGGCCCGTACCCGGCACCAGAAATACGACTACGAGGGGATCGCCATTTGCGGTTTGCCGCAGTGACGGCTTGAGGAGTAAGTAAGATCCGCGAACTGCCAACCGGCTACCGGTTGACCACTCTTTCTTCCCTGCCGGTCTCATTTGCCACTTCTTCACGTTCCAGCACTCTTTATCACTATAACAAACAGCGCAAGAATTTGTGCGACCCGCACAAATCCTTGCGCTGTATTTTATGTTTTCCTGCCCATCACCGTCCTCTGCCCCGAAAGACCGCGGGGCGCTCCCTCCCGACAGCGTCAAAACAACAGAAACCGAACCCGCCTTCATCTGGCAGCGGGTTCGGTTTCTGTCTTTATTCAGGTGCATTCACCCCCGGCAAGGCCGGTTGTTCCGCCGGTTTCGCCCCGCGAAAGGAACCGCTTGCCGCGTCCCCCCGCCCCAAACACAAAGGCCGGCCGTGTTTTCTCCACGGCCGGCCTTTTGCGCAGGGGGCAGCCCCGGCACAGGGGGTCAGAGCTCATACCTTGTTCCGTGGAGGTCGGCGCCGCCCTGCCGGAGTTCCGATCCGCCGGGGCGGGAGCTGCCTTTTGTCCCCCCCTTCACCCTTCCGCCCGGGAGGCTTTGAGCACGGCGCTGCTGATTTTGCCCACGGCGATGTAGTTGCGCAGCACCGCGTCCATATCGGTGCCGGGCTCGGGGTTCTGTTCCAGGCTGCCGGTCAGTTCCAGGCGGGCGCCGCCGTCCTCCAGCCCGGTCGGGCGGTAGGCGTTGTGGTAAAACTGCAGGGCCGAGGGCCGGCAGCCTTCGCGGATGCCCCGCAGCTCCTCCGGCGCACAGGCCGGGAAGTTGATGTTCCAGATCTCCCACGGTTCGATCGGGCGGGGCAGCAGTGTCTGCAAAATGTCCGGCAGGCGGGCTTCGACGACCCGGTAGTCGTCCCCCATACCGACAGACACCGCCATCCCCCGCAGGCCGTTGGCCAGCGCCTCCATTGCGGCGCCGACGGTGCCGGAATACAGAATATCCAGCCCCACATTGTAGCCCTGGTTGACCCCCGAAAGCACAAGATCCGGCCTTTGGGGCAGCACACGGGCCAGCGCCGCCTTGACACAGTCGGCCGGGGTGCCGGACACGGTCCAGGCTTCCACCCCGGCGACCGGGAAATCCGGCACGGGGTGCAGCTCAAGCGAGCCGAACACCGTGATGCGGTGGGACATGGCGCTGCACTGCTGGGCCGGCGCCACCACCCAGACCCGGCCGAACCGGGCCGCCACCCGCGCCAGGCAGGCAAGGCCGGGCGAGAGGATGCCATCGTCGTTGACAACAAGAATGTTCAAGAAGAATTCCTCCTTCCGTTGGAGCGGAGCAAAGAAGGGTGCATCCGGAGCCCCGGCACGACCGGCGCAGGGTCTCGCAGATACACCCCTGATTGTATTGTATCTGACCGCAAGATGCGCGTCAAGGAAGGTCAGAGCGTGATGGTCTGCCCGGCCTGCGGCAGAATGCGGCAGCCTGCCCGGGCGCTTGCCACCTGTTCGGGGCGGAAGCTGTGCAGCGGCACCAGGATGCGCGGGGCGATGGTGTCCGCCATCCAGCGCAGATAGTAGGGGCTGGCATGGCCGCCCAGGCTGCGGTAGTCATACGGAACGCCGATCGCCTTAAGCAGCTCGAGGAGTTTGGCATACGAGGCATCGTAGGCGCCCAGCGGCGCGCCGTCCGCATGGAGGTAGCGGCTGACGCAGGGCGTCAGGTCCAGCAGTTCATAGCTGTCGGCATAGTCAAGCTGGAGCACATAGCCGGTCGGGTCGGCCAGCAGTGCGCTGCGGTTCACCACCTGCCATTCCGGCCGGAGCGGGCGGCCGTGGATGGTCGGCCCATAGACATGCAGGCGGGCCTGCGGATAAAAGGCCGCGACATAATCGGCCAGCCGCGCATCCAGCACAAGGGTCCGGCCGGCCGCGGCAAAGTTGTCGATGTGACGCCATACCCGCTCCACGTTGCGCTCGTAATAGTTGACGACCAGCAGCCCCGGTTCCTCCCGGGCCAGCGCCGCGAACTCTTCCAGCAGGGTGTACTCGGTCCGGTCGGGCTCAGTGGGCTCGCTCAGGCTGAGCATGTCCACATCCCCGTTGCTAACCGTGACCCCTTCGGTGATCAGCAGGTCCGCCCCGCGGCAGGCTTCCGCGAATGCGCGGGTGCGTTCCGGGTGGAAGCCGTGGAACCGATAGTCCCCGGTATAGACGAGGGTGCCCGCCGGGGTGCGGATGCGGCAGCCTGCGGCGCCGATGCAGTCATGGTCGATGGGCAGCACCTCCACCGTGATGTCTTCCACGGTGAACTGCCCGCCGTAAGGGACCCCGATGCAGCGGTCATGCCCGCGCATTGTGATGTCCCCCTGGGCCACAAGGCGGCGGTACAGCGTCAGCGACTCGGCGCTCATATACACCGGCACGCCGGGGTCGAGCATATCCAGCCCGCCCATGTGGTCGATGTGCATGTGGGAGATGAAGAAGAAGACCGGTTTGCCGGCGCCTGCGTACGGGGCGACGCCCAGCGCCGCCGCGGCGGCCGGCTCATAGATGCCGGGTTCCCTGGGCAGCATGCCCAGGCGGGCGTAGTCGGCCGCGAGGGATTCTGCCCGCAGGCGGACAGCCGGGTCGATGCGGGCGGCCACGGCAAACCCGAAATCGAACAGGCAGACCGCGCCGTCGGTCTCGACCCGCACAAAGGTTCCCCCGATCTCTTTGAGACCGCTGATAAAGGTGACGTTTGTCATACCCGCGCCCCCTTACAGCGCGTTGTTGATGGCGCTGACCAACGAATCCAGCGCGGTCTGGGCGTCCTCTTTCGCCAGGATGACTTCCTCGAGGGTGGTGTTGACGGCGTTCTGAACATCGTAGCTGCCCTCAAACACCGGGGAGGAGAAGAAGGCGTCGGACTGGGCGTAGCAGGCGGTGGCGGTGGGGTCGTTCGCCATGAACTCCTGGTAGGTGTCGGAATCCAGGGCGGACTGGCGCACCGGCAGGTAGCCGGTCTCCATCGCCCACTTGGTGGTGGCTTCGGTGGAGGTGAGGAACTTCATGAACTCCCAGGTCGCCTTCTGCTGGTTTTCATCGGTGGCGAACATGTTGATGTTGGTGCCGGCGGTGTTGGCGGCGTTTTCGGTGTTGCCGGGCAGCGGCGCCACGCCCAGCTCCCAGCCGTCATGGGTGATGTAGGACACGCCGGTGCAGGAGCCCACATAGGCGGCGATCAGCTGGTTGCTGAAGGGGCCGGAGAAGTAGCCGTCCTCGCCCACCAGGCGGGCATACCCGTTGTTGTACAGGTCCATGATGAACTGGACGGTCTCCAGGCCGGTCTCGTTGTCGAACTGTGCGCCTTCCTCGGTGACATACTCCGCGCCGCTCTGCCGCAGCGAGGCTTCCAGCATACCGGCCATATCGTCATACCCCAGCGAGACCAGGTTCTTCTCCTGCATAAAGGTTTCGCCGATGGTCACCAGGTCGTCCCAGGTGGTGGGGGCTTCCAGGCCCAGCTCGTCGAACATCGTCTTGTTGTAGAAGTAGACATAGGTGCTCTTGTTGAAGGGCAGGCCGCTGGTAAAGCCGAAGACGGTGTTCTCATCCCGGTAGCTTTGCAGGACATCTTCATAGTTGTCAAAATCACTGGCGATGAAGTCGTCAAGGGGCACGACCATGTCCAGGTAGGGCATCAGCCAGCTGTTGTAGGTCTGGGCCATATCCGGCAGGGTGCCGGCGGCCGCGTTGGCGGTCAGCTTGGTGGACAGATCGTCATAGGACCCCTGGTTGACGAGGGTCACCGTGATGCCGTATTCGTTTTCCTCGTTGAACTGGTCGGCCAGCTCGGTCAGGGTGGTTTCCTGCTGGCCGGTCATGGCGTGCCAGAAGGTCACTTCGCAGGGTTGGATGCCGGCGGCGGAGGCCGAATCCCCGGTGGCTGCGGCGGAAGCCGCGGCGGTGGATTCCGAAGAGGCGGCGGAGGAGCCGCTGCCGCCGCAGGCGGTCAGGGCGGTCAGGCCCAGCGCGGCGGCCAGACCCAGGGCGGTGACTTGCTTCAATTTCATGTCGTTTCTCCTTTTACTCGTTGTATCGTCTTATATCTCACCAATCGGGAAGGCGTTCCTTCCTTCGATGGAGATGGCGGAAACCGGCTGCGCCTTACCCCTTGACACCGTTGAAGGCGACGCCTTCCAGGACATATTTGCGCAGGAACAGGAAGACCAGGATGATCGGCACCACCAGGATGCAGGACGCCGCCATGATCAGCTCGTAGTCGGTGCCGGCTTCGGTCTGGAACCGGATCAGCCCGTTGGAAAGCACCCGCATCTCCTGGCTGTTGGTGACAAGCAGCGGCCAGAGGAAGGAGTTCCAGGAACCGATGATGTTGAGGATGGCGATGGTGGTGATCGCGCTTTTGTTCATCGGCACCATGATCCTGAGCATGAATTTGAGGTCGCTGCACTTGTCCACCTTGGCGGCCAGATACAGCGCGTCCGGCACCTGCAGGAAAAACTGGGTCAGCAGATAGATGTAGAAGACGTTCGAGACCCAGGGCACGATCATCGCCTGGTAGGTGTCGATCCAGTGCAGTTTGGTGATGGTCAGGAAGTTGGTGATGATGAGCATTTCGCCCGGGATCATCAGGGTCGCCATGAAGAGGGAAAAGACCAGATCCTTGCCCGGGAACTTGAGCCGCGAGAAGGCGAAGGCCGACAGCACCGAGGTGATGAGCACCCCGATGGTTGTGAAGACCGTGATGATGATGGTGTTGATCAGGTACCGGCCGAAGGGGGCGGCGGTCCAGGCTTCCACATAGTTCTGCCACTGCAGCTCCGCCGGCACAAGGACCGGCGGGATCTTGATGATCTCGGCCGGCGTCTTGAAGGAGGAGCTGATCATCCACAGGAAGGGCAGCAGCGTAAAGAACGCCCCGATCAGCAGCACCGCATATTTCAGAATGTTGGCCGCGATGGCGGCAGGTTTGCGAGATTTCATCAGGCGGCCTCCTTGTCCCGGGTGACAAAGCGCTGGATCATGGTCAGCGCCAGGATGATGACGAAGAGCACAACGGCCGCCGCCGAGGCCACGCCATAGTCGTTGGAGTTGTAGAATTTGTCATAGATGTAATACACAACGGTGATCGCGCTGTTGGCGGGGCCGGCGTCCCCCTGGAAGAGGGAGAAGACCTCGTTGTACACCTTGAAGGCGTTGATGAGCCCCATCAGAAAGGCGTATACCAGGATCGGCCTGAGCTGGGGCACCGTGATCTTGAAAAAGACCCTGGTGCGCGGGGTGGAGTCGATGCGGGCGGCCTGGTAAATGTCCGGCGAGATGGACTGCAGCCCGGCCAGGAAGATCAGGATATTGAAGGCCAGGCTCTTCCAGATGCTGAAGATGATCAGGGCCGGCAGGGCGTAGTGCGGGTCGTTGAGCCAGGGGATCGCCTCGATGCCGAACAGGCTCAGGATGTAGTTGAGCAGGCCGTAGTTCGAGTTGAAGATCCAGCTCCAGACAATGCCGATGGCGATCACGCTGGTGACATACGGCAGGAAGTAAATGGTCTGGAAGACCGGCCGGGCCCGGACCGTGTCGTTGATGAGCACGGCGAGCACCAGCGAAAGCAGAATGGACACCGGCACCACAAAGACCACATAGAGGCTGGTGTTTGCCAGGGACTTGAGGAAGACATCGTCCGAGAACAGGTCCATGTAGTTGGCAAGGTTGATGCCGTCAAAACTGCCGTCAATGATGCTGTAATCCTCCTGAAAGCTCATCAGGAAGGCCTTGACGAGCGGATAGAGGGTGAAGACCGTCAGCACAAGGATGGACGGCAGCAGGTACAGATACGCTTTGTAGCGGTTGAAGGCTTTGCTTTTCATCTCCCCGCCCCCTCTCAGCATTTGGCAAGGACCCTGTCATCGCCGCCGAAGACGATCAGATGCCCGGGGCGGACCCGCACCTCAAACCCGCTGCTCTTGGCGATCGGCTGGTCGGAATGGGCCAGCAGCCGCAGCGCGGTACCGCCGAGGGTGAAAAAGACCAACAGGTCCCGGCCGGTCATCCGCACATGGTCGGCCACCTGGGGCAGCCCGCCTTTGCTGAGTTCGAAGTCTTCGGGGCGAATGCCGATGCGGTAATGCCCGTTGGGCAGCTGCACACCGGCCGGGAAATCTGCCCGCGCCCGCAGCAGTGCGCCGGCGTGGACCACGCCCGCGTCGGTGATCTCCGCGTCCAGCATGTTGATCTGCGGCATACCGAGGAAGTTGGCCACAAAGACGTTGCAGGGGTTCTGGTACATGGCCTGGGGCCTGTCATACTGCTGGAGAATGCCATGGTCAATGACCGCAATGTGGTCGGAGATGCTCATGGCCTCCTCCTGGTCATGGGTGACGAAGAGGGTGGTGATCCCGACCTGCTGCTGGATGCGGCGGATCTCCTCCCGCGTTTCGACCCGGAGCTTGGCGTCCAGGTTGGAGAGCGGCTCGTCCAGCAAAAGCACCTTCGGTTTTTTGACCAGCGCCCGGGCGATGGCCACCCGCTGCTGCTGACCGCCGGACAAGGCCTTCGGCTTGCGGCCCAGCAGCCCTTCCAGGTGGACGACCTTGGCGATCTCCTCCGCCTGGCGGCGGGCTTCCTGCTTGGGGACCTTGCGGTTGATCAGCGGGAAGGTGATGTTTTCCAGCACCGTCATGTGCGGGTAGAGCGCGTAATTCTGGAAGACAAGCCCGATCTCCCGGTCCTCGGGCGGGATGTTGGTGACATCCTGGCCGCCGAACAGGATCTTGCCGGAGGTCGGCTCGGTCAGCCCGGCCAGCATGAACAGCGTTGTGGATTTCCCGCAGCCCGAAGGTCCGAGCAGGCCGACCAGTTCGCCGTCGGCCACTTCAAGGTCGAGATGGTCCACCGCCTTGAAATCGCCGTACGCCTTGGTCAGCCCCTGGATCGAAATTTCCATTCTTGATTGCACCTCATCGAAAAAAATTGCACCGGCGGCTCCTTCACGGCAGCCCGGCCGCCGGTCGTTCCGGCCCGGCCGGCGCGGTCCCCGGTACAGGCCGACCGCTTGTTTGCCGGTCTTTATTATAGATTTTGCAGGGCGCCGATTGCCACCACAGCGGGGTAAAATGCCGGTAAATCTTTCGGCAGCCGATCCCGGCAAACGGTAAAATTCTGATGAATCCTGTCTGGTTTCGGTAAATTTCGCGCAGCCCGTTCCTGGATCGGAAAGGCGCAGAGGGGGGCGATTTGTCTGCGCCTTCCATTTTTAACATTTCCCAAACAAAACAAAAACACCGGCGCAACAGTCAGGGGGTATCGTAATACAGGACCGATGGGGCAGGCCCTGTCCCGATCCGATCAAGCGGCGGGGAACCGCCCGACTATGCAGGAGGAAGTTTGCTATGAAAAAAAGTACATGGGTCGCTATGATTCTGGGTACCGTCGGCGGTGTGTTGTTTGCGCTGGGCATGTGCATGGCGCTGCTGCCGGAGTGGGGGCTGTACAGCCAGGGCGTCGCCTGCGGGGCCGCCGGCCTGGCGGTGCTGCTGATTGACCTGCTGGTCTGGCGCCGGATGGAGGGCAAAGCCCCCATCCGGATCACCCGCAAGGCCCTGGGCACCGGGGCGGTCGGCGTGCTGGGCGCGCTGCTGCTGGGGGTGGGGATGTGCCTGTCGATGGTGTTCGGCAACATGGTGCCGGGCATCCTGGTGGGGCTTCTGGGCATTGTGCTGCTGCTCTGCCTGATCCCGCTGGTCCGGGGCATCCGCTGAGCGCCGGGCCTTTCTGACCCCGCCGGGCCGGTATCGCCGCCCCGCCGGACGCACCTGCCGGGCCAAAGACAGCCCGCCGGCAATACCGTCCCAGTCAGGCGGCCGCCCTGTCCGGGCAAGCCCAGGTTCGTCAGACCGTCCCCCCGGGCATTCACGCCCCCGCCGGGCCGCTTTGTCCGCCCCGGGCGGGTGCACCTGCCGGGCCAAAGACAGTCTGCCGGGCCCCGGCCCGGGCTGTCTCCCCGTTCGCCATCCGCACAACAAACGGCGCGGAATCTTGTGCGCATTGCACAAGATTCCGCGCTGTCCTGCTGTCCTGCGGCCCATTTGCCGCCCCGCCCCGGCGGCCGGGGCCGGCCGGTACGTGTGCCCCCGCTGCGGCTTTGTGGCGAACGGGTCCGCATTTTGTGGCGCACGCTGTGCGCCGCTACAGGCGTTCCGAAAGGCGAATGCCGGGGCAAACGGGCTGCGAGATGCTTGCAACCTGCTGAGACCGTAGCGGCGAACATTGTTCGCCATGGCGGTTCCCTGCACGAGAAACGCACCGGGCCGGCCGGAACGCATCCCCCGCGGTTTTGTGGCGCACAAAGCGCCGCGGCAGGGCGGCGGGTTCGCGCCGCACGGTTCGCGGTTTTGTGGCGCACAATGTGCGCCGCTACAGGGTCGCGGTTCGTGGCGCCGGGCGGGCGTCGCCCGGCGCACAGGCGGACAGGGCCGCCAGACAGGCCAGGGCCAGGCAGAGCAGACGGACAGGGGCCGGATGGTACAGACGTTTCATCGGGGTTCCTCCTTTGCTGCGGCGGCAGGCCGCTTATTCCTGCCACACCTCCGGGTTGAGGATGGACACGACGGTGCCGGATTGCAGGGGCTTGTCGGTGGTCAGCACGAGCTTTTCCACAATATCCATCGCCGGGGCGTCCAGCTCCACCTCGCCGTTCTCCTCGCGGAGGATCTCGCCGTCGATGGCCTCCACAAAGTATTCGATGCCGAAGATGCCGTCCCGGGAGCGCACCCGGTAGACCGTCACCCGGCCGTTTTCGTCCCGGCTCTGGATGCAGGATTCCGGCACCCACCACTCGGCGCCGTAGTCGTTGGGGTCGGGGGTGTCCCGCACCAGGAAGTCCAGCACCTCCACCCGGGGCAGCAACGCATCGTACACAAAATACGAGACCCCTGTACACGCGGCCAGCACCAGCAGGCAGGCCGCCGCCACCCAACGCAGGATTCGTTTGCGATTCATAGAATACCTCCACCATTCTTTATTTCAAAACCGTCGCCGTCGGCGGGCAATCTCCGGCCCGAGAGCCGGGCCTGTGGCCCGGCTGGCCTCCGACACGCCGCTGCGGCGGCCGTGCGCGGCTGTTTCCCCTTTTGACACGCTCAGTGTATCTGGGACAAGGAAATGCCGTCCGCCAGATCCTGGTCATAGTACAAAAACAGCAGCAGCACCGGCAGCGCGGCCAGTATGCCGCAGACGCACAGCACCCCCACGTCCTGCCCGCTCATTTGGGACAGGAACACCGACAGCGGGTAGTCGTAGGAGCTGTCCAGGTAAACCAGCGGCTGTTCCACCATGTTCCAGGCGTCCACAAAGGTCAGGATGACCAGCGAGACCACCCCCGCCCGGCTGCGGGGCAGCAGGATGCGGAACAGGATCGCAAAGTTGCCCGCGCCGTCGATGCGGGCGGCGTCCAGCATATCGTCGGGGCAGGTGTCGAACACCTGCCGCAGCAGAAACACGCCGAAGGGCGAAAAGACGGAGGGGATGATCAGCGCGGCCCAGGACCCCATAAGCCCCAGCGCACGGATGACAAAATAGTTGGAGACCAGCGTGACCTGGTAGGGCATCATCATGACGATGATGACGATAAAGAACAGCGCCTCCCGCCCGGGGAAGCGGAACTTGGAAAACGCATACCCGGCCAGGCTGGAAACCAGCGTCTGCCCGGCCACGATGGCCGCGCTCAAAAACAGCGAGTTCCAGAACTTGATAAGGTAGTGCGGGCGGCGGATCAGCACCTCGAACCAGCCGTGCAGCGACCACTGCTGCGGCCAGAGCCCGAAGGCCGTGCCGGTGGAGAAGGAATTGACCAGGGTGAACAAAATCGGCACCACCACAAACAGGCCGAAGAAGCAGAGGAACACCAGCCGCAGGCGGGCGAATCGTTTGGCTTTCATCTTGGGGCCCCCTTTCTCACTGCTCCCGCCGGGCTTTGAGGCGGAACAGCACCAGCACCAGCGCGAAGATCACCAGGAACACCAGCAGCGCCGCCACCGAAAGGCGCTGGTAGCTCAGGTTCTGGAAGTTGTTGTTCATGAAATGCTGCAGCATGTAGATGCTCTCGTGGGGGTTGGCCCCGCCCAGCAGGTAGGCTTCCCGGAAGGACTTGAAGGAATTGATGATGGACACGATCAGGATAAAGAAGAAGGTGGGCATCAGCAGCGGCAGCGTGATGTACCGCACGATCTGCCAGTAGCTGGCGCCCTCGCTGGCGGCGGCCTCCCGGTATTCCTTGGGGATGGCGGCCAGCCCGGCCAAGAACAGGATCAGGTCGTAGCCGCAGTTTTTCCAGATGTACAGCCCGACCAAAATCGGGAAGGCGTACTCCGACTGGATCCAGTCCTCGATCGGCAGGCCCAGGGCGGACAGCAGCTGGTTGACTAGCCCCCCGTCCGAGAAAAACGCCTGCACGACGATGACCACCGACGCCGCGGGCAGCACCAGCGGGTACAAGAACAGCGAGCGGAAGAAGGTCGCGCCCTTGAACTTGTCGAACAGCAGCAGCGCCAGCAGGAAGGAAAAGACCATCAGCAGCGGCACGCCGATGACGATGAACCGGAATGTGTTGCGGGCCGCCAGCCGGAAGGCCGCGCTGCCGAAAATATCCAGGTAGTTGCGCAGCCCCACAAAGGCGGTGCCGCCCGAGCCGCTGGTAAAGGTGAAGCGGATGCTCCACAAAAAGGGGATCAGGTAAAACCCGGCGAAGCCGATCAAAAACGGCAGCGCCAGCAGGTACCCGGTCAGGGCGTTACGGGTTTTCAGTTTCATAGACAAGACCTCCCATCACACAAAAATCAGTTCGGCGGGTTCGCGGCGCACGGGTCCGCGGTTTTGTGGCGCACGCTGTGCGCCGCTACAGGGGGTACGGGGTTTGGCGCAGGTCCGCGGTTTCACGGCGCGCGGGGCCGCGATTTTGTGGCGCACGCTGTGCGCCGCTACAGGCGTTCCGAAAGGCGGATGCTGGGGCAAACGGGCTGCGAGATGCTTGCAACCTGATGAGACCGTAGCGGCGAACATTGTTCGCCATGGCGGTCCCCTGCGCGAGAAACGCACCGGGCCGGCCGGAACGCATCCCCCGCGGTTTTGTGGCGCACGGGGCCGCGGGTTTGTGGCGCACGCTGTGCGCCGCTACAGGGCCGGGGCCTTATTCCGAAAGGTACAGGTCCATCTGCCGTTCGGCTTGCTGGGCGGCATCCTCGTATGAGACCTCGCCGGAAAGAAAGCCGTTTGTACGCATATTTCTCATAAAGAGGGTCTCGGAGCAATCAAAGTAAGCGCCGGTGATCTGCCGGGTATAGCTCATCAGCTCGTCAAAATCTTCCTGCCGGACGTCCACGGTATCCAGGCCGTAAGAATTTTCGGGCGGTACAAGCGGCGCGGCCCGGTTATACACATGGTCCTGGAAGTAGGCTTCGTTGGCAGAATCAAGAACGGAATAATAGAGCCACCGGTAGTCAAGGGTCTCGGTGTGGAATTCCTCACTGAGCAAGTATTTGATAAATTCGTAGGCATTTTGCAGATTGGGACTGTTGTTGCGTACCGCCACCGCCCAGGTGATTTGGGCCTGGATGCCGCCGTCCATATCCCGAATCGGCATCATGACCAGTTCGTCAAAGGTGTTGATGACTTCCGGCCCGGTATAAAAACCATTCACTGGAGGGAAAGGACAGATCCACAGTGCCTTGCCGTCCCGGATGTCGGCGGCGCCGTTGATGCCGTCGTCGAGAACGCCAAGTTCCAACCCTCCCAGGTTGTTGTAAATTTCCGCACCCCGTTTCAGTTCCGGGGACGAAAGGTCCGCTTTTTGCCGGTCATAATCCACATAGGGGATCCCTGCATATTGCGCAAAATTGTAGAAGGTGTATTTAGCCCGGAACACCTCCCGCTTCTGGCTGGGGTCTGCCTGCATGGCTTCGATCTCATCCAGCAGACCGCCGAAGGTGTCGCAGTTTTCTATCGAGAACCCGGTTTCGTCCAGCGCGGTCTGGGAGGTGTACAGCATCGGAAAGTTGTATTGCAGCGGAATGACCAGCCGCTGTCCGTCCCAGACGCCGGCATCCATGACGGCCTGGTTGTAGCCCGACCAGTCGAAGTTATCGGCCTCAAAATACGGTTCCAGATCGGCAAACACGCCGCGGCGGACCATTTTTTCGATGTCCATGTTGCCGACATCAAAGAAAATCAGATCGGGGCCACTTCCCGCCATCACCTCGGTAAGCATCTGCTGGGTCGCCTCGTCGTTGCTTTCGGAGGAACTGTCGGCAAAATACTTATCCGCCGTGACCGGGTTATCCGGGTGCAGCTGGTTGTACTGAGTCACCGCAGCATCGAGATACTTCACCATCATGCCATAATCGGTATACCAGATATTCAGCCCCTCGTTGGTCTGTGAACCGAACCAGTAAAAACGGACAATAGACAAAGTACCCCCTGATGTAGGAA
>ERZ1643247.720-NODE-720-length-37023-cov-7.416793_pt1 | contig 37023 bp, 16 predicted proteins | sample MGYA00579264_ERZ1643247 | MGnify/ENA primary metagenome ERZ1643247 (study PRJEB29033, sample SAMEA4952262) | chicken gut metagenome | biome: Broiler Chicken; feature: Gastrointestinal Tract; material: Caecum | place: Ireland | collected 2018 | study: Broiler... | reverse complement strand
TTATTATACGCTATTTCTCGTCAAAAATCAACCATTTGTTGTGACAGAGCCATTTAAAAAAGCGAGAAACGCAAAAAGAGCAAAATTGCGAAAAAACGATAGAATTTGCCGCAAAATGCGGGCTATTCGGGGCGTTTTTGCGCGTTTTTCGCATTTTGCAAGATAGTCTGCCCTCCGCATTGCTCCGTCCGTTTTGTTCGTCTGCTTTCCCCGTTTCAGCGGCAGATGGCCTCACCCAGTTTGTCCGTTTCGGCCGCGCGCTCCGCCCGTTTTGCACGTTTCGGTTGCGGGCGGAGCTATGTTTTCCTGTGGTTGCGGGCGGGCCCGAGCGGCGGCGGTTCACTCCCTGCGCCAGGTGTAGCTGTTGTAATCGGTCAGGGTCTGCTGCATCGTCTCCTGCGCAAGATCCAGGGAGATCCCCGTCGTATCCCAGTCCGCTTCATAGGCCCTCCAACCTGTCATAACTTCAAAGGAAGTGGAGTAGAGGGGAGAAAGCACATTGGGCCCGATGCTGGTCAATTTTTCGCCGATGGTCATCGTTTTCAGTCCCGAGCGGCAGGCAAGCTGTCCGATCGAAGTGAGGTTCAGGGTCAGATCTTCGATCATATTGAAGGGGGAAAGATTTACCTCCTCCGCATCGCCGCCTTCCAGCGTGAGTGAAATGATATTCGTCGGGATCAGACTGAGGAACTTGAGCGGGATCCGCGCATCGGTGAGGAGCGCGCAGCCGCGGAACAGCCCGACATAATCATAGGACGTATATTCCACCGCTTCGCCCAGCGTCACCGATTGCAGATTGACGCAATCGTCGAAGGTATCGGTGATGACATATCCGCTCATGACGCCCGCCGAGCGCAGCATCGCGGCCAGGGAAGGGTCGTCGCTGCCGAACACAAATTCGTTGAAGAAAATGTTGGGTTCAGACACGGTGCTGATATACGGCACGGTGACGTCGGAAAGGGACGTGCACCCCCCAAACATTCCTTCGGGGGCAAAGTCCGCCTCGGGCAGGCAGGCCGTTTGCAGGGCCGCGCAGTTGTAGAACAGAGAATCTCCGAGTTTCCCCGCCGAGAGGATGCTCGCCTGTACGAGAGAGGGGCATTCGGAAAAGGCATACGCGCCTATATCCGCCGCGGCCCCGAATTCCACGTCGGTGAGGGAAGAGCACTTGGAAAAGGCATATTTCCCGATCATGCCCGCCGAACGGACGGATACGCTCTCGAGAGCCGTATATCCGCAGAAGGCATATTGCGAAATATCTTCGACGGAGTCCGCCCAGATATATCGGACGAGTTCGCCGCCCGCATACAGTCCCCCGCCTGCGTACAGCGGGTTGCTCGTTTCACTGCTGAAGGAAATTCTGAGCCAGGAGGACAAGCTGTCGGTATATACGCTCTCGGCCGCGGTATTGTTGAAGGCCTGCGAGCCTGCGCTGAGCAGCGAATGCAGGTCGAAGGATCGCAGCGCGCCGCAGTTCAGGAACGCTTGTTCGCCGATCGCGGTGCAGGCGGAAGTGTCGAAGGTGTGCAGGGAGGAACAGTTTCCGAAGGCAAGATCGCCCACGGTTCGGATCTGTCCCGCCGTTACCTGTTCCAGGGACGAACAGTTCAGGAATGCCTCTGCGCGCAGTTCGGTGATCCCTTCCGCGAGGTATACGATGCGGACGCCCGTTTCCGCGAGCGCGCCTTCCGTCAGATGCGTTCCGCCCGTCACGCGCACCTCTTCCAGGGTCTGCGGGAGGTCGGCGCCGAAATAGAACGCGGCGTCGTGCGCGGTATATTCGTCCACATACTCCATATCCGGCAGGGACACCTTTTCGAGTTCGGCGCAGCCGATGAAGATGCGGTGCTGAACCGATTCCACCGTCTGCGGCAGGAATATTTCGGTTGCGCGGCAATAGGCGAACGCCTGCTCGCCGACGCTTCGGCACGCGCTGTTTTCCGCAAACGACACGGACGTGATGTTCACGGGTTCGCCCTGTCCGTTCCAGCTGCCGCTCGGGCAGAACATATACGAGGGAACGCGCTCCACGTCGGCTCCGATCGTCACCGCAACGCCCGCGCTCTCTGCGCCTATGTTTTCGAATACGGCGTTGTCGCTGCTCAGGTCGGCGCAGTTTACCGCGTTGAAGTTGAGCTGCGTCAGTTTGACCATGCCGGAGAAGGCATAGGTCCCGATCGAAAGTATATTTTCGGGTATCGTGAGGGATGTAAGCGCCGCGCAGTTTCTGAAGGCCCCGCTGCCGACCGAAGTGAGGCTGACGGGCAGGGCGAGGGAGGCGAGCGCCGAGCAGTCGCTGAACGCGTAATCTCCGATCGAAGTGAGGCTGTCCGGCAGGGTGAGGGAGGCGAGCGCCGTGCAGAACAGGAATGCGTTTGCGCCGATCTCCGTTGCGGCATTCCCGCGCAGATCTGCGCTCCTGAGCGCCGTGCAGTTATAGAAGGCATATTCTCCGACCGAGCGGATCTTGCCGCTCACCCTTTCCAGGGCCGCGCAATTCTCGAAGGCGTTCGCCCCGATCTGCGTGTCCGCGGCGAACTCCACGCTCACCAGCGAGGGGATGTTTCGGAATGCGGAATCGGCCACTTTTGAAACGGAGGCGGGTATTGTGAGGTTTTCCACGGGTTTTCCGCCGATATGAAGGGCAAACCCGTTCCCCGACCCGTACACATGCAGATTGCCCAAATCCTGTATCGCGCACCAGCCCGCAACGTCGCCCTGATAGAATATGTCGGGTGCGGAGCCGCCCGATCCGATCGCTCCGACCCCGATCGACTGCAGGCTTGCGGGCAATTCGATATAGGAGAGCGCGGATCCCGCGAATGCGGAAGAGCCGATGTAAGTGCAGATGCTTCCCTCTTCAAAGAACACTTTTTGCAGGGTTTCCGTTGCGAAGAGGAAATCTTCGATGCGGCTGACGTGGGGGCCGACGGTCACGACGGCGCCGCCGCCCGGGTAGCCCGCGGCCGTATATTCGCGCGCATCGAAATAAATTTCCAGGTTCGGCAGGGCAGAGAGATTCGCGGAGAAATTGGTGACGTCCTGCAGGATAAAAAGTTTCTGGAGATTGATGAGCGAGGAGAAGTCGGCCGTGAGGTCTCCGCTCTTGATCGTGAGTTCCCGTAAACTGTCGTATCCTGCGATCTGGTCGAACATTTCGGCAGGGATGCTGAGGGTCTCCGGAGAAATTCCCGAAAGAATGCCGTCGCCCGTCTGCGCATGGGAGGGGATTTCGATCTGAATGAGCGAATAGTTATTGGCGAAGGCCTGCTCGCCGATATAGATCACGCTGTCGGGCACGATGAGCTGTTTGAGGTTGTAGCAGTTGCTGATCGCATAGTTGCCGATGGTCAGAAGGCCGTCGGGCAGGGTGAGCGTTTCGATGCCGAGCGAAGAGAGCGCGTTGTCGCCGATGCTCTGGCATTTGCTGTTCTCGGCGAAGGTGAGAGCGGATGCCTGCACCCCGTAGAACAGCCCGTCGCACAGGCGCAGCACTTCCGCCCCGATCAGGATCTGCGTGGAGCCTGTGCCGCTGTTCTGGAAACTTTCCGTGGCGGTGCAGTCGGCGGCGTTGAAGCGGATCGTCTCTAGCGCGGTGCAGTCTGCGAAGGCCATGTATCCGATGGAGGTCAGCCCCTGCGGCAGGGTAACGGACGTGATCGCCGAACTGTGGAATGCGTGATCGGGTATGGATGTCACGCTCTCGGGGATGGAAATATCCCCCGCCAGGAGAACGCCGCCGACGTAAATATTCTCCGCGACGGGTTCGGGCCAGAGGTACTCGAACTGCACGGACAGCCATTCCCCGAGCGTGCCTTCAAAACAGAGGTTGGGCGCCTTCCACATGTCGTAATCGGGGGAAGTGATCTTTTTGATCTCGTCGGAGAGCCGTATCGTGGAGACGTTTCCGCCGTTGCAGCTGATACGGGATAAATCGATCTCGTCCGTGCCGCGGATCTCGATCTCTCGGAGAGAGAGGGGGATGTCGCCTTCGAAGAGCTCGGCAAACCCCCCGTACGAAGATCCTTCGATGAAGGAATCGTTTCCGGAGAAGGGCAGGCAGAGATACTCCAGCGAGTCGCATTTCAGGAAAGCGCTCATGCCGACGGAAGTTACGCTTTCGGGTATGGTCATGCGCACGATCCCGCTCTGAGCAAACGCGGCCCTGCCGACCGATGTCAGCCCGTCCGGCAGGAGCACCTCCGTCAGGTTCGTGCATAGTGCAAACGCGCGCGCGGCGATGGGCGCCGTGCCGGTCACTTTCACCGTCTTCAAAGACGCGGGAACGTAGGTCTCGTTGTCCGATTCGTACCGATATCCGGAGGGATTGTAGACCTTTTCGCCGAAGATGAACCCCAGGTGCGTGTTTTCCGAGCCGCCTTTCGTCTGTCCCGTGAACGGCAGGGAGATGCTCGCAAGCTGCGTGCAGCCGCCGAACGCGCCCTCACCCACGGAAAGTACGGTGTCGGGGATGACCGCGCTCAAGAGAGACCTGCAGTTGAAGAATGCAAAGGCGGGGATTGTCGTGATCCCCGCGGGCAGGGAGAGTTCGGTCACCGTTTGGCCGTCCGCGATCAATTCGCCCGTGTAATAGAAGGGGTTGGAATATTCGTTGCCGAGTTCGACCAGCGCCCATTCCTCCGCGCTGCCGCCGTATTCCGTACGGATAGCTTCGGCGTTGAGGAAGGCATATTCTCCGATCGTCTTCGTCTGTGCAGGGACGACGAATCGAGCCGCGGTGCAGTTTGTGAACGCATATTCTCCGATCGACTGTGCGCGGTTGTCCTCGAACACGATCTCCTCGAGCGAGGAACACCGCTCAAAGGCGAAGGGGAGGATCTGCGTCACCGTGCTTTCGTAGGTGATGCGCCCGAGCTGGTTCGCCCCTGCGAAACCGCCCGCGAGCGAGCTGTCTGTCACGACCACCTCGCGGATCGAGGCGGGGAGGGTATATCCGCCGAAGATCTCGAAGAGCTCGCCTCCGTCCGAACAGCCCGTAAAGGGTACGGTGACTTTTACCGCCTGCGTGCATTGAGCGAACGCTCCGCGGGCGATCTGCGTTACCGTTTTGCCGTACAGGGCGGCGGGAACGACTATTTCGGCGGGGTCATATTCCGCGTCGGCGTAGCCGAGGATGCGCACGCCGCCCGCAATTTCCTCCCAGGCGAATGTTTCCGTGAGTTCGTACGCGGCGGTCAGTGTCACGGGCCCGCGGATGATGATCTGCTGTCCGAACACGTTTTCCCCGTTCAGAATCCAGCCGCGGAACTTGTACATCTGTTCGGCCGTCGCCGCGTGGGAAGACTGCGCTTCGGCCGAGGGTACATACCGCGTGCCTTCCAGCACCTGTTCCGTCTTCAGAAGGGAGCCGTCGTCGTTGAGATAGGTCACCGTGAAAAATTGCGTCGCCTCGGCGAACGCCAGCACGGCGGAGGAGGTGATCCTGCTTCCCGAGGTTTCCAGATATTCTTCGTAATCGATCTCGAGCAGGTCGGCGAAATGGATATTGCTCGCGCCGGAAACGTCGAGCTTCGGCTGTCCGTAAACGGTGAGCAGGCCCACATTGCAGCTCACAGACGCCTCCGTCACGTTTGCGGGGAGGGTAACGGCCGCGATGCGCGCGTTTTCGCCGCGCGAAGCGATCTGCACGGTGAGGCTGTTTTCGGAGGGCTCTATGGTCAGGCTGTCCGATTCGCCGTAGCAGTACACGACCCCCAGTTCCCGCACGCTCGCGGGCACGGTGAGGGAGCGTATCGCGGTCCGCTCAAACGCGCCTTCGCCGAGGCTGAGCAGTCCCTCGGGCAGGTCGGCCGAACCGAGCGAGGAACAGCCCGAGAAGGCATAATCTCCGATCTCGGTCAAGGAGGAGGGCAATTCCGCACTTCGCAGCGCGGAGCACTGTGCGAAGGCCTGCTCTCCGATGGAACGCAGTCCCTGCGGCAGCGAAACCGATTCGAGTTTTCTGCAATCGGAAAAGGCTCCCTGCCCGATCACGGTCACCGTCTGCGGCAAGGTCAGCGTTTGGATGGAGGTAAGGGCAAAGGCTCCCTGCCCGATCTCTGTGACCCCCTCGGGGAATACCACCTCGCGCAGAGACAGAAGTTCCGAGTCCGTCATTCCGTCGGGCGTGGTCAGCACCCGGTCGATCTTTGTCCGCTCGCCCGTAAAGATCAGCTTTGTCACATTGGCGCAGCGTACGCTGAAGTCGGTCACGTTCTGCGGAATGGTCAGGCTGGTCAGTTTGTCGCACTCGAGCGCGAGGGACAGAACGCTCTCGGGCAGGTCCAGTTCTTCCAGATTCCGGCAATTCAGGGTCACTTTTTCGGCGTTTTCGGGCAGATCTGCCGCCGTGAGCGCGTCCGACTGCAAAAAGATCTCTCTCACCGAATCGGGCACGGATACGCTGCGCAGGGCATCGCCGCGGGCGTCGAGCACCCGCAGGTTGTTTGCCGTAACGGATATTTCCGCATTGGACGAAAGGTCAAGGTATGCTTCGGTCACGCAATCGGGCAGAACGATCTCCCGCAGGTTCCCGTATGCTTCCCCAAGGTTGATCTGCAGGCTCTTTGCTCCGTTGTCGTCGCGGAGGACGATCTTTTCGAGGTTCGGATAATAATTTTGGAAATCGGAGGAGCGGAACTGCCCGCACCCGACGATAATCTCGCGCACGCTTTCGATCTTTCCGTAGATAAAATTCGGGTCAGCAGCGCTGTCCTCGTCGTATTTCGCCACAAAACTTGCATAATTGCGCAGGTCGTACGTGGTATAGAGGTCGTAATCGATGCTCTGCAGCTGCTCGTTGAGCACCAGAAAAACCGCTTTTCCGTCCTTGTCGCGCACGACGGCGCCGTCCGCATAGAAATTTTGGTTGCCTTCGGGGATATACACTTTCTCGAACCCGTAGATGCTCGCGAGCGAACAGGAAGGATTTTTGTTCGGTTCGATCTTTTCAAGGCTTTCGGGCAGGAACAGTTCTCTCCCCGTGAGCAGGCAGTCCTCGGAGATGGTCGTCACGCCTTCGGGGATCTGCACGGCGTCCGCCGTCCCGAGGTACTCGGTGAGCACCCCGTTTTCCACATAGAAATCCTGCTGTACGGGCTGAAAGGTGAAATTCCGATAAAACTCGTCCGAATATTCCTGTATATACCCGTACACGTCGAATCCCTCGCCCGCTTCGGTCGGCAGCTTTGCAGATATGTCGACGAAATCGGCGCACATCGCGGCCGCTCTTCGGGCGGCGGAATCGGCGTCGACTCCGCTCTCCTGCGCGATCTTCCTCGCGCAACTGTAGATCGCCGAACTGGCGCGGGCGTAGATCTCGCGCGCTTCTTCGGCAGTCTCGGCGTCGATATACGCCTCTTTGGCAGGGTCCTCCAGGGCAGGGGAAGCCTTGCATATGTAGGTCCGCATCTCATCGAGGGAGCTGAAATACATCTCGCCCGTAAACATATCGGGAACGGTCTCCGTCAGGCTTGCGCCCTCCTCGAAGGAAGCCGTCAGGGTCAGGAACCGATCGCCCCGCAGCGCGCTGAAATCCACACGGATGAGATCGCCGTTCACAGAAAAGGTCAATTCCTGCCTGGTAAAGGAGATATCCTCCCGCGTGCTCCCGCCGATCTGCGAATAGGAATAAAATAAGATCGCATTCGGGTCCTGCGCGTCCGCGGCCTTTTCCAGGGTATATCCCCCCTCCGTTTCGGAGACGGCATAACATCCGTCGTTGCGGTAGTTCATGTTCTCGCTCAGGAAATCGATCTTCACCGAATCGGCGAGCTTGGCATATACGAGCGGTCTCAGCTGCATGCCGAGGATCGTTTCGGGCAACTCGTTCTGCCACAGTCCGAGCGTATGCGAGTAACTGGCCCTGTACGTATTGTTTGTCCGCACGCTCGCTTCCAGTTCATCGAACAAGGACGCGGAGATCGGCTTTGAAACAGAGGCCGCAAAGGCCGCCGCTTCCTTCTTTGCAGGCTCGCCGTTTTCCTGTTTGTCCGTCTCGGTCGCGGATCCGCTGTTATCCTGCTCTTCCAGCTCGTTTGCGATTTCGGCATACGCCCGCTGAAAGGCCTGCATGCTTCCTTCAAACTTTTCAAAGCTCGTGCCGCCCGAGGGTACGGGCACGGTGCCGCCGCATGCCGCCAGCCCGATCGCCGCAAGAAATGCCGCGACGGATGCCATGATCGCCCTGATCAGCTTTCCTTTCATACATATCCTCCGAAACATATGCGCGATCCCGCTACTTGATTTTGGCAGGGTCGGCGCTTTGCTTTCGCCTCTGTTCTCGTTATTTTGCGCCCGCAGTTTTCTGATTTCGGCATTTTCCCGTCGGCCGCCTTTTTGCCGTTGCCCGACTCGGTGTTTTCTCTGTCGGCCGCCTTTTCGCCGTTGCCGTTGCCCGACTCAGCGTTTCCCTCGACACCGCTTTTTGCCGCCGTTGCCCGACTCGGCATTTTCCCCGTCGGCCGCATTTTTCGCCGCCGTTACCCGACTCGGCGTTTTCCCCGTCGGCCGTCTTTTCGCCGCCGCTTATCTTTGATGTGGTCGGCAAATGGTATTTTGTGTTTTCTTTTCGGGTGCGCCCGTCAATGGAATGTCGCCCGCGCTCGGTGCAAAGCATGAAAAAGATTGCTGCAGGGTGAGGCGGCGCGTGCCAAAATTGCATAGAAATATCCAGTATCATCATTATAACATACGGAATGCTAAAATAGTGCTTGTTTTCATAGAAAAATAAAAAAATTTAAATTTTAAGGAGAGCCTGTCCGTGGGGAAAGCAAAACCCCGCCGATGCGGGGAGGGGGATCTCATTCTGCCTTTTTGTTCGGCAGATGTGCGTTCGGGCAAAGCGCTTTCAAAGAGAGAGGGGTGCTGTTTGTGCCGTTGTCGATGCCGAGCCGTTGAAAACACTTTCCGTGCAGGCAAAGCACGGATCTCGGTGTATTGCTCGGTTTTGAAAAAGGAGAAGGCGAAGGCAGTCGCTTCGGGCAGAAAAAATCCCCGCTCTTTACATAGAGCAGGGGATAGCTGGCAGGATCTGCCGTTTCCCAAATGTTACTTGCCCCGTCGCACCCGTCGCGCCCGCGACACCCGTCGCGCCCGCGACACCCGTCGCACCCGTAGCACCCGGTGCGCCCGTGGGGCAGGTAACGCAGGGGAAATTATCAATCCTTGCGGGGAGAGGGGAGCGGGGCGTTCGGCGCCGCTTTGTAATAAATATCGATCCGCCGCGGTTCGCCGTCCGTCGGATTTTCGCCGACGGCAATGCGCCCGATGAGCTGCAGGCACAGTTCGCGGGTGAGCTGCCCGCAGCCTGCGTACCCTTTCAGCCGCGCTATGTATTCTTCCGCCCCGGCATCTCCCTCATCTTCTCCGGAGAGGACGGAGCGAAGTTCCGCCGTCCGTTTTTCCGCGTCCTCCTTTTCCTCCAGATATTTTTCGCACAGACTCCTGCACACGCTTTCGGGCAGGCTGCCGAGTACTTTTTCTTCAAACGCCGAGCGGATCAGCTCGTTCAGCTCTGCAATTCTGTTTATAAGAGAGCGGAGTTGTTTTTCCGCCGCCAGACGGCTGCGCTCGCTCCGCTTTGCACGCTCGTGCAGAAAATGTTCCGCCGCCTTTTCCTCGTCGAACTTCAATTCTCCTGACAAGGAACGTATGTCCTGCAAAAGAATGTGTTCCAGCAGCTTTTCGCTGATGGCGTGCGAACTGCAATATTTTTTGCCCAGGTCGGCATAGGTGCGGCAGCAATACATATACGTCCTGTTTTTCCCCGCCCGCTTTCCTTTCAGCTTTTTCCCGCAGTCTGCACATACGAGAAGACCCGACAGCGGATGAACGATATTATCCCTGTCCGCCCTCCCGTGCGCCCCGCCGTTGACCGTCTGCACCTTTTCCCAAACCTCGGCGGGAATGATCGGTTCATGTGCGTTCTTTTTAATAACGTATTCGCTTTCCGGTACCTTTACCGCCGTATGGTTTTTATACGAAAAATGCGTCGTGCGGTGCTGCGTCAGCGTGCCGGTATAGGTTTGGTCTTTGAGGATGCACGAAACCGTTTTGGCTGACCAGGCGGCGCTGTTGCGCCGTTCCGACTTTTTCCCGTCCAGCCGCGTATAGTGCGCCGTGGGATTCGGAATACCCTCGTCGGTGAGAGCCCGCGCGATCGCCCGCACGGAAGCGCCTTTCAGCCGCATATCGTAAATGCGCCGCACGACCCGTGCCGCCTCCTCGTCGATGACCGCCGCGCGGTTTTCGTCCGCGCCCACCCTGTAACCGTAGGGGTACGCCCAGTTTGTGTACCTGCCCGCCTGCCATTTGGCTTCGAGTACGGCGCGGATTTTTTTGGACGTATTCGCCGCGTGCCACTCGTTGAACACGTTCATGATGGGCATCATATCCATGCCCGCGCTCGTGCGGTCGGCAGTGTCTACATTGTCCGAAAGCGCGATAAAGCGGATGCCGTAAGCGGGGAAAATGTAGTCGATATATTGCCCGACCTGAATATAATTTCTGCCGAAGCGCGACAGGTCTTTTACGACAACGGTATCGATTTTTCCGTCCTTGGCGTCGTCCAAAAGCCGTTTTACGCCCGGGCGTTCGAAGTTCGTTCCCGACCAGCCGTCGTCGACGTATTCGTCTGCGATCGTGCCGCCGTTTTCTGCCGTGAATCTGCGCAGGATCATGCGCTGGTTTTCGATCGATAAAGACTCGCCCGTCTTTTCGTCGTCGCGCGAAAGGCGCAGGTAAAGCGCCGTTCTGTTCAGCGGCGGCATCCGTCAAACCCCGCGTCTTTGTCCGCCCGAGCGCGCGCCGTTTCCGCCACAATCCTGCCGATCTCCATCTTCCCCGAAAAGTGACGGATTACGATAAATTTTTTGCCTTCCGCCTCGTAAAATGCCGCGAAAGGGGTGTCCTCCGCGGTGTTCTGCCTTTCCTTTTCCGTCGGGCATACCTCCTTTTCGTTCCGGTACGGCGCAATGCCGCCACGGTATCATTGTATGAAGCGCCGCGCGGTTTTGCGCCGCGCGGCGGAAGGACATAAGTTTTGTTCAGTTTTTTACAAAGCGGAGTTGGACTTATAATATTGACTTTTTAAATTCAGTGTGCTACAATTGAATCTGCGAGGAGGGGAATATATGGCAGGTTGGTATATCTTGCTGGTATTGACGGGCATCTTTTTTCTCGCCGTCCAGTTTGTTCTGTTGCCGAAGATCCTTGTCAGGCTGCGATACGGCGCGGTTCCGCCGCGCGGGCGCGGGAGGGAAACCTTGCGGGAGTCAGACGGCAAAAGCGTCCTTTACGATGCTCCTTCCGACGTTTCGCATGTCATTCCGCAATATACGCTCTCGGAGCGGAACGGAGAAAAGCGGCTGCAATGCCGTGTAAGCGCCAATGTGCGCGCCGTTTCGTACGATGTGGCGCTGTTCAACGGGTACGGCGAGGTGTTCAAAGTCCTCAACGTCCGCAAAGATGCCGTAAATTCCGGATATACGGGCGAAATCGCTCTGCCTCCGGAAACGGAATACATATCCATCTATCTCCCCGCGGCGAAAGGAGTTCGCCGCGGTATAAGTGCGCCTTCGGGAAAAATTCCGAAAGTGCGCTTTCTCATTTATATCACGGTGTTTGTGCTTTCGGTATTCCTTTCCGTATGCCTCATGAGCATCAGCGTCGCACATATTTTCGGCGGGTTGTATGCCGAAGGGTTTCTCTGGATGAGCGGCTATTTCGGCTCGGTTTTGAGCACGAGCCTGGTCGTCGTGGCGGCGGATATCCTGTTCGCTTTAATTCTTTTCAAAGTAAAAAACCGTAAGCGCCGGAGGGACGGGCATGCAAAACATTAAAGTTCTTTCCAAAGGCGAATATCTCCGCCAGCAGGATTTTTCTCCCGTTACGCTCATCCGCTATATCTTTGCGGCGGAAGGGGGCAGGCGGTATATCCTCCTCGAATTCCGCAACAACAGGGAGGAAGAGCTGAACGGGCTGTCCTTTGAGCTGACGCAGTACGGCGCAGACGGGAACGCCCTTTTCAGCCGCGCCGTTTCCGCGCCCGTGCGCGCGGGTGCGGGCGAAGTTTTCACCTGTACGAAGTTGGAGGCAGACCCCGCCTGCGCAGATTTTTCGGTGGAGAAGATGTCTGCCCGTTACGGCGGATATTCGTATACGATGCGCGGCGGCAAGCTCGCCGTCGGGTACGGGGAAGCCGTCCGCGCCGCGGCGGGGGAAGATGCGGCGGAGCCTGTCCCCGCGGAGAGCGCCCCGAAATACACGGTCGCCGAGCAGCGGGCGAAGTATCCCGCGGCGATCGGGATTTTTGCGTGCATTACCTTTCTGTGCATCGTAGCTCTCGTTTTGGCGCAGCTGTTTTCGTATAAGGAAACGGCGACCGGAATTATGAAGGACGGCGTCGTATATTCCTTCGACCACGGCATAGATACCGAAGGGGCGGACATATACGTCAGCGATTTCAAGGGAAAGGGCGACGTTACCATCCCCGCGGAGATCGGAGGGCATAAAGTCACCTACGTCAGTTCGCTCTCCTTTCAAGGCAACAATGACATAACCGGCATAGAGTTCAAGGGGAGCATCAGCATCGCTTCGAATGCGTTTGCGAATTGCCGGAACCTCAGTTACGCGAACCTGCAGAACGTTACGTCCGTCGGGGCATATGCGTTTGAAGGCTGCGACAGCCTGAAGGAGGTGCGCTCCTCCACGCTGAACTCGATCGATGCCAGAGCTTTTGCCGAATGTACCGCTCTGGAAACGGTGGAGGTCGAGGGGGAAGAGCGGTCGCTTTCCCTCGGCGAGAATGCCTTCAGAGACTGTTATTCGCTCCGCTCGGTCAGGCTGGAGCCGACGATCATCTATGGAGGGCCCCAGCCCTTTGATCAATGCGATCAGCTCGAGGAACTGTATCTCCGCAATTACGAATATTCCGGCGGAGATCAACCCGCCGCGCCTTCCGAGGCGGCGCCGCTGTGGGAGCTGTTTTCGAATTATCCGGATTTTTACACGTCGTCGTTGAACGAAGTGCATATCGGCTATATGGACTGCATACCGGACAATTTTTGCACGGGGTTCGCCTGGCTCGGGAGCGTCACCGTCGACAACCTCGTTTCGCCCGTCGTCGGGGACAGTGCGTTTGAATATTGCAGCAGTTTATACGAGATCAACATTCCCGACGTTACGGAAGTGGGATTCCGCGCCTTTGCGGGGTCGGGGATTTCCTCCTTCGACGGCAAAAATATCGTCAGCCTCGGCGAGGAGGCGTTTGCCGAATCGAACGTCAGTTCGGTAACGTTCGAGGGGAATGCCGCGCTGACCGGAATCCCGGATGGCGCGTTCGAAGGCTGCGGAAATCTGCGTGAGATCGTTTTGCCCGAAAACCTGGAAACAATCGGCACGGGCGCGTTCGGCAACTGTTTCCAAATCGAATATATCGATTTGCCATCCGGTCTGAAAGAGATCGGAGCAAGCGCGTTTTCAAACTGCAGTTCCCTCCGGCAAGTCATCGTTCCCGACGGGACGGAATTTATCGGAGAGGGGGTATTCTGGAACTGCACGGGTATGTCCTCCCTCACGCTGCCTTACCTGGGGTATTCCGCCGATGAGCCGGCAACTTTGGCGAACCTGTTCGCGTGGAGCGAAAACAGTCTGCGCGACGTTACGCTGACGCGCGCATCGGTACTTGCGGACAGCGCGTTTTTCGGGTTCACCCGGCTGCGTTCGGTATCTCTGCCCGATACGCTGGAAAGCATCGGAAAAGATGCGTTCGCGGAATGCTCATCGCTCTCCGAACTCTACATACCCGATTCGGTGCGGAGCATCGGGAGCGGCGCACTTGCGGGCTGTTCTTCGCTCGAGAGCCTGGACATTCCGTTTTTGGGCGAAAACGAAAGCATTGCCGGAACCGTTCCCGCCCTGTTCGGATGGGAAGATTACCGGGACTGCCCCGGGGCATTCTGTTCGCTGAAGAGCGTGCGCGTGCGGAGAGGGGAAGAAATTGCCGCCGGCGCATTTTACCGGTGCGGTCTGCTCGAGGAGGTCGATTACCTGCAGACGATCCGTTCGATCGGGGAAGATGCGTTCAGCGGATGCGCGTCGATCACATCCTTTACGCTTCCTTTGGGACTGGAAACGATCGGTTCGGGGGCGTTTGAGGGGTGTTACCGCCTCTATGAAGTGGAAAACAGAAGCTCGCTGAATGTCCGTGCGGGATCGGAAGGGTACGGCATGATCGCGAAATACGCCCTCGCGGTATACGGTGCGGGGGAGAATATGCCCGAGCGGGAAACGGATGGGGACTGGACGTTCATGGAAACGGGCGGCGTGCGCTATCTCGTCGGATACGGCGACAGAAGTTTTCTTTCCCTTCCGCAGACGCCGCAGAGCTACCGTATCGCGCCCTACCTGTTTTACAACGACATAAACATCGAGCGGCTGGATTCCACAGGTTCGGCGGAAATAATCGGAGACTATGCCTTTCTGCAATGCGCTTTTCTGACGAAGGCTGTGTTTTCCGAAGGAATAAAGGAGATCGGCGAGGGAGCGTTCAGCGGCTGCGGCGCGCTTACGCAGGTAACGCTTCCGGCGTCCCTCGCGGAGATCGGCGAGGGAGCGTTTTCGAGCAGCTGCCTGTATGAGGTCTGGAATTTGAGTTCTTTGCCCGTCGAAGCGGGCGGAAGCGATTACGGCGGCGTGGGAAAATATGCGATGTTCATATACGACTCTGCCGACGAAGAAAGCAGGGTCGCCGCCGAAGACGGGTTCATCTTTGTGCGCGACGGGGAGGAATGGAGCCTCGTCGCCGCGTCGCAGACCGACCGGGTGTATCTTCCCGAGGACGGAAGGATCGGCGGCGTGCGGATCGACGGGTATGCGCTGGGCAAAGGGTTCGGCAATGAAGGAATAAAGGTGCTGTACATCCCCATGGAAGTCGAGAGGGTCGGGCAGGCCGCATTCGACGGATGCACGGGGCTGACGGCGATCTATTACGAGGGTACGGAGGAGGAATGGCTGCAGATCGGCGGATATACGCCGTCCGGCTGTTCGATCGTCTATGAAAGCTGACCGCTGCCGCCGGGGAAAGGAGAGGATATGATGCTGAAACACGGAGAGATCATCGCTGCGCTGACAGCCGGGCAGAAACAGGAACTGGCGGCGTCATTGCGCGCGTTTTCGCCCGACCGGGTGCCGGAGGGGATTCGGCCCTTCCGCTGTGCAGACATTTCGCAGGCGGGAGGGGAAACATTCCCTTCGTTCCGCGCGCTGGCAAACAGCTGGAACGCGGCGCTCGTGGGGGAGGTATGCGGCGCGCTCGCGCGGCAATGCGCCGGGGGCGAGGCGGCGCTTCTTTTCGTTCCGCCCGTAACCGTGGGCACAATACCCGGCGGCGATGCCGTTTCGGAAGACCCCTGCCTGATCGGGGCGTATGCCGCGGAGATCTCCTCGGCGGTGCGCGGGGCGGGGGCTTTGCCCTGTTTCCGGTTTCTGCCCGACGAAAAAAATGCGGCACTGCTCGACGGCGTGCCTGAGCCGCGCGCCGTGTACGATTATTTTCTTGCCGCCCTTGCATATCTCCCGCGGGAAGGATTGGCTGCGGTGCTTCCCGCTCCCGGAGAAAAAGAGAATCCGAATATGGCGGAGGCGCGGCGGGCGCTGCTCGGAGCCGTGCGCGAAGGCGGCGTTGCCCTGTGCGAAAATGCGGCGGGGCGGGAAGCGGCTGCGCTGGCGGAGGGGTGCGTACTTGCGGACGGAGATGCCGCCGGGCTGGAGGCATCCGGCGAAGACGTGACCGACGAAGCCGCCGACAGGGCGATCGGACTTTCGGAATTTGTGCATGCCGCGCGGGAAACCGCCGCAAAGCCGGGCGACACGGCGGAAGACGCCGCGCGCCGGGCGGCGGAGGAGTGCATCGTCCTGCTCTCCAATACCGGCAGCATTCTGCCGCTGCGCGAGGGGAGTTCCGTCGCCGTGCTGGGGGCGGCGGGGGAAGAATTTTGCGCCGCGCTCGAAGGCGCGGGGCTGCACTGCGCGGGGTTCGCCCCGGGATATGCGCCCGAGAGGGAACGAAGCGACGAACTGATCCCTCCCGCCTGCGAACTGGCGGCGAAGGCGGATGCCGCCGTCGTATTCCTTTCGGGTACGGGCGCCGCGGAGGAGCTTCCCGCCAACCGCCTCGCTCTGCTCGCCGAAGCGGCGCGCGCCAATCCGAACCTTATAGCGGTCATTCCGCCGCAAGATCCGTGCAGCGTATCCTTCCGCGTCGGCGTTGCGGTATTGCTCGTTGCGGGCATAGAAAGCGCGGAATCCCGCGCAGCGCTTGCCGGCGTTCTGGCGGGCAGGGTTTCGCCGGGCGGCAGGCTCGCCGCATCGCGGTATGACGATGCGGCAGGATATTTCGGCTCGCTTCTGAACGGGAAGGAAGAGGGCTCGTTCCGCATCGGAGAGTTTGTCGGCTATCGGCGCGACGAGGCGGAGCAGACGCCTGCGGCTTACCCCTTCGGGCATGGACTGGGATATTCGGAGTTCGAGTATTCTCAACTGAAAATCTTGTATTCCGCTGCGGAGGTGACCGTCCGCAACGTCGGCGGGCGCGACGCGTACGAGGTCGTGCAGCTGTATGTCGGCAAGGCGGATTCCGCCCTTCCCCGCCCGAAAAAGGAATTGAAGGGGTTCAAAAAGATTTTTCTCCGCGCCGGCGAGTCGGCGACGGTGAGTTTTCCGCTCCCGCCCTCGGCGTTTGCCGTGCGCAGCGGCGGGAACAGCGTAACGGAGGGAGGGGTGTACGAAGTTTCGGTCGGCGCGTCTTCCGCGGATATACGGCTGAAAACGACAATGCTTGCGGCGGGCGAGATGCTCGAGCGCGGCGGCGACGACGCTTCCTTCTACCTTCGGAACCGTTCCAACGTGTTGGCAGGCAATTATACGCTCGGCAGGGTCGTGCAGGTTCCGCCGCGGGGAAAAAAGATGCTGTCCGCGGGGAAAACGCTCGTGCTGATCTCCGTTTTGAGCGCCCTGTTTATCGCGTTGCTGCATTTTGCCGGGGCGGTCAGCCTGTTCAATACCGATGTGTTCTTTTCTCTGATCCTCCTGTTTGTCTGCCCCGCCTTGCTGATCGCGGGGGCGGTTCTGTTCATTGTGGGAAAACGGAGGCGGAGAGCGGCAAAGGCGAGTGCGCCGATCGTTTCGGACGGGTGTCCTGCGGAAACCGTGCGTGCAGGCGGGGAAAAGAGCTATGAAGAACTGTTCGACGAGGCGTTCGGCAGGGAGCGGAAAACGGAGGAGCGCCCCGCCGCATCCGCGTCAAAACAGCTCGGAGCGGACGAATCCGCCGCGTATATCGACCCTTCCTATACCATTCGGGATGCAGAATCGGAGCTTGCCGCCTGCTGTGCCGCCCGCGGGATTTCCCTGGGGGAGAGCGGAACGCGCAGCCTGCTTGCGGCTTTCTGCGCTTCGCGGCTGATTTTTGCCGAGGTCTCTTCGGCGAAGTATCTGCCCGCGCTCGCACAGGCGCTCGGAGATTTCTTCGGCAGCGGCGGGCATTACGACGATGTTTCGGCGTATATGCAGCCCGCCGACCTGTTCGGCGCGGAGCGGAAGGAGGAAGGCGCGCAAACGGAGGCGGCGCGCGCGGCGGAATATGCCGCGGAAAAGAAGCATGCCGTCTGTGCGGCGGTGCTCGGCGGCGTTTCGCTTCCGCCCGAAACGCTGCTCGGCTGCGTTGCCGGCTCCTTCGCGGCGACGCCGGGCGCGGAAGGCGCGCTTCCGCCGAACGTATGGTTCTTGTGCGGCGCCGAGGCGGGATCCATGCCCGCTGCCGGCGAAGCGCTGGCGGAGGAGTCGTGCCGAATCCGCCTGGATATTGCGGGTACGGCAGCCGCGGAAGGGCATCCTGTGCGCGCGCTCAATTATTACCAGTTGCTGCGGCTTGCGCGAAAGTGTACGAAGGAATTCCTGCTCGACGAAGACGCGTGCTGGAAAAAGGCAGACCGCCTGGAAAAAGCGGCGGCAAAGGCATCGCCATCGACCTTCCGGTTCGGGAACAGGCTGTGGCTTAAAACGGAGAGGTATTCTTCCGTCCTCCTCGCGCTGGGCGCGGAGCAGGGGGAGGCGTTCGACGGTGCGGTGGCGGCGTGCATTCTGCCCTTGCTGTATTCGGCTGGGAAGGGGCGCCTGCGCGAAGCGGAAAAGGAGCTGGACGAGGCGTCGTTCCCCGAATGCCGCAAACAGCTTGACGGGTACGGGGTATAACGCGGCGCTGCCGTTCCGCGGGAGGTATTGCATGAACACGGAAGACCTTTTGTATCGCGCGTTCCGCGATTATAGGGAGAATACGGAGCATGACCGCGACTGTGAAAGACGCCGCCGCGCCCTGACGCGCGCCGGCGGGAACGACGCGCTCGAGGTCATCGAAACGGAATGCGAAATTGAAAACGACTGGCTTGAGGCTGCCGAGGAGGGGCTGGAATACATCGGCAGGGCGATCGGCGAAGAGCGGCAGTTCATCCGTTCCAACGGCGAGGTCGTGCCGATCGAAAAGGTCAAGAGCGTTTCGCGCGAATCGGCGGAGCATCTTTCGCGGCACGGAGAGTTCATTACGCGGCGGCAGGGCGAAGACATCGTTCCGGATAAACTTTATACGGTGGAGCGGCTCAACGATTACACCGTATACGAGAACAGATTTTTGTATATGCTCCTGTGCTATCTGCGCGATTTTATCTCCTACCGCTACGGAAAAATCACGGAGTATGTGAATACATACCGCGGGCGGCTGCGCGTGGAAAAAACGGCGGATACGGGCGCGCGGCGCACCGCCGTGACCCTGGTGGCGGAAGACGTGCGGAAAAACGACGAGCGCATGCTTGAAAAGAGCGGCGTAAAAAGCCAGCTTTCCCGCATGGACGGCGCACTCAAAACGGTGCATCTGCTGCTCGGCACGCCGCTCATGCAGGAGGTGGCAAAGGTTCCGATGCTCAAGCCTCCGGTCACGGAAACGAACGTCCTGAAAATGGATAAAAATTTCAAGGGCGCTCTGCGGCTGTATTATTTCCTCGTTTCGTATCAGAAGGACGGGTTTACCGTCAGGCAGACCACGCGCCGTTTCAGTCCGCTCCCCGATGGAGCCGCCGATGAATTTTCGGAGGCGGAGGAGCTTGTGACCTTCCTTATGTATGAGTACGGGATGCAGATCGGGGAGGAACTGCGCCGCGCATATCTGGAAGAACAGGAACGGCGGAAACGGGAGGAGGCGCGCCGGGCAGAGGAGCGTTTCCGCGGCTTGCGCAAACGCGTGAGGGAATCGGGCGTCGGGGCGGAGGAATATATGCTCCTTCTGGAAAGCCGCTGCCGCAGCCTCGAAAAGGAAAAGGCATCGCTCGCCGAAGCATATTCCCGCAGCGAGGGCATGCTGGCGGAGTCGGTCAAGCGCGGCGGAGAACTGGAACTTGCGCTGCGCGAAAGCCGCGAAGCGCTGGAAAGCGCAGAGGCTGCGCACCGCGGCGAACTGGAAAGCGCAGAGGCTGCGCACCGCGGCGAACTGGAAAGGCTCGCCGGCGAACGCCGAGCCGAGGTTTCCGCGCTGGAAGATCGGTACAGGGGTGAACTCTCCGCGCTCCGCCTCGAGCATGAAAGAGAACGCGCGGCGGGCGAAAAAGCGTTCGCGGCGGAGCGGGCGAAGCTGGAAGAAGCGCGCGCGGATGCCGAAGAGCGGTTCGCCTGCTCCGAAGAGATGCGGGAACGTGCGGAAGCCGCCGCCGCGCGTGCTGACGGGGAGCGGATTCTGGCGGAGGCGAGGCTGAACGCCGTTAAAAGCGAGTACGGCGCGTTCGGCGAGGAGGAAGATTTCACCTCGATGGAACGGTTCGACGAGATCGAGCGCCAGTACCGCGCTTTCCGCGCATTCTTTAAAAAAGAGTGGCGGAAAGCAAAAAGGAGGATACGAAAGGAGGCGTTCGCCGATGTTTTCGCCGCCGAAGATAAGGGCGGCGGGCAGGATTCGGGCAAAGAGGACGGAAAACCGGGCAAATCATGAGAAAGATGCAATTCAAAAAGGGAAAAATCGAAAAAAAATATCTCGTCGTGCTGGCGGCGTTTGTCGCGGCGGCAGTGCTGTTGGGTACTGCGGCGGGCATTCTCGTCGGCAGGGGAGGCGGCAACCTGCCCGCCTGGCTCACCGTCATCGTCATTATCCTTCTGGTGGCGCTGCCCCTGCTCGTGCTTGCGCTGCTGTTTGCGGTCGCGGGGGAAAAGCGCGCCGAGTCTTCCGCAGCACCGCGCGGCTCCGCGGCGGAAAACGGCGGCGCTGCGGCGGAAGGCGAAACGGCGGAGCCTGTACCCGCAAAAGGGCAGAAAACGCGGTTCGACGGACTGACCCGCATAGACGGGCGGCGCGAAGCCTTCGGCAGGGAACAGTTCGACGACGACGTAACGCTTCCCGTGCTCTGCCGGGAGTTCCGCAATTTTGCGGCAGGGTGTTTGGGATTGTATTACGAGGAATCGGATATACGCAGGTTCGTCGCGGGGTTGGCGGTATCGCATATCATGATATTGCAGGGCATGTCCGGCACGGGCAAAACTTCGCTCGCATACGCTTTCGGCGAGTATCTCGGCAATCCGTCTGCGGTCATACCCGTCCAGCCCATGTGGAAAGAGCGCACCGATCTGATCGGATATTATAACGAATTCACCCGCCGGTTCAACGAAACGGATCTGCTTAAAAAGATGTACGAGGCGAATTACAGCCGCAAAATTTACATTACGGTACTCGACGAAATGAACATAGCGCGGGTGGAGTATTATTTTGCGGAATTTCTTTCGCTGCTGGAACTGCCCGACGCAGATAAGCGGAATCTCGCCGTGGTATCCGACGAATGGCGGAGCGACCCGCTGCAATTCGACGACGGGCATATCCGCCTGCCCGCGAATATGTGGTTTATAGGTACGGCAAACAACGACGATTCCACCTTTGCGATCTCCGACAAGGTGTACGACAGGGCGATGGTCATGGAACTGGAGCGAAAGGCAGAGCCGTTCGCGGCGGAACGCCCCGCCCGGCGCTGCATCAGCGCACAGCGGTTTGCCGAACTTACGGGGTACGCAAAACGGGAATACGGGCTTACCGAACGAGACCTGCGCAGGCTGAAACGGCTCGATGCCTACCTTACGGATAAATGCCGCGTGACGTTCGGAAACAGGATTATGAAGCAGATCTCCGAATATGTAGCCGTATACGCGGCTTGCGGCGGAGACGCGCTGGAAGCTCTCGACGATATTCTGGCGAAAAAGGTGCTGCGGAAGCTGAGCATGCAGAACCCCGTGTTTATCAAAAATATCGGCGGGGATCTGTGTAAATTCCTCGACGGGTTGTTCGGGGAAGAAAATATGCCCCTGTGCAGGGATTTCGTGCGCCGCCTGGAACAGATGATCTGACGGCGGCGGGGAAAGGAGGTGACGGTTACGGTCGGCAGAAAAAAATGGATTCTCATACTCGGCGCGGCGGCTGTGGGCGTCACCGTGCTTCTTGCGGTACTGTTGGGGCTTACGGCGGGCGGATTCGGCGCGGGGCTGCCGCAGCTTACCTTTTCTTCGGCGGCGGAAGAGTTTCTGTACGACGGGCAGGCGCACGGCGGGAGCCGATGGGAGCTGACCGGCGGCAGCCTGCCGCAGGGGTATACGGCAGCCGCGGATTTCCCGCAGGGCAAAACGCAGGCGGGGACTTATGAAAATACTTTTTCCGTGCGCATTTCCGACGAGGAAGGAACGGACGTATCCGATTCTTTTCGCATTTCCTATGAGTTCGGAACGCTGAAAATCCTGCCGCGCGGCATTGTCCTTTCCACTGCCGACGCGAGCAAGGAATACGACGGAACGCCCCTGACGAACGGCGCGTATGAAGTCGATTCGGCAATGCTGCTGGAGGGGCATTCCATGCAGATCGAGGTGACCGGCAGCCGGACGGAGGTGGGGGATTCGCCCAACACGGCTTCCGTCACGGTCACGGATGCAAGCGGGCAGGACGTTTCCGCAAATTACGCCGTTTCCGTGAACGAAGGGACGCTCTCCGTCCTGCCTGTCGCCGTTACGGTCGTCACGTCTTCGGATACGAAGGTGTACGACGGCGAGCCGCTGTCCTGTTCCGAATACAGCGTTACGGGTCTGCGGGACGGGGATACGTTTTATGCCGACCTTCCCGCGCGGCAGACGGACGTGGGAAAGTGCGAAAACATCGTCGGCGATTACCGCGTGGAGGATTCTTCCGGGAACGACGTGACGGGATTTTACGGGTTCGAATTTCTCTGCGGGGAGCTGACGGTTACGCCGCGCACCGTTACCGTCCGCTCGGGGGATGCGTCCAAGCAGTACGACGGAACTCCCCTCGTCTGCGGGGATTGGGAAATTGTGTCCGTCACGCAGCCCGTCGGAGGCCACGAACTTCTCGTCAGCGTCTCCGGCACGATCACGGAAGTGGGGGAAGTGCCGAACACGATCGCGCAGGTGGTTGCCCTCGACGCGCATGGAAAGGATATTACATATAATTACGAGATCAAAGCGCAGGAAGGAAGGTTGGTCGTCAAAGGCGAAGGCGGCTCGGACGATCCGGGCGGGATCGCCGGTTCGGGCGGCGGCGGGCTTGCCGCAGACGGGTCGCTCGGCGGCGGTATGCTGGAAGGCGGCAGCGGCGAAGACGTTCTCGCTCTGCGTGTTTTTTCGGATACCGGCGGGCAGGTCTATCTTCGGCTGAAAAGTTTCGGCGATTACGCATTCCGCAGCTGGGAAGAAGCGGAGCCCTATGCCGGCAGGATTGACGGGAAGTATTCCCTGAACTACATGGCGGGCATCGCCCTGCGCGAGGCGGGCGTACAGCGGTCGTATATGCGCCTGGAAGTCGCTTCCGACGATTACCTGCTGCCGTATTATCTCGATCCGAGCGAACTGGATTACCGCGTACAGGGCAGCGACGTCCTTTACGAAGGGGATACGGGCAGCATCTATTCGATGTATTACTATTCGCACGACTACCTTGCTTCGGGCATATCCGCCGTCAGTCTGGGCGAGTACGCCGAAGCGGAAAAGGCGTATGCGGCGTATGTGCGCGAGCATTATCTCGCGGTTCCCGATTCCACGCGGCAGTATATGGATAAAATCATTGCCGAGCAAAGATTCGACAGGAACGACCCCGGTATCCTCGCTTCCGTGGCGGAATACATACAGGGCGCGGCGGAATACGATTTGCAGTACGATACCGCTCTCGACGGAGAAGAGGATGTTGCCGTGGCATTCCTGCGCGATTATAAGAGGGGGATCTGCCGCCATTACGCGAGCGCGGCGACTCTCCTGCTTCGCTCTCTCGGCATCCCCGCACGCTATACCATCGGGTATGCGGGGCAAACCGCCGCGGGCGAGTGGACGGATATTTCGGCGGAAAACGCCCACGCCTGGGCGGAGGCTTATGTCGACGGGGTCGGCTGGGTCTATGTGGAAGTCACGGGCGGCGGCGCTGCCGCGGGGACGGGGATCCCCGGCGGCGGTTCTGGCGGCTCGGGCGGAAAACCGGGCGATTCGGGTGAAAATCCGGGCGATCCGGGCGGCGGCTCGGGCGGTTCGGGCAGCGGCATTACGATGAAGCTGGAAGTCAAACCCGTGGACGAATATATGAAATACGACGGGGTGACCACGCTCACGCATTCCGGCGCGCTGCAGGGATTGAGCGCCCTTACGGAGAAGGGATATACATACGAAGCGGAGGTTTCCGGCTCCCGGCGCGACGTGGGCATCAGCGTCTGCCGCATTGTCCGCCTTCGCCTGTTCGACCGCGAAGGAAACAACGTTACCGGGCGGTTCGACATTCGTTACTCTCCCGGGAAACTGCAGGTATACCTGCAGGAGATCACGGTCGTTACCGCGAGCGCCGGCAAGGTATATGACGGCACGCCGCTCACGGCGGACGGGTGTTCTCTGAACGGGAACCTGCTGGCGGGGCATACGCTCGGTGTTTTTTCCGCAACGGGCAGCATCACTTCCGCCGGCAGAAGCATCAATACTTTCAATATCTCCGTTCTGGATGCGGAAGGGCGGAACGTTACATATATGTACAAAGTCAACGCGGAATACGGCATCCTCGAAGTTTCCCCGCGCGAAATCACGATTGCTGCGGGGAGCGCGGAAAAGGCGTACGACGGCTCGGCTCTCGTCTGCGGGGATTATACGGTCTCTTCCGTGTACGACCGGGCGCTGCCGGAGGGGCATACGCTCGTGGTTGCGCTGTTCGGTTCGCAGACGGAGATCGGGCAGAGCGAAAACAGCGTTACGGCGTATACGGTCACCGATGCGGACGGAAACGACGTGACCGATAATTATTCCGTGCGGATCGTCAGCGGCACGCTGCGAGTAACGCCCTGACGGGCATGGAACGGTTTGAAAAAGCAAATGTGTATTGTAAAATTTGCGGCAATCCGAAGCGCGGCGCGGCTATATCGGCGCTGAAATCCGAAAAAGGAGGAAGGGCGTATGCGGTACGAAAATTATCGGAATAAAATGCAGAAACTCGCCGGGTTTGCGGGCGCCGTGCGGCGTTTCCGCGTGCCGATCATTCTTGCGCTCGCGCTCGTTGCCGCCGTGTGCGCCGCTCTCCTCTCCGTGCGGGGCATCGTATACGAGGTGGCGCCCTGCCCCTCTTCGGTGGAGTACGGAAGCCCGCTCGGCTACGAGGCGGCTGCCGTGCTTGCGGATGTGCGGTACGAATATGCGCCCGGGTCGGGCGGGGAATGGACTTGCGAGGTTCCCGTACGCGTGGGCGAGTACCGCGTTCGCGCGGTTGCGGAAAACGCTTTCGGCGGCAGGCGCTGCGGCAGTACGCACACATTTTCCATCGTACCCAGGGAAACGGACGTATACGTTTCGCAGGAGAAGGCGGAATACGGTTCGCTTCCCGCGGTGACAGCCGACCTCGCCTACGGGGATACCGTTTTCTGCACCCGCTTTGAATATGCGGATATTGCCGCGGCGGAAACGGAGGTGACAGCCGTCGAATCGGCGGTCGTCGCCCTGGACAGGGAGGGGAACGACGTTTCATTCTGTTACATTTTCCGCCCCGTCGCGGTGCCGGTCGGTTTTACGCCGCGCGAAATCAGCGTGCGCGTGCAGGACGCGGAGAGCGTTTACGACGGCACGCCCCTGCGCTTCGACGGATATGAACTGGATCCGTCCACGCCGCTTGCGGAAGGCGATATTCTCATCGCGCAGTTCGACGACGAGCGGACAGAGGCGGGGGAAGGGGAGAATATTCCCGAAATACGGGTCAAAAACACCGCCACCGGCAAAGACGTAACGGCGCGGTACAAAATCGGGATTGTCCCCGGCAAGCTGACGGTGCAGAAGCGACCGCTGTATGTGACGACCGGCAGTGCGTCGAAAATTTACGACGGCACCGCCCTTGCCGACGGCAGGTATTCGCTCGCCGCGGCGGACGGGGAGTCGGGGCTGCTGGAAGGGCACAGGGAAGTTCTGCTTTCCGGCACGCAGTTGACGGATGCGGGCAGTGCGGATAATATCCTGCAATTCCGCATCGAAAACGGAGACGGGGCGGATGTCAGCGCCAACTATTCGCTGTTTTTCGACGCAGGGACGCTATCGGTCGGAAAGCGGCAGGTGTTCTATTCCACGGGCAGCGGCGCATGGGAATACGACGGTACCGCGCATTCCTGCACGGAGTATTCCGTTGCGGATGGCGGCGAAAACACGGGCATCCTTCCGGGGCACACGCACGCGCTGGGAACGCCCGCGGAAATCACCGATGCGGGAGAAGCGGAAAACACCTCTGCGCTTCGCATAACGGATGCAGAAGGCAGAGACGTTACTTCCAATTACGAAACGGTCTGCCGCGCGGGAACGCTCTCCGTCGTTCCCCGCCCGGTCATGCTGCGCTCGGAGAACGGCGAATGGGTTTACGACGGCGAAGCGCATTCGCAGCCGCTGCTTTCGGTTGCGGAGGGCAGCCGTCCGCTCGTTGCGGGGCATTCGTTCCGCATCGGGCAGTGTACGGAAATAACGGATGCGGGCAGCGTACAGAATTTGCTCGGCGTGTTTATTTCAGCCGCAGACGGAAAGGATGTTACCGCCAATTACGATATAACCTGCGAATACGGCGTTCTCACCGTTCTTCCCCGCCCGGTCACGGTGCGGGCGGCGGACGCCGAAAAGGTGTACGACGGCACGGCGCTGCTGTCGGATGAGTTTGTCGTAACGTCAGAATACGATCCCGCGCTCGTCGCGGGGCATACCTGCACGGCGAAGACGGAGGGCATCCGTACCGATGCGGGGGAAGAGGCGAACCGGGTCGTTTCCTTCTCCGTGCGCGATGCGGAAGGAAAGGACGTTACCGCCAATTACGGCGTAACGTTTGCGGAGGGCGTTCTCACCGTTCTTCCCCGCCCGGTCACGGTGCGGGCGGCGGACGCCGAAAAGGTGTACGACGGCACGGCGCTGCGGTCGGATGGGTTTATTGTAACGTCAGAATACGACCCCGCGCTCGTCGCCGGGCATACCTGCGCGGCGGATACGGAGGGCGACCGCACGGACGCCGGAACGGCGGAAAACAGGATTTCCCGGGTCATCATATATGATGCGGACGGGCGTGATGTAACGGCAAACTATGCCGTAACGGAGGAAACGGGCGTCCTTAAAGTGCTTCCCCGCCCCGTCGTATTCCGGACGGCGGACAATGCGTGGATGTACGACGGCACGGAACACAGCGAATCGGGATTCGTCCTTGCGCCTTCGAGCGGATACAAGCTCGTTGCGGGGCATAAAGCCGTGGCGGAAAAGTATGCGGTCGTCGACGCGGGGGAATACGAAAACAGGCTGACGGTGAGGATCGTATCGCAGGATGAGGAAGAGGTCACGTTCAACTACGATATATCGTATGAATACGGCACGCTTTCCGTTCATCCGCGCCCGATCACGGTAACGGCAGCCGATGCGGAAAAAATGTACGACGGGCTTCCGCTCGAATCGACGGATGTTATAATCACTTCCGATTGCGACCCCGCCCTGGTCGAAGGGCATTACTACGATTTCTACAATGCGGGTACGCGGACGGATGCGGGGCAGAGCGTTTGCACGGTGGAGTATTTCTGCGTGTACGAAGGGGATTTCGCCGGGGGCGTCAGGGATGTGACCGATAATTACGAAATCACGTTCGGAGACGGAACGCTTTCGGTCACCCGCCGCCCGATCACCGTTAAGGCAGCCGATCAGGGGAAGGTGTATGACGGGCTTCCCCTGGAGTCGGATGCAGCCGTTTGGGTGGATTCGGATCTGATTTCCTGGCATTCCTACGATGTGGAAACGCAGGGCAGCATCACCGACGCCGGTACCGCGCCGTGCAGCGTGCGTTCGGTCACCGTTTGGGAATACGGGCGCGACGTCACGTTCAACTACGAGATAACCCGCCTCGGCGGCACTCTTATCGTTACGCCTCTGCCGATCGGGCTGCAGGCGGGAAGCGCGTCGAAAAAATTCGACGGCACCCCGCTCACCTGCGAAACTTTCCTTTGGATTCCGCTGTACGAAGACCGGCTTCCCGTGGAGGGGCAAACGGCGCGCGTTTTGACGCAAGGGGAACAGACGGAAATCGGGGAAAGCTCCAATAAGGTGGTTTCCTATGCGCTGTACGAGGGCATGCGCGACGTTACCGGAAATTATGCCGTTACCTGCTTCGACGGGTGTCTGCGCGTGCTGATCCCCGATTATACGATGAAGATCAGTACGGGCAGCGGGAGCAAAGTTTACGACGGCACGCCGCTCACCGTCCCCGAATGCGAAATAACCGAAAGCGATCTGCCGGATACCTTTTCGGTAACGGCGGAAGCAAAGGGGTCAGCCTGGGCGGCGGGGAAAGTGCGCAATACCGTGCGCCTGGAAATCATCGCGCCCGACGGCACCGATGTATCCGATTTTATATACGTCGAATACGATTACGGGATTCTGGAAATCCTGCCGCGCCCGATCATCGTGCAGACAGCGAGCAATTCCTGGGAATACGACGGGGAAACGCATTGGGATACGGGCGCTGAAACGACTGCGGCGAGCCTGCCTCTGGCGGAAGGAGATTCGTTTCAATGTACCGGGCCGGTCTTCATCAGCCGCGTCGGCATCGAGGAAAACAGCCTGGAGATGGAAATTGTGCGGCAGGTTTCCGAAGGCGTGAGCGTTACCGTGACCGACTGTTACATTATCACCTGGATTTACGGCGTTCTGGAGATCACCCCTTCCGACCTGTATGGCGATATAGGAATCGGTCTTCCCGACATAGTTCCCGGAGAAGGCGGCAGCGGCAGCGTCGGTTCTTTCGGAAAAGTCTATTCGGAAAGCGGCGGAATGGTTTATCTGCGCGAAGCCAATTACGGGGAATATATGGGCGCATATTGGCGCAGCACGATTCCGTATAAGCAGCTGCTCGACGATACTTATTCGATGAATTACCTGGCTTCCTTCGCCCTGCAGAACGGCGGAAAGCAAGGCAGTCTTATCCGCATTCAGATGGAAACGGGCAAGTATGTGCTTCCGTATTATATGGTGCCCGGCGCGGGGAATTATCAGGTACAGACGAGCGACGTGCTGTATTCGGGAAATACATCCGAACCGTACGAACTGTACAATTATTTTTACGATTATGCGGCGGAAGGGAAATCCGGCGAGTTGCCCGCGCAGTATGCGGCGGCGGAGGCGGCATACCGCAATTTCGTGCGGAACGAATATCTCGCCGTACCCGAAACGACGCAATCGTATCTGAAGTATGTCATCCGTCAGCAGGGATTCGATGCGTCCGATCCGTCCGTCATTTCCAAAGTGGCGAATTATGTGCAGGGCGCGGCGCAGTATAACTGGAAGTACGACAGGCTTCTGGACGTGCAGTCGGATATAGTCGTCGCGTTTCTGCGCGATTTCAAGGAAGGGATTTGCCAGCACTATGCCAGCGCGGCAACGCTCCTTTTCCGTATGCTCGGTTTCCCCGCCCGCTATACGGTCGGCTACGCGGTCAAGGCGGAGGCGGGCGAATGGACGGATATTTCCGAATTGGACGCACATGCGTGGGTCGAAGTATATATCGACGGATTCGGTTGGGTGTATGTGGAGGTTACGGGCGCCGGTCACGCGTTCGGCGATCCGGTCGGGGGCAATGAGCCGCTTCGCCTGGAAATCAAACCTGCCGACGAGGTCAAACAGTACGACGGCACGCCCCTTACCGCCCGATACGTCGAGGGCGCCGATCCCCGTTCCGCACTTCTGCTGCGCGAACTTCTGCTTGCGGGATATTCGTATAAAGCCGTATTCGGCGGAAGTATTACGCCGGTCGGGTGGAGCATGAGTTCCATCGAATCGTTCACGCTGTTCGATGCCGGGGGGACGGATGTTACCAACAGGTACGATTTTGAGTTTACGAGAGGGGAGCTGGCTGTCGTGGAAGAAACGGTCATAACGGTGCGCCCGTATGCACTGCAAAAGCAGTACGACGGCGAGCCGTTCCTGTACGGCGCATACGACTATACCGCCGCGGGAGTACCCGGCGGGCATGCGCTGCATCTGAGCCTGGAGGGGATCGGGCTGACGGATGCGGGCGTTTTGCGGCAGGAAGATCTGCAGGGCGTTGCCGTTTCCGTGACCGATGAATACGGCCGCGATGTTACCGATCGGTTCTATATCCATTTCGATCTGGAAAACGCCCTCATGGTCAGCCGCAGGGCTATAACGGTAGCCAGCATTTCCGAAACCAAGGCGTACGACGGCACGCCTCTCACGAACAGAACGTTCTGGATTGCAGGCGGCTCCCTTGCGCCGGGCAACGTGCTTTTTGCCGAAGTGATCGGCTCGCAGACGGAAATCGGTTCCTCGGAAAATTCGATTTCGTCGGTGCGCATAACCGATGCGGCGGGGACGGAAGTAACGGATAATTACAGGGTCAGCCTTTCGGAAGGCATGCTGACGGTTCTCGGATGACGGAATGAATGCGCAGACGCGGCGAAAAAGAAACATAAGCGCAACGCTTCGGAGCAGAGCAGGGCAGTTTTTGCCCTGCTCTTTTGGATAAATCTGCTTTTGCGCGCTCTCTTCCGCAGGTATTTTTACACCAAATAATCACAAAAAAAATCAAAAAAAAGGTATTGACAAGGTTATATCTGTGTGATATAATAAACGCGTAAATACCTAGGTACACGAAAATAAATACCTAGGTACTTGACGACAGAGCGGAGAAAAGATATTGAAACAGAGGTTTTGTTTTCGATACGGGGAGAAAATCATATGTTGAGCAGAAAAGAGATCGCCCTGCGCGCAGGGGTGTCCAAAACGACAGTGACGCGCGTTCTCGCGGGGGATGAAACGGTTCTGCCCGAAAACCGTAAAAAAATAATGCAGATCGTGGAGGACAGCGGATATACGCGCAACGTGCTGGCGGCAAACCTGGCAAAAAACAAGCGCAGTACGGCTGTCGCCATGCTCGTACCCGACATGACAAATTATTATTACATGCAGATGTTCAACGAAATGGTGTCATGTGCGCGTAAGTACGGGTATACGATCATGATATACAGTATCAGCACGGATACACTCGACGAAGTCGTCAATGAGGTCGTGGGCAACCGCGTTTGCGGCATTATGAACCTCGGGCTTGATTCGATTTCGGAAGACAGCCTGAAAAAAGTGCGCGCGGCGGGGATCAGGATGATTTATCCCGGCTGGCCGGAGGACGAATTCTATCAGTTCCATACCGATTACGGCAAGGGGATGGCGGAAGCTATGGCTGCGCTGAAAGAGGGAGGGGCGGAAAAAGTCTGCTTCCTTTTCGGCACGAAACAGCGCCTGTTGCAGGACGGAAGGCTGAAAGCATTTTTAAAATACGGAAAGGAATTCGGGTTCTTTGTTTCGGAGGAGGATATTTTCTTCGGGGAATATACCGATCGGTCTGCGTTGGACGAAGGGTACCGTTCGGCAAAGGAGCTGTTCAAAGACGGAATTCGGTACGACGCGATGTTTTGCCTGAACGACATGATGGCATACGGCGCAATCTGCGGCATCCGCGATTGCGGCTTCAAAGTTCCGCAGGATGTGTCTGTCATCGGGTTCGACAATACGCTGCTTGACCGATACATGACGCCGACCCTTTCGACCATCGGTTCGTCGCTGCGCGACGAGGCGGAAGGGTATATCCAATACATTGCCGGTGTTTCCGACCGTTCGCGCATGGAAACGCAGGCTGTATTCTATCCGCGCGGCAGCATCCGCAAAAAGAAAGGAAATAAACAGTAAACGGAAACGCAGCGGTTGTTTCAACACGGTACAATCGTTCAAAACCGGATCCGGTTTTGTTTTTTTGATTTTCAAAAAAACAAAATCCATTTAACAGAGAACAATATATTGATTGCGGAGGTAATATGAAGAGAAAATTGTGTGCATTGGCGGCATTTTTTGCTGCATTGCTTCTTATGATCCCGTTTGCTGCCGTTTCGGCTGAAACCGGCGAAGGGATTCAGCTGTTTACAGACAGCGACAGAACGCAGGCTGCAGGTGATTCTGTTACCGTCCGCATCGGCGAGGCTCGCACAGACCTGTATTATCTCGTAAACGGTTCTGCGGATGTCGCCGTCAGCGCCGTTGCGGAAGATGCGGAGGTCGTGCAGGTGATCTCCCTTTCGGGAAGGATAGGTTTTGTTGCCACAGCCGGTCAGAACCGTCCGGGTACGACGGAGGTTACGATCTCTGCAGAAAACGATTTGTCCGTCACGATTTCGGTAACGACCGACTATGCTCTCCCCGGCACCGTGGAATTGCAGACAGACGGGGAAAAACCCGGCGCGATCAACCGCACGGAGATCGGAGATTCTCTCACTGTGGAATACGGCGTTCCGTTCCCCGTCTATGTGACGGGGTTGGACAGCCGCGGCAATTCCGGTACCGTAGACCCTGAAACCGAATACGTTTGGAGTTTTGAGGAAAATACCTGCGGCGCTGCATTCGTTCCCGCCGAAGAAACGGCGGAGGAATCGGATGTCAGCGGTTCGATTACCGCAACGGGCGCGGGTACCGCTTCGGTTACCGTCACTATGTATCAGGGCGGCGCCCCCGTGGGCGAACCGAAGGAGTTCGCGCTTACGGCGGCATATCAGCAGATGGCTGCGGACGTGGATATAAAGGCAAACGATATTTCGATCACCGGCATGCGGTATACCGTCGGCAGCGATAAGGTAACGCTCGTCTATCAGGAAAACGGTGAAAATCTGTCGGAAGAAGCCGCGCTCTCCGAGGTGCAGATCGATTATACGGTCTCCAACAAAGAATACCTTGACCCGTCGGATGCGGTCTGGTCGTCTACCGACGCTTCCGTCGTCAAAGTGGAAAACGGAAAGGTCGTATTCGGGGCAGATATTGCGGGGAGCAAGCAGGTCACGATAACCGTAACCAATAAAGACAAAACGGTGATGGATTCCTTCCTCGTGGTCGTCAGTGCGTCTTCGGCTTCCGCCGATGAGCCGGAGGGCGGGTGCTCTTCTTCGGCGGCTGTTTCGGCAGGAGGGGCGGCTGCGGCGGCTGCCGTGCTGTGCGCCGCGGCGTTGCTGCTGCGCAGGGCAAAGCGCGGATGAACTTCCGGGCGGCTGTTGCGCGTTGTATTCTGTAAATATGTTAAAAACGCTTTCTGCGTTCAATTTTTGGAGGTAAAATCAATGAAAAAATGGATAGCCACGCTTTGTGCCGCAGTGCTTCTTGCGACGAGCATATTCGGGTTGCAGGGCTGCGCGGTCAATATGGAACTGAAGGATCCTGACGATTACGTTCCCGGGGATGTCGACCCCGAAATCAACGCCACGCTCCGCGTCGCGATGCTCAACACGACCCAGGAGGAGGAATTGATGGACGACCTCGCTTCCGGGTTCAACGTCATCTATCCGAATGTGGACTTTGAATTTACGAAGCTGACCACTTACGAATCCGGCATCGCGCAGACGATCGCCACCGGCACCAAGCTGGATGTTATCTGGGTTCCGGACGCGTACGTCACCAGCCTTGCCGATCAGGGGTTGCTGTACAACCTGCAAAACTATATGGAAAAGTCGGAAGCGGACGGGTTGTTCAACCCCGATGACTATCAGCCCGCGATGATGAAGCTTGGGCAGTATAAGCACGGTTCCGACCCCGATAACACGGCGCAGTACTTCCTGCCCCGCGATTACAGTAAAATCGTAACTTACATAAATACGAGCCTTGTAGAGCAGTATGCTCCCGATTTCGACGTGCAGTATTATGTGGAGCATATGGACGAATGGACGTGGGACGTCATGCTGGATCTGTGCGAGCAGCTGCAAAACGGCATGGCGAACGAGCAGACGAAGCCGCGTATCGTCGAGGCAATGTGGCGCTGGCTCATTCTCTTTTACGGGCTGGTGCAGGCAGAAGACGGCTCCTACCTCGATGCGGACGGGAACCCCGTGCTTGACGAAGGGTTCCAGAACGCGCTCAATCTCGTGCGCGATCTCATTGACGAAGGGTATACCACGTTCGATACGAACCTGACCGAACTGAACCGTTTCCACTCGGCGCAGGCGGTGATCGCGTTCCAGTCGCGCCCGTATATGGCTACGGCGGTCGTTTTGGGCGACGATCTTGAAATCCTTCCATTCCCCGCGATCGGCAGCGACCCGAAGGTCGGCACGGGTACCACGGGTTACGGGATCTGCACATCCTCCGAAAACCCTGACCTGGCATGGGAATTCATCCGCTACATGATGAGCGAAAACGGGCAGACCGTTCTTTCCGAAACGGGCAAAGCCGTTCCGTCCATGATTTCTTTGCAGGAAGGCGAAAACCCCGGCTGGAAGCAGTTCTATTCGCAGTACAACTATAACCACGATGCATTCGTATATGCGCCTGAACGCGACGTCGTGATGGACTATTACGATATGCTCTCGTCTGCCGAAGCAAAGACGCACGACGATGCGCTGCGCGCTCTCTTCGAGGCGTATTGGAGGCAGGACGGAACGACTTCTATGATCGATGCGCTCGACCGGTACAGGGAAGCCGTCCGCTGATACCGGTACGGAGGTTTTATGGAGAATATACAAAGCAAGGAAAGCGGAGAAGCGAAGCGTTCGTTTCTCCGCAGACCCCCGAAAGGGAGCAAACGCGATTCTTTTGTGCGTTTTTTCAAAAAGAACGGCGCAGGATTTATTTTTGCCCTTCCGGTAACGCTCGGCCTGTTGTTTTTTACCGCATATCCGCTGCTCGCTTCGCTGTATTACAGCTTTTTTGAATCGTATACCGTCATACGCCCGCCCGAAGGGTTCTCCCTGACGTATAATCTCCTGCGGATGTTTTCGGATCAGGAATGGATCAAGGCGATCACAAATACGGGGATTTATACGCTGATCAGCGTCCCGATGTTCATGATCTTCTCCTTTGCGCTGGCTCTTCTGCTGAATATCCGCATCAAGGGGATCGGCATTTACCGCATGCTGATTTATATGCCCTGCGTTATGTCGGCGGTCGTTTCGGGCATCGCGTGGCGTTCGCTCATCGACGTCGATTACGGCTGGTTCAACCGCGTGCTCCGCATGCTGAACATGCAGCCGTATCCCTTTTTGAGCGAAGCCTCCACCTCGATGCAGACGCTCATCTTTGTGGGGCTGTGGAGCCTGGGCGGCCCGATGGTGCTGTGGCTGTCGCAGCTCAAAAATATTTCCGCGGAATTGTACGAGGCGGCAGACCTTGACGGGGCAAGCCGGTTCCGTAAGCTGATCACCATTACCATCCCGATGTGTTCGCCCATGATTTTTTATAACCTGATCATGAATATCATCGCTACGCTGCAAACTTTTGCCGCGGTGACGACGCTGACGGGCGGCACGGCGGGCGTGGAAAATTCGCTTCTGTTTTATGTTACCAAAATTTATTCTTCCTATGAAACATGTATCACGACAGGCAGCATGGGATACACCTGCGCCATGGCATGGTTCTTGTTTGTGGTAATCGCCATTTTGACGGGCATTATCTTCAAAACGTCGAAATGGGTGTTCTACGGAGGTGACTGAAATGGATTCGCAGGCAATACTTATGCGGCGGCGCGTGAGAGCGAAAAAAATCCTTTCGCACTCTGTGGCGCATCTGGTTCTTATCGTTCTGTCGCTGCTTTTCCTCATCCCCATTTTCTATATGGTCGTGACCAGTTTTATGGGGGAGGTCGAGTCGGGGCAGGGGAACTTTTTCCCCACGGAGTGGCATTTCGAAAACTATGTCACCGCCCTTGACGAAAAGTTCCTGATCTTCTTCAAAAATTCGGTCATCGTTGTCGGGTGTAACGTCATTTTTATCCCTCTTGCGGCAACGTTTACGGCTTTTGCGTTCGTGCGCTGCAAATTTGTGGGGCAGAACGTGCTGTTCGCCATCATCCTGTCAACGATGATGATCCCCAGCATCGTTTGCCAGATCCCCATGTTCGTCATTTATGTGCGGATCGGTTGGTACAACACGCTTACCCCGCTGATCGTTCCCGCCATTCTGGGCGGCGGCGCGGGCAATATCTTTCTGGCAAGGCAATATATGCGCACGATTTCCGGCTCGCTCGACGAGGCTGCCACAATCGACGGAGCCAACCGTTTCGACGTTTTTTTCCGCATCTATTTCCCCCTGTGCAAACCCATTATCATCTATATGATGATCACTACGTTTACGGGCGTATGGAATGATATTACGACTCCTTTGCTGTATCTGAACAACGAATCGCAGTATACGCTTGCGCTCGGCATTTACAACCTGTTCAAAGGCGCGCCTGTTCCCGGCAAGTTCCCGAACGTGCGCATGGCAACGGGTATGTATATGCTTGTTCCCTGCGCGATCGTCTTCTTCATCTTCCAGCGTCAGTTGATCGACGGCGTTCAGATGGGGGCGGTCAAAGGCTGAAAAATTCTGCGGGGCGGAGAAATCTGTCCCTGCAAACACTTATTAAAATCGGATTATACGGGTTCTTTCCCCCGTTAATTGAAAATTATTTGGAGGTAAAAGGAAAATGGTGGCTAAAAAGAAGAGTATCTTCATTTTGGCATGTATGTTTATGGCAAGCATTCTGCTCGCCGCGGCATTCGCTTGGGGCTTGCCGTTCGCCCGCGCTTCTGCGGCGGAGCGCACGACGTACACGCTTCCCAACACGTTTGACGTTTATTCGCCCGATTGGCCGAATGAGATCGACAATCTGGAAGAAAGCAATCAGCTGATCCTGCATTCTACGGTCAATGCAGACGGCAATGCTTTCAGCGTTCCTGCGGGGGCAAACGCCGGGTTCGTGCAGAACAACGTTCTGGGTACGGCAGGTTGGGGTTTGAACGACCTCACCATCAAATTCTACCTGAACGCCACGCCGGGTGCCGGAGGGCAGATCCGCCTGTACTTTGTAAACAACGTCGGCTGGTACAACGGCAGTACGGCGGGCATGGCGCTGTGGTTGTGGGGCATCAATGCCGATGCAGGTACCGCCAATATGGCGATTCAGGTCAAAACGGAATCGGGCGAGGCGATTGGTTCCATCAAGGACGCCGAAGCCGTTCCCGTCAATTTCGACTACAACTATTTCACCGATACGGCGAAGGACGCAACCGACAAAGCGGGGCAGAGCGCCGCTCCTGCGGAAGGTTCGCTGAATACCTGGCGCTTCTATTTCGACGAAGACGGCATGCTGATGCTCGAAGTTACGGCTGCCGGCAAGGACGATGCGGAAGACCGCACGATGACGATCGACCTTTCTCCCGAAGCGGAAGGCAGGGTCGAGGGCGTCGAAAGCCCGCAGGAACGCCTGTACGATTTCAGCGATATGCAGGCGGGCGAAACGACCAACATGGTCGTGTGGTTCGCAGACGGTCTGACGGGCGCTATGCGCATTGCCGAAGTTACTTCCGCATCCGAAGAAACCACGCAGGATTTCCTGCCGCGCGACTATGTGAACGCGAGCGACGACGTCATTTTCGGCGGATACAATAAACTCGG
>ERZ1643247.719-NODE-719-length-37040-cov-4.642477_pt1 | contig 37040 bp, 25 predicted proteins | sample MGYA00579264_ERZ1643247 | MGnify/ENA primary metagenome ERZ1643247 (study PRJEB29033, sample SAMEA4952262) | chicken gut metagenome | biome: Broiler Chicken; feature: Gastrointestinal Tract; material: Caecum | place: Ireland | collected 2018 | study: Broiler... | reverse complement strand
TTATCCGCGAAAGGTTTCCCCAGTTGACCGAAACCATCGGCGAGCACGGCGTCAAACGCTGGCACCTGCCGTACGGGGCGCTCAAAAACTATATCAGTTTCTCGGCCGAAGAAATATCCACCCTGCAAAACGCCCTGCGGCTGTTAAAACACGTTCAGCTTTGCGAACAGTCGCGCACGCTGGCCGGCCTGCTGACCAAACTCAAGGCCATGATGCGGCCGGAAGTCTGCTGCCGGATAGAAACCGACACCGAAATCATGCAGGCTTCCGAAGGCTACCTCTTCCGGCCGGTGCAAAAAATCGAGATCAATCCGCGCCATCTGGCGCTGCTCCGACATGCCGTTACCGCCTGCCGCAAAATCCGTCTGTGCTGGGCAGAAACGAACACTCTCAGAAAATGGCAGACGTTATGTCCGTACGCCTTCATTTACGGCCCCAAACATCACCTTATCGCTTATTCGGAAAAAAAACGGGAGTTTCTCTACGTCTGTCTGAGCGACATCATTGACATTAAAGAAACCGACAGCTATTTTATCCGCAACGGTGACTTTTGCCTGGAAAACCATTGCTGTGAAAATTTCGGACTGTTCCGCGAACCGGCATTTGAAAACGAATGGCTTTTTGACGCCCGCTCGGCCACCGCCGCCAAAAACTACATTTTTCACCCCCGCCAGCAGGTCCGCGAAAACCCCAACGGCAGCCTGACCGTCAGTTTCAGGGCGGGCGGCGTGTTGGAACTGGACCGCTGCCTTTACGGCTGGGGACCGCATGTCAAAGTCATCAAACCCAAAAACTGGAAACACATGGTCAGGGAGGCCAAAAAACATGTCTGAACCGGCAGCGCAAACCGTCCGCAGCCTTCTGCACGATCTGGAAGAACGACGGCAGATAAAAATTCTTTTTGCCGTTGAAAGCGGCAGCCGCGCCTGGCGGATCGAAAGCGCCGACAGCGACTACGACGTCCGCTTTGTCTATTGCCGCCCGCTGAAAGACTATGTCAGCCTGGCCCGGCCGGACGACGTCATCAATGCGGCGTTTGACCAAAAGCTTGCCCCCTGTACCGCGCACGACGCCTTGTACGACCTTTGCGGATTTGACATTTTCAAATTCCTGCGTCTTTTGGCAAAATCCAACCCTTCGACCATTGAATGGCTGATCTCAAACGTCGTCTACCTCGGACCGGTGCCGCCGGAACTGCGCGCTTTTGCCGAAAAAAGTTTTGACGACGGCACTCTGATCCGCCATTACCGTTCCATGGCCGCCGACGATCTTCGGGAAATGGAAAAACGCCAAACCTTCACCGGTAAAAAATACCTCTACGCTTTCCGCGGCCTGCTCAACGCCTTTTGCATCGCCGCATTCCGCCGCCTGCCGGAAACCGATTTCACCCACACGCTGGAAACCTGCCGGCAGCCGCTCGGCGAAGAAACGTACGCCGCCCTTTCCCGTTTGATCGAAAGCAAAAAATACGGCAGAGAAACAGAAGACCTCGGCCGGCAGCCGCTGCTTGACGAAGCACTCGGCAAACTCCTTTCGCTTACCGAAACCGACGCCCGCGCACAAAACGCCGGGGAAGAAAAAGAACGTTGTTTAAACGCTTATCTGCAAAAACTGCTGTTGGGAGAAAAGGCATGAAAATCTATCAGGTCGGCGGCAGCGTACGCGACAGGCTGCGCGGCCGGCAGCCGCAGGACTACGACTATGTCGTCACCGGCGCCTCGCCCGAAGAAATGCTTGCCCGCGGCTTTGTCCGCGTCGGCAAAGACTTTCCGGTGTTTCTCCACCCCGAAAGCAAAGAAGAATACGCGCTTGCCCGCAAAGAAATTAAAACCGGCTGCGGCCATGCCGATTTCTGCTTTATATTCGATCCCTCGGTCACTCTGGAAGAAGATCTGGAACGGAGAGACTTCACCTGCAACGCCATCGCCTTTGACCCGCAAACGGACGAATATTTTGACCCTTTCAACGGGCGGAAAGACATTGAAAACCGCGTTTTAAGACACATCAACGCCGAACATTTTCAGGAAGACCCCTTAAGGGTTCTCCGCCTTTGCCGGTTTGCCGCCCAGCTCAATTTTACTCCGGCGCCGGAAACGCTTGAACTGGTAACCCGGATGACGGCTGAAGGGCAGCTTGCCCACCTTTCCGCCGAGCGGATATGGAAAGAACTGGAAAAAGCCCTGCGCTTTCCCGATTTTCCCCGTTTTGTACAGACTGCCCGCGCCTGCGGAGCGCTTGAAGCCGTCCTGACGGAAGTCAACCGATTGTGGAATACGCCCGAGCGCACCGACTATCACCCCGAAGGCAACAGCGGCGACCACACTCTGTCGGCGTTAGAACAGGCTGCCGGCGGCAATGCCCTCATCCGCTTCGGCATTCTCCTGCACGACATCGGCAAAACCGTTACCCCGGCGGAAATTCTCCCCTCTCATCATAATCACGAACAAAACGGTCTGGAAATTATCCGCACGATCTGCCGCCGGCTGAAAATCCCCAACCATTACCGCGATTTTGCCCTCACTGCCTGCCGTTATCATATGAAGTTTTGCAAAATTCCGGAAATGAGGATCGGCACATTAGTCGATTTTTGCGAAGATCTCATCCGTTCCGGGGAAAAAGACTTTGAAAACTACATCGCTGTCTGCCGCGCCGACATGCATGGCTGCAAACGTCCTATTTCCGCCGAAGAAGACGCACGTTTTGAACAAAACGCCGACCGCCTCCGGCAGACAGTGAAAATTCTGCAAACCGTCCGCGCGGCCGATATGCCCGGCTGGGAAAATCTGCCCAAAGACGAACGTTTCGGACAGCTCTAGCCGGCATACCGCATCGGCCGCAAAGCCTGCGGTATGAGGCATGAGGCGGCATTGTTCCGACGGCTTTACGTTCGGCCCCGAATAAGTTCGGGACCTTTCCGCAAAAAGCATAACCGAAAAAGGAGCGGTTCAAAACCGCTCCTTTGCAAAATCAGTTGAAAGTCCAGTTGAAACCGAACATCACCCGATAATCGGTCTCGGCATCTTTCTGATGATCGGGATTGAGCCGCATGTCAAACTGCGCCTTAAAATTCATGTCCTCGTTAATCTCCCGGTCATGATAAAATGAAAACTTGTATTCCCGGGCATCCGGCTTCAAACCGGCATTGAAGCGCTCGCGGTAAACTTCGTCGGAATAATTGTCGCGCCCGACCGGCAGGTCAAAGGCGGCCGTGCCCTTGTATATTCTGAGCGGCGAAGAAATCTGCAAGCCGACAACGTCGGTTTTGTTATAGCGGTAATGGCCGTCCAGAGCAAAACTGTCGCTGACCAGACGACTGGTCTGCATCAGGTTGGAGGCAAGCCCGCCGGCATCGGTCCAGCCCTGATAATAAGCACCGCTTAAAAACAGGTTCTTCAGCGGCGACCAGCTGACCGAAAGCCCGGCATAATAGGTGCTGGAATCGCCGACGTCAAAACCGCCGGTGCCGTTCAAACCGAGCATTGCGCCGTCTTCGTACAAAACACCGCTCATCGCCGTCACCGTCAGATTGTCCGTCAGGCTGTAAGCGGCTGCGGAATCAAAACCGTAAACCCGGTTGTCAAAATCGCGATCGTTGTCGTCCCGGCTGCCGTCGTAAAGACCGTTTTCGCCGGTAGCAAAGCCCATCGTCACCTTCCAGTCCGAAGACGGCCGGTAACGGCTGTACACGCCGTAAGCCGAATTCATCGCCATAAACGGATTGGCCAGCGCCTTTTCAAAATAAGCGTCATGATTATAAAGCGTATTTTCCGTATAATAGAAGCCGGCCACATACCCCCCCCCGGCATATTCGGCTTCCACGGTGCCGAGTCCGCTCGGAGAATCGGCCAAAGCCGCCGGCGCATAGGAGAAGGCCAGATTGCCGCCGGCCGCTATCCTCCGCTTCGGCTGATAACGGGAAAAGGCATACAAATCGTTTTTAAAATTGCGCTCTCCGCTGTGGGTCATTTTTACAAAAGAAGAAATCGGCATTGCATAAGGGCGTTTGTACTTGTCAAACGCGGTAACGGAACGCGGCATCTTTGCCGCCAGCGCGCTCTTGAAAACGGCCGGCACCGACATTGTCGTCGAACGGGCCGCAATGCTTTCCCCTTTCACGTTCGAGCCGGTAGCGATCATCAGTTCGCCCTGCGGCTGGGTCGCATTGTTCAGATTGATCAGACCGTGTCCGTAAACGGCGTCCACGCCGGCGTCCCCCAGATCGTCGGCGGTTTCAAACACCAGACTGACCACTTCCTGCGGCGTCATGTAAGGATAAGCGCCCATCAGGAAGGCAATGCTGCCGGTAACCACCGGCGCCGCCATTGAGGTGCCGCTCATCTGCCCGATCATATCATCCTGGTTAATGGGCGACCAGACATCGTTTCCCGGCGCGGCAATACAATAGTTCTGCGCAACTCCGCAGGCGTTGGAATAATCGGCCAGCTTGTTGTCCTTGTCCAAAGCGACTACCGTCACGAACAAACCGTCCAGACTTTCCTTAAACTCGTCGAGCAGCGGAATCCCGTTTGTAACGCCCGGCTGCGCCTGACTTTCATTGCCGGCGGAAAAAACGAAAACAACGTTGTTTTCAATCTGATAGCGCACGCTGTCCAGATAATCGTCCAACTGATCCGCATAACGATCAATGGTGGAAGCGTTTATATCAGCCGTCGAATCTACGCCCAGACTGAAATTGACCACTTTCGCGCCCATGTCGATCACGTCTTTTACCGGCGCCGAAATCGGCGACATCAGATCCCACCGGGCGGCGATAATCTCGGCATTTTCAAAAGCCACGCCGTGCATGCCGGCGCCGTTTCTGTCGGCAACGATAATGCCGGCCACATGGGTGCCGTGCGCGGCATCGTCCGACTTGTTCGGATAAAAACCGGTCGCACTGTCTTTTTCTACATTCCAGTCATAACCGTCATCATAAGACGACGCCCACTCGTCATACTCTTCTTTGCTTCCCGTTTTGCCTACGCGGGTAATATAAACGCGGCCATCATCAAGTTTCAGATAAGTAACGTTTTGATAACTCTGTCCGCCGACCGTATATTCAGCCGCCCACTGCCAGCAGTTGGTAGAGTTTCCGCTTTTGGAACAGGGACCGTAGTCGTAATTGACGCCGCTGACGTCGGTGGCGCCAAACTCCGCGTGAGCACCGTAAACGCCGCTGTCAACCACGCCGACGGCCACTCGTTCCAGCTGCGAGGCCAGATCGCCGCTTTCCGTTTCTCCGTAAAAACGCGCATAAGCTTCCGCCGCGCCGATCTGCGACAGGAAATTGCCCTGTTTGTATTCGTCGGTCTGGAAATACGAAGGATCGACTTCATTCACGACTTCCCCTTCGCCGCCGCCCGGATTGTCGCTGCCGCCGGGTTCGTCACCGGTCCCCGCCGCGCCGTCCGATTTTGATCCGCCGCTGCTGCCGCCGGCGGCAATGGCCACGGTCCCCCCGATCAGGGCGGCGGCGCCGAGATAGGTCGTCGGCCCCACGTTCCATACGAACTTGTCGTTTTTAACCGGCCGCACTGCGGCTTCCAGTCTCTTAACGCAGGGATGGGCGGTGTTCGCTCCCATCTGCCGCAGCAGTTTATAAGCATTTTCGTCTTTGCGCATAATGGCGGTGCAAAGCGCCGTATTGCCGCGTGAATCCGTTGCGTCCAGGGAATAGCCGTTTCTCTTCAGCCGCGCCAGCGCCTCTCGGTTGCGAAAATGCGCGTGATTGTAAATTGACGCCGCCAGATTGTCGCCTTCCGCCGCCAAACAGTTTTCCGCCGCGCAGGCCAGCATCGTCAGCAAACACAACACTTTACGGATATTCATAAGTTTTCCCCCGGTCAACAAATAAATTTTTTTCAATCGTAGATGACATTGGCAAAAATGTCAAAATAATTTCTTTCCGCCATATCACATAAGGTTTAAATTAAGATTTACGTGATTATATAAAAAGCAGATTTTTTTAAACAGAAATTGACAAATTAGAAAAAAAGATTATAGTATATTTAATTTTTTTGCTAATCCGCTATATTGCAACTATCAATCAACGAAAGAGAAAAGTCATGAAAAAGTTATTTGTATTCTCCCTCCTTTTCCTGCTTGGCGCCTGCGCCGAAGGATCCATCTACAAAAAGTACGATCAGGACTGCAACGACCACTTCTATTCCCGCAAAGACTGCCCGGCCAAAGAAGAAAAGGCCAAAGCGCCCGAAAAAGTATACGTCTACCGGGAAGCAAGACCCGAGCCGCGCCGCATTACGCTGGTAGCCCAGCGTCCGGCCTATGTTGCCCCGCGTCCGGCGCCGATGCCGGCTCCCGCTCCGGTTCCCGTAACCACCGTTAACATTCAGGCCCCGGCTCCCGCGCCCGTCCCGGCTCCCGTCGTTGTCAGCACCAACGGCTGCAACGGTTGCGCACCGGTTGTCAGACAGACCCGTGAACCGGTTGAAGTCATCTATAAGAAAACCACTTACACCACGGTTTACGAACCGAAAACCACATCGACCGTCAGCTATGAAAAAGAACCTGTCATCAATCAAAAAATCATTTCCAACACTCAGGTTGTCGCTCAGCCGGAAGTCAAAACGGTCGTTACTTCTCAGCCGGAAGTAAAAACCGTAGTCACCACCCAGCCGCAGGTAAAAACCGTGGTCACCACCACGACCAAACCGGCGACCCGGAAAGTGTCCTACACCATTGAAAACACTCAGACCACTGCTCCGAGCGAACTGCTGATTGAAGAAATCAAATAAGGAAACGACAGTTCCCGCCGACACCGCCGTTTGAAAACGGCGGTGTTTTTTTGTTACAGCCCCGGCCGGCCCGGGAATTATGCTTCGGAAAACGGTTTGCCTTTTTGTCTTCCTGCCGTTATAATGGTTGCCGGGAAAGGAAAAAAGAAATGAACAAAACGCGCGTGGCCGTCAAGGCCGTCATTGTTTGCAACGGTTGTTTTCTGCTGCTTGAACGCCGGCAAAACGGCGAAGAAGGAATATATGACCTGCCCGGCGGCGGCGTCGAAACAGGCGAAAGCCACACGCAGGCGCTGACAAGAGAGATATTTGAAGAAACCGGATTAACGGTACGAATCAAACGCCCGCTCAGAACCTGGAGTTTTTCTCCCCGGGCAGGGGAAACGCTTTACGGCGTCACTTTTCTTGCCGAATACCTCTCCGGCACGGTCAGACTTTCCGCCGAGCACGGAAGCTGGCAATGGTTTCCTTTCAGCCGCACGGCCGGTGCCGGCCTGCCTCGCTGGATCCGCGACGAAAGCGCCCTGGCGGCGGAAGCCGTTGAACGGGAACGCGACGCCTTTTCCGTCACCCGCATTCACCGCGGCATCTACGGCGTTATCCGCCGGGAAGGAAAGATTCTGCTGATCCGCAAAAAACGGGGACCTTACACCGGCCTTTTCGACCTGCCCGGCGGTTCGCCGGAAAAAGGCGAAAGCGAAGAACGGACGCTTGCCCGCGAACTGGAGGAAGAAACCGGCTGCCGTTTGCAAAGTGTTGGCGAACGGCGGGAAGAAAATGTCTTTTTCCGCGGTTTTATCGAAGACGACGGCCGCCCCGGCGGGCTGTTCCACACCGGCGTTTTATTCGACTGCACCGTCGACGGCGTTCCCGACCGGGACATTTCCGACCTTGATTCCGACGGCGCTTCATGGATTGACGAAAAGGAACCGACGACGCAAAATGCCGCGCCGATGGTTTTGGCTGCTCTCCGGCGCTGACCGCGAAGAAAAAACGTTGCCTGATTGAAAAACCTTCGGTTCGTACTTATATTTGAAAAAAAACAAATCAAACGGGAGAAAAAAATGAGCATATCGCAGGCCGTTTTCGCCGCCGGCTGCTTCTGGGGAATTCAGGCGGTGTTCGACACCGTGCCGGGAGTTGTGTCCACTACCGTCGGCTACACCGGCGGACAAACGGAAAACCCGGACTACCGGCAGGTCTGTACCGGCGGCACCGGCCACGCCGAAGCGGTCAAAGTCGTCTTTGACGACAAAATGGTCACCTACGACCAGCTGCTGGACATTTTTTTTGCCAACCACGACCCGACCACGCTCAACCGCCAGGGACCGGACGTCGGCACCCAGTACCGGTCGGCCGTGTTCTGGTTCACACCGGAACAAAAGAAAGAGGCCCTGGCCAAAATAGAAGAACTGAACAACTCGGGAACATATCCCGCGCCGGTGGTAACCGAAGTGGCGCCGGCTGCCGAATTCTATCCGGCCGAAGAATATCATCAGAAATACCTGGCCAAACAGGGAAAAGGCTGTTGCGGCAGAAAAACGCCGCCGCTGAACTTAAGCGAAGAAGAATGGAAAAAACGACTGTCGCCGGAACAATATAAAATTCTCCGCGAAAAAGGCACCGAAAAGCCGTTTTCCGGACAATACCTGAATATGAAAGACGACGGCACCTTCGTCTGCGGCGCCTGCGGCAACCCGGTTTTCCGCTCCGGCGACAAATTCGATTCCGGCAGCGGCTGGCCGAGCTTTGACCGCGCCATTCCCGGCAGCATCAGACAAAATGCAGACTTCAGCCACGGCATGGTAAGGGTTGAAGTTACCTGTGCGCGCTGCGGTTCCCACCTCGGGCACGTATTTGAAGACGGACCGACCAACACCGGCATGCGCTATTGCATCAACTCGGGCGCCATGAACTTCAAACCCGACGCAACAAAAGACTGAACCCTCCCCGGCCGGCCGCGCCGCTTTCCCGCCCGGAATTTTTCTCCCCCCAAAAAAGATTGAACGCCGGCGGCAAAAACTTTATTCTTGTTTTTTTTCACAACCCGACGCAACAAAAGGCCGAACCTTCCCCAGCCGACCGCGCCGCTTTTCCGCCCGGAATTTTTTTCCCCCCAAAAAAGATTGAACGCCGGCGGCAAAAACTTTATTCTTGTTTTTTCACAACCCGGAGAAAAACAATGGAAAAGATTTTCCGCTATTCAATCAAAGCCGTCATCATCCGAGACGGCAAACTGCTGGTCGAAAGCTGCGACTACGGCCGCGGCCGTTTCTGCAAACTGCCCGGCGGCGGCCACCAGTGGGGCGAAACCATGGAACAGGCTCTGATACGCGAATGCCGGGAAGAACTCAACCTTACCGTCCGTCCGGAACGGCTGCTTTTTGTCCGCGACTATATCGCCAAAAACCACGATTCGCCTTTTGACGACCCCTGTTTTCATCAGGCGGAACTGATGTTCCTCTGTACGGTCGAAGACTTCTCGCCGCTTTGCAACGGCAGCATCCCCGACGGCGAAAAACAGCAAATCCGCTGGATTGAAATCGACCGGCTGGCCGATTCCGATTTTTTTCCCCAGGCAATCGTTCCCTGGCTTAAAAACATTGACAAAGTGACACAGACGATTGTCCTCGGCGACGTCAACTGAGCGCCGGCGGCGTCCCGGCGCCGGTTCCGCACCAACAGGATTCGCCCTCTCCGCCGGATATTCCGCCAATCCTCTGCCTCAGCCCGCATTGAACATGCCCTCCTTCGTTAACGGATGCAATCCGGCCACACACCCGGCGCTTGTTTTTTGATACAGGAAAAGGGACGGCTTAACCGTCCCTTTTCTCTTGCCTCCGAAACATAGCTTCCGGCACATTTTCCGCAACTTACCGCAGTTTTCCCTTCAACTGCGGACGGCCGAGCTTTTTCGCCCGTTTGCTGATCTTGCGACGGAGTATGTTTTCCTCGTCGAAAGTTTCGCCGATAATCGCAAACATCATCGGCACAAACAAGGTGGCAACAAAGGTCGACAAAATCATGCCGCCGATCATGCCGGTACCGATGGCATGGCGGCTGCCGGCGCCGGCACCGGTGGAAATGGCCAGCGGCAAAACACCGAAGGTAAATGCCAGCGAAGTCATCACGATCGGACGGAAACGCAGTTTGGCCGCGCTGACCGCCGCTTCCGCATAAGTCAGCCCGCGCTGCACTTCCATTACCGCAAACTCAACGATCAGAATGGCGTTTTTCGCCGCCAGACCGATCAGGGTAACCAGACCGACCTGAAAATACAGATCGTTTTGAATGCCGCGCAGATAAATTGCCAGCAAAGCGCCCAGTACCGCAAACGGCACCGACAGGATAACCACGAACGGCAGCGACCATTTTTCATATTGGGCGGCCAGAATCAGGAAGATCATGATCAGACCGAAAACAAAGGCCTGGGTCGATGCGCCGCCGGTCAGCTTTTCCTGATAGGCTGAACCGATCCACGACAGCGAATAGTCGTCGCCCAGAACCTGACCGGCCACTTCCTCCATCGCCGCAATCGCCTGACCGGACGAATAACCGTCGCCCGGATCGCCCAGCACCTTGGCGGCCGGGAAAATGTTAAAGCGGTTAACCAGCTCCGGTCCGGTAACGCGCTCGACTTTCAGCAGAGTCGACAACGGTACCAGCTGCCCGCTGTTGGATTTGACATAAACGTAACGCAGGTCGTCCGGAGTGCGGCGGAAGCGTCCTTCCGACTGCAAAATCACCCGGAAATTGCGGCCTTTGTAAGTAAAGTCATTGACATAAAGACTGCCGAAGGTTGACTGCATAACCGCATAGATGGCATCGATCGACACATTGAGGATCCTTGCCTTTTCGCGATCGAGATCAACCCGGTACTGCGGCGTGCTGACCGAAAACGTGGTACGCACGTTTTTCAGCTCCGGCCGTTCGTTGGCGGCATTGACAAATTCGGTCACCTTATCCATCAGCTCGTTTGAACTCTTGCCGCCGCGGTTTTGGATATAACCTTCAAAACCGCCGGACATGCTCATGCCCATAATCGGCGGCATGGAGAAGGCATAGCCGATGCCCTCGGGCCGGCTCATGCCGAATTTGGTATAAAGCTGAGCCAAAGCGTCCGCCGACTGGTCGGCGTTTTCCCGCAGTCCCCAGTCTTTTAAGATGATGAAGCTGATGCTCGAATAGGTGTTCTGGCTCGACGACAGCATGTTGTAACCGTTAACCGTCAGCACGTCTTCCACGTTCTCGTCTTCCCTCAACAGTTTGACCACGGAGTCGCTGAAATTCGTCGTCCGCCTCAGCGACGAGGCCTCCGGCATGCTGTAGGCCATCAGCAGGTTACCCTGGTCTTCACCCGGCACCAGCCCGCCCGGCACGATCTTGAACAAAAAGGCGATCGCTGCCAGAACGGCGACGAAACTGACCGTTGCCGTTTTCCGGTGGTTAAGGAAGAAACGCACGCCGGAAAGATAAGCCTCCGTCACCCATTCGAAAAAGTTGTCAAACCATTTGAAGAAACCTTTCGGTTCCTGATGCTGACGGTTGGGCTTGATAATCAGGGCGCACAGAGCCGGCGTCAGCGTCAACGCGACAAACGCCGAAATAAGCACCGAAACCGCAATCGTCACCGAGAACTGTTTGTACATAACGCCGGTCATACCGCCAAGAAAGGCAATCGGCAAAAACACCGACGACAACACCAGAGCCACCGCGACCACCGGTCCAGACACTTCCTGCATCGCCTTGATCGCCGCTTCTTTCGGAGTCAGCTTTTCCTCGCTCATCAGACGTTCGACGTTTTCCAACACGATAATTGCGTCGTCAACCACGATACCGATTGCCAGAATCAGCCCGAACAGCGTCAGCAGGTTGATTGAAAAACCGAGCAGATACATACCGGCAAACGCGCCGATAATCGATACCGGCACCGCCAAAATCGGGATCAGGGTCGCCCGCATGTTCTGCAAGAACAAATAGACGACGACGATAACCAGCAGCACCGCCTCAAAAAAGGTATGGATAACCTCGTTGATCGACACGTTTACGAACAAAGTCGTATCATACGGAATTTCGTAACTGATGCCGTCGGGGAAACTCTTCGACAGTTCGGCCATTTTGGCTTTGACCAGGTTGGCCGTTTCCAGCGCGTTGGCGCCCGGCTGCAGATAAACAGCAAAGGCCACCGCCGGTTCGCCGTTGAAATAGGAATTGACGCTGTAGTCCTGCGCACCGAGTTCGATCCGCGCCACGTCTTTCAAACGGAGAATGCCGCCCTTGTCATCGCTTTTAAGAATAATGTCGCCGAATTCCTTTTCGTCGACCAAACGTCCTTTGGTGTTGACCGAATAGGTATAGGGCAGATATTCGTCCAGCGGTTCCTGACCGAACTGGCCGGCCGCAAACTGCGAATTCTGTTCCTGCACGGCGGCAATCACGTCCTGCGGCGTCATGTCAAAATCTGCCAGCTTGTCAGGTGACAGCATAATCCGCATCGAATAGTCCTGCGAGGCAAACAGCGAAGCGCTGCCCACGCCCTTGATACGGCGGATTTCGTCCAGCACGTTCAACAGCGCATAGTTGGAAACGTAAATCGTATCATAGCGTTCGGAAGAAGACTTCATCATCACGACCTGCAAGATCGAGTTTGATTTCTGTTCGACCGTCACGCCCTGCTTGGTCACTTCGCTCGGCAGTTTGGAAGTCGCCGCCTGCACCTTGTTGTTGACGTCGATCGTCGCCTGATCCGGATCGGTGCCGATGTCAAATACCACGCCGATGGTCAGATACCCCTGCGAAGTGGCGTTGGAATACATGTAGATCATGTTCTTAACGCCGTTGACTTCCTGTTCGATCGGCGCCGCCACCGTATCGGCCAGCACTTCCGCCGTCGCCCCCGGATAGGTGGCGCTGATCTGAATTTCCGTCGGCACGATGTTGGGGTACTGCTCAATCGGCAGCACCTTCATCGAAACCAACCCCGCCAGCACAAAAACCAGCGACACGACGGTCGCAAAAATCGGGCGGTCAATAAAAAACTTGGAAAACATTGCTTTTTTCTCCCGGATTATTCCTCGACGGTTTCCCGTTCAGCCGGCTGCTCCACGTTTTTGGGATCAACCGTCATGCCGGGACGGATCTTCATCAGGTTGCTGACGATCACCCGGTCGCCGGCTTTCAGACCGCTGTCGACGATCCAGCCGCCCTCCTTGGTCATCAGTCCGGTCTGGATATTGACCGATTCGACCATATTTTTGTCGTTGACGATATAAACGTAAGAGCCGTTGGCACCCTGCATGATCGCTTCCTGCGGCACGATCAGGGCGTTGACCCGGGTCAGCCCTTCCATCACCAGCCGCAGAAACTGTCCCGGTTTCAGACGTTTTTTAGGATTGGGGAAAACCGCGCGCAATTTGATGGTACCGGTTCCCTCGTCAATGCCCGAATTGATGAAATTAATCTCTCCGGGCAACGGATAAACGCTGTCATTGCTGAACTTGACCTTGGCAACGACTTCGCTTTTGTTTTCCGGGTTGCGGATCAAACCGTTGTCCACCATGTTGGAAAGCGACATCATCTCGCTTTCGGAAGCCGAAAAGATAACATAAATCGGATCAAGCTGGGTAATGTTGGTCAAAAGGCCGGTTGCCGAAATCAGGCTTCCTTCCGACTGCACTTCCATGCCGGTAACGCCGCTGATCGGCGCGGTGACTTTGGTATAGTCAAAATTCAGCTGTGCGGTTTCCACTTCCGATTCCGCCATCAGCACCGCCGCTTTCTGCGCTTCCAGTTCGGCCTGAGCGTCATCGCGCGACTTTTCGCTTACCACCCGCTGTTTGAACAGCTTTTCGATTCGCGCCCATTCGGTTTCGGCCCGCCGCAGCTGTGCCTTGGCCTTGGCCAGGTTGGCCTTGGCATTGTTGAGCCTGGCCTTGTATTCCTTGGGATCGATTTCAAACAAAACGTCTCCCTCTCTGACTTCGCTGCCTTCGATATAATTTTTCTTCAGCAAAATGCCGCTCACCCGCGCCCGCACTTCCGTTTCCTTGTATCCCTGCGCCCGGGCGGAAAATTCAAAACTGAGAGGCACGTCTTCCGCCGCCACCTCAAGCACGTTTACCGGCAGCGCCGCGGTTTTGGCCGCCGCATTCTGAACCTCGCTTTTGTCTTCCTTGCAGGCGCACAAAGACAGTACCACCGCCAATCCCGCCAACAATTTGCTACTTTTCCACATTTTTTCACCTTTCGTTTTAAAAACCCGACAAAATTTTCTCATACGATAAACTGTTTTTTTACACCCGTCATCTTAATTTTTCATAAACAAACAATTTTACCGGCGGGCAGAAAAATGCTGCATTTTGTACGGCCGGCGTTTTTTCCTGCCGAACCACAGGTAACAGACGAACAAAAACAGCAGCACGCGGGAAACCGGCATTGCCAGCCATACGCCGTCCAGACCGAACCACAACGGCAGCGCAAACAGACACAGGGGCAGCGCGACAAAAGCGTCACCGTAAATCAACAGCGAAGAATCCGTGATTTTGCCGGTCGCCTGATAATAATAACCGGCCACCCGGATCACTCCCAGCAGCACGAACGCCGTCGAACTGATAACCAGTCCGTGTGCGGCAAGAACCGCCGCATTGCCGTGCAAATTGAACCAGGCGGGAAAAACGTCGTGTCCGACAACCGATACGCACATCAGCACAATTCCCAATCCGAAAGCGGTATAATAGCCCATGTTGCCGATAATGTTCTGCCGGCGGTGACGGCCGCCGCCGTAAAGATAGGCGACCAGCGGCTGCACCCCGAGTGCCAGCCCGGTCATCAAAAGCGAACCGAGCGATTCGACCGCGCCGATAAAGGTATAGGCGGCCAGCCCGTCCACCCGTCCGTATTTCAACGCCTGATAATTATGGAAAAACAACATCGCGATAATCGACAACTGGTTGCCGAGCGAAGGGAAGCCGCTTATGACAATGTTTTTCAAATACTTCGGCTTCAGCTTAAACATCTGCAGGTCGAAACGAAGAGCCGTTTTCCGGGTAAAGAAATAGGCCAACCCGGCAACAGCAATCAGCATCTGCGCGGTAACCGTGGCATAGGCCGCGCCGGCCACGCCGCCGCCGAGCGGAAAAATGAAAACATAGTCCATTACGATGTTCAGCAGCAGTCCGCCGACCATCAGCCACATCGACAGCACCGGCCGGCCGTCGTTACGGATTACCGCCAGCACGCCGGTTACCAGCATATAGGCCAGATTGCCGTATATCAAAATCCGCGAATAACGCACGGCGCCGGGCATCAGTTCGTCGGTAGCGCCGAACAGACGGAGTATGTCGGTCAGAAAACAGTTGACGACAGTCATCATCAGCAGGCTGAACAATACCTGCCAGACCAGCATGTTGCCGAGGCTGAGCCGTGCCAGCCGCAGGTTGCCGCTGCCTCTCGACTGGGCGATGATAATTGCCGCACCGGTTCCCAGCATGTCGCCGACCGCACCGAACATCATCACCAGCGGCCAGGTAACGGCCACCGAAGCAAGCCCGAGTTCTCCTGCACTCCAGCCGATAAAAATGGTATCCACGATACTGTAGGAACCGACGATGAGCATGCCGACCATCGACGGCAGCACATAAGAAAGAAAAAGTCTGGCATTTTTATTCATCGACCGCTTCTCCCGCCGCGGCAAATGCCGGTTCCGCCGGCGCGCCGTCGTTACAACATGTCGCCGTTGCCGGCAGCTTCACATCGGTTGCAAACGGACCGAACGCCGTCAGAAACCCCGCAAACACCAAATCAATCCGCGCCGAATTGCCTGCGGATTTTCCTTTGACCGTCATTTTCCGTTCCTTAAAAAAAACTTTTTCCAACCGGTGTTTTTTAATGCGGATTTTTTTAAATTTCAAACGCTTTTTTTACATCCGGAGATCCGCATTTCATTACCCCGCCGTAAAAAAACTTTCATATTCCGCATACGTTTCATAACAAAGAAAACAGCCCTAAAGGCCCCCCAAAGGACAGCCGGACCGACAGTAACCGGCGGCCTCAAAATTCAATCAATGTTCAACAACCGGCCTTATGAATGATTCCGTTCCGAACCGGCATTTTAACAAACACAAAATTTTGATGACAATTTTGCACCGCCAATATATATTCGCCATAAAAGACTAAAAGTAAAGGCAGCCGTCATGAAAAGCATTCTTCTCTTTTTCATTGTTCTTCTGCAAATTTCCGCCGGTCAGGCAGCGGAAACATTGCTGGATTTTTCTTCAGCCGACAATCACGTCGTCACCGTAAACGGCTATCCTCTGTTGCCGATTGAACCACAGCGGAAAGTTTTTGAAGCGGTAACGCTGAACACGCGCGGCTTTAACACAATCGAAGTCGACGGTGTTCAAAAACGGTTCCGCCTGTTTCGCATCAAGCCCGGTGACATTTTAAAATTTTCCGTTAACGGCGAAATTTATCAACTGAATCTGTTTCCTCGAAAACTGCCGGTTCCCGATATCACGGAATATACGGGGGGGGGGTACATAGCAACCTCTTTTTTCAGTCCGAAAGGTGATGCCCAATCGTTTGCAACAATCATGACAACAGACGGAACGATAGAATTTTACCATACAAATCCGATAAAAAATTATGGGATTTCAGACTTCAAGCGGAAAAAGCTTACCGACGGCAGCATCCGCTATACATTTATGCAGCAAACCAAACCCATGCCCCCTTATGCCTGGTGGTACGGAAAGCTGATTGTACTCGACGAAAACTTTCAAAAAATCAACGAGCTTTCACTGATCGCGCCGACGGCAGACGAGGGCTTAATTGAAAATCACGACTCTTTGTTATTGACGGACAACCATTATATACTAACCGGTTACCGACAACGGAAAGAAAGAATAAACGGCAGGGAAAGCTCCGTTGTTACCCTGCTTTTGCAGGAAATAAAAAACAACCGGGTCATCTTTGAATGGAACAGCGGTGACCATCCCGAACTGATCAAAGAATCGCTGACAGCCTGCAATTACAAAAAAGACCTGGATTACGTGCATTTTAACAGCATGATCATCGATCCCTCCGACAACAACCTGATATTGTCTTTCAGACATACTTCCGCAATTTACAAAATAGATCGGAAAACCGGAGAAATCATTTGGCGTTTAGGCGGCAAAAACGACGACTTCGGCCTGACGCCGGAACAACGTTTCAACTTTCAACACACGGCTTCTCTGACCAACGACGGATATCTGATGCTTTATGACAACCACACCGCCGAAATCAACACCGAATGTGCCGGAAATTTTTCCTTTTTGCCCCGAAAAACTTCACGGATTTTAAAATTCAAACTGGATGAAAAAAACAAAAAGATACTGAACTGGCAAGAAATTCCATTGTCCGTATATTCCGAATTTATGGGCAACGTATTTGAAACGGAAGACAAGACATACATTGTCGGCTATGGCAGCAACAAGGGAAAAGCGGCGGAAGAACTGGACAAAGACGGCACCCCTCTTTGGACCTTCAAACTCCCGGATAATCTCTTTACTTACCGGGTTTACAAATACCGCTAACGTTACAAATACGGATTTCTCCAACGACATCAGACAGCAATTTCCGCGCCGGCGCTTTGGCCGGATTTTTGCGCTTGAACATGTCGGCGGTTGTCAAACGGACAACACCGGCTTTTTCCGCAACGGCAAACGGAAAACTCTCATACCTTTTGCCAGACAAACGCCCCTGTTTCCGCCGGCGCGGCAAAAGCTTTCACTTTCCGATTTTCAACTTTTACGCGAAACATTCAGGAAAAGTTTTCGACAACCTCCAAAAGCTCCCGTTCAATACGGGCTTTTTTCAGGTTTCGCCGCAAATCAACGGTTTTAAATTGTACGGCATACCCCAAATCTTCCGACGCCGCGTTCAAACGATGAACCGGCACATCCGGCGCAACATCGCCGTATTGCGGATAAATCAAAATCGCCCTTTTGGCACCATGCAGCATACAGTATGTCATAACCTGAAAAACATCGGCATTCGACACGTCTTTTAACGAATGAAACTCTTTATATTTCGTATCAATCACGATTTTGTTGTTTTTTTCAAAAATATCCACAAAAGTATCGCATTTCTTCCGCCCCGTCCCCGCTTCCGACAACAGTCTTTTTCCCTTTTGCAGCTCAATGTCCAACGTCGGACACTTTCTTTTGAAAACCTCTCCTATAAACTCCTCAAACAAAACATTCATGTCCCAGACCAGCGCAACGTTTTCTATCTTATTCCTCGAAAGGTCGACGGAACACTGATTAACAAACATTTTAGCCAAAGAAAGAGGCTTTTTAAACAAAATCTGGTTGCGCGGCAGCGCAATCCGGTTTGCCTCGGCCGCCGAAACGGGCAACGGCTCAACATCGGCGTAATAATTGACGATCCGCCGCAAAATCCTTTTATTGCCGCTGTTTTCGCTTAACTTGTAAAGACAAACGGCAACATACAAAAAGAGCCTGTTCAACATATTGTTTTCGGAAAACTCGTCATATTGACAATAAAACTTTGCCCTGTTGACGCAGCTTTTTCTTATCTGCTCCGGCAGCATCAGTTTGCCTTTGATAAAATTGACCTCCGTTTCTTCCGTTACATAGTTCCTAAGCGGCTGCTTTTTCAGACAGTCAAACAACGAAGAAGCATATTCATAAATCAGAATTTCGAGAAAAGGGTTTTTGCACGCCGCCAGCCTGGCACCGCTTTCGGTCCTGATGTCCAACCGGCGGGTATACGACAGCATATACACCAGATTTTCCATAATCTCGCGCCTGTCGTCATTGGCGGACAATATCTTCGGCAATATTTCGATTTGGACGTTTCCGCATCTTATGACTCCGACAAAAGATTTTGAAACAATCCCCTGCGGCGTCAGAGACACAACGTTCTGCAGCTTCTTTTTCCTCAAATAGGCCGAAAGCCTTTCCGCCTCGCAGCGGCTCAGGCTATTTTCGCCGGAAACGGAATATTCTTTCAGCCGAAATACCTTCACGCTAAGCCTCCAACGCTTTCAGCGCCTTCAGAAATTCGTCGTCCGCCATGTTTTCAACGTCACAAAACTTACAAAAAACGCTTTCCCCCGCTTCTTCGCGCAATTCCTGATCCCGGATTTCTTCGGAAACGACAAACCCCGGAACCAGCAACACCAGTTTTTTCCAGTCGCCGTAAAAGTACTCGTTCAGCAACGGCAAAACTTCGAATTGAAGCACCTTCCGCAACTCCTTAAGCGTCCGCACGTTCATAAAATAGCTATGGCCGATCTGATGGTCTTCATCCAGCAAAACGGATATTTTGCCGTTGATATTGCGTAAAATGCGCCGCAAATCGACTCCTTCGACATTATCGGCGACAAGACGAACGTCCGGCATTACCGGAACGAAGACGAAACGACGGCGCAAAGCAATGTCAACGCTTGCGATCGACCGGTCCGACGTATTCATTGTTCCGATGATGTAAAGATTTTTGGGAACGGAAAAACGATTGCGGGAATATGGCAGACAAACCGAAAAAGCTTCCCTTTTGTCATCTTCGATCAAGGTTATCAGTTCACCGAAAATTTTAGAAATATTGCCGCGGTTAATCACGTCAATAATCAAAATATACGGCTTGCGGCAAACTTCTTCGCCCGAATGCTCCAAAACGACGGAAACCAGCTTTTTCGTATCAATCACGTTGTAATTTTCCCGGCCTTCGTTCCTGGTTCGGTAAAAACCATAAATGGCCTGCTGAGAAAAATTCCTGTCGTATATTTCCGAAACTTCAATATCCTGCCCCGCATACAGCCACTCCACGCTGCGAAAATGGCAGTAGCGGACTTCGCTGTTCTTGTCATACCTGTATTCGCCGGTAATTCTGCCCACTGCCCGGAACTTCCGGTTGCCGTTGGCAATAATCACGACGTCCCCGATTCTCATTCGATCTTTGAATATTTCAAGAGCGCTTTTGCCCCATTTGTCCTCAATCATCGAAAAATCGTCCGCACAGTTGCAATTTGAAAAATCCTTATCGTTACTGTACCCCAGGGCGACAACGTTATGCCCTATGCAATAGTCGTACAGATTGTCGCCCGGTGCGGCCTTGTCTACCAGCGACATTTTAAATACGCGCGTGCGGGAAAAATCCACGTCGGCGATATTCTTCCCCATATTTGTTTTTCCGGCGCCGCTTGCCTTTCCGGCATTCTCGCAAATTTCCCGGAAAATTCCTTTTTTCCCCTCATATCGAACTTCGTTCGCCTTACCTTCCCAGGAAACGCAGGGTCTGATCCCCTCAACAAACTCCTCATAGGAATATGACTGGTGAAAGGTAACGAATTCTATCTGTCCGGCCTGCTTCAACCGGTTAAATTCGGCCAAAACGTCTTCATAACGCAAATCGGACAAAAATTCTTCATATCTCTTAAGAGCATAACGATAATATGAATTTTCATTTTTCCTAACCTCGTCGCCGTTGATGTAATCACCGGCAAGAATTTCCTCTTCCAGCCTTTTATATTTCTGCAAATCGTAATATCTGAAAATGTTGTCGCTTTTCAAACATTCCGTGTTTATTTTTTCCATATGCTTAACGTATTCGTTCAAAACCTCTTCCGAATATTTTTCCTTCCGGGAGCGCAAATAATCCGAAAACATTTGTTTAAAAGTAACGATTTCCATTGCTTTCAAAACGGCATGATAGGTCTTTCCCGTTCCCGGCGGACCATACAAAATCTGATTCAACGGAACATTCCCCGCTTCGGCAGCATTAAATTCGTCTTTCATTTTCTCGTTTTCTCCATTTGCGTTTACAACGTTTTCTTTTAACAGCATATCCTCAACGACACGGGCAAAAAGGGCGTTGGAAATTCCCGCTTCTCTCGCCATAAGAACAAGTTGCCCCATCCTTGAAAAAACATTTTTTTCCGGAACGACGCCAAACAGTTTTAATATTTTCAACTGCATGTTGTCGGCAAAGAAAGCGGGAAACTCGTCAGGAAAAACCATGTTCAGATATTTCCTCATCCACTGATTAAGAGAAACATCCCCGGCCAAATCTCCCAGTTTCCGATAATCTTCCAATGTCACCAGCGGCTTGCATTGTTCCGCCAAACGGCAATACTTCAACAGGGCGTCCCGGATTTCCGTTCCCCTGAGAACGGCCTCGTCGGGAGAAAGGGGACGAAATCTCCTGCCGTGTCCTTCGGCCCAGGATTTTTCCTTTTCAGAAAAATAAAGCCCGTACTTGGCCGCACTGCCGCCGCCGATTCCCCCTAAAATTTTACATTCTCCGAACTCTAATTCATAACACAGATTTTTACGAAATTGACGCGGATTGAGAAATATCGTGTCTAACAACGCCTCCCCTTTTAGTTCCGCCAATTTCGGAGGAGAATACTCTTTAGCAAATTTTTCATACAGTTCAACGGCTTTTTTCTCAAATTGAGTATAGTCGACATCGGTGTCCGATTTTTGCCTGATTTGTTCGATGATTTCCCGTTTGTCCATCATGTCACCCTATAAGTTGAATTTTTAAAATTCTGGCGCGTTTCTTCCATTTTGGCATCACGCTTCACGCCAAGGCTTGCCTGTAATTCGTCAAAAGCACGGTTAATTTCCTCGGTTGTCCGGCACAATTCAAATATGGAGGCCACCGCACGCTCAAAATCCACGCCGTCGGACAATGTGCCCAAAATTTCGTCGCTGGCACCGAATACATCGTCAAACAATTTAAATTTATATTGCAAAATATCATAAAGGCGCACATCGGCAAGATTCTGTTTGTTGATAAAATTGATGATTACAACATCGCATTTTTGCTTATAACGATGAATACGCCCGATTCTCTGTTCTATTCTTTGCGGATTCCACGGCAAATCGTAATTGACCAGCAGCGAACAAAACTGCAAATTCAGCCCCTCGGCCGCCGCCTCGGTGGCAATCATGATTTCCGCCTTTTCCCTGAAAGCCGCAACCAGAGCTTTTTTCATATCGTTGGCTCGCGAACCGGTCAGCTCCGCCGAGTGATTTTCGACAAAATCGTTGTAAATCCGATTGCAAAGCGGGGAATTGTTCTGACCGTTAAAGGTGATGATTTTATCCTTAAAACCGTGAGCAGAAAGATAATCGAAAAGATAATTCAAAGTCCGGTTGCTTTCCGTAAAAATAATTACCTTGCGCAAACCTCCCTTTTCCCTGATTTTTTCAAATCCCCGGTTGATCGCGCCGACAAGCTTTTCCGTCTTGCCGTCAACTTCGATTTTACCCGCCTTGTCAATCAACGACTGCAAAAATTCCTTTTCGGCTTTAAGGTCAGCATCCGTCGGATAATTCTTAGCATAAGCGTTGCGGCAGCGATCGTCAAAATCCGACAGGGAATCCTGATATTCTTCCAGCAAATCTTCATCAAACACAATAAGATCACCGGTGTTTCCGCCAAGTTTCTCAATACGGCACAGCCTTTCCATCAACTTTTCCAATGTTCCTTTGACCGCCGCGGTGGAAGAACTCATCAATTTGCGTATCATCAGAACAATCAGCGTACGATAACGGGTGGTAACGGCAATTTTTGAAACATCCTGAATATAAGCCGAAACTTCCCGGTAAAGTTCTTCTTCCGCAGGAGTCGGATTAAACGCAACAGTCATTGCCTCGCGATTGGTATATTTAATATACTCCGAAACATCTTTGCGCAAAGTGCGGTGCAAAACGCACTTTAAACGTTCTTTCAGCTCAATATGATGCCGTTCGGAATACAGGTAATTTTCCATAAAAGAATATTCATTGCCCAAAATATGCGGATCAATAATCGTTACCAGCGAAAAAATGTCCATCAGAGAATTTTGAATGGGCGTTGCCGTCAACAAAAGCTTTTTCTTTCCGTTAAAAGCCTCATTAATCCCGTCAGCCGTTTTGGTCTTGCCTTTATAAAAATTACGGAGCTTATGCGCTTCGTCCAAAACGACCAGATCCCAATCATGTTGTTTCATACAATCTTTCAGCTGCACCGCACAATTATACGAACAAACCGTCACGCCTTTAAACAACAGCGGATTTTCCTTTTCCGACTTCAAAGCCTTGCCATAAATCCCGGCCTCAATAACCCGGGTCGGCAAATTAAATTTCTCCTGCATTTCAGCCTGCCATTGCTGGCAAAGACTTGCCGGCGCAACAACCAGAACGGAAGTTCGCCCGCGCGAAAAATATTCGGAAATAACAACGCCGCTTCGATTTGATGCGGATTCATATCAATTTTAGATGTTTCCAATGAACCGGAAATGTTCCCCATATCCGCCTGGTTATTGGAAGCTAAAACTTCCAAAGCCCAATATTTTGCTTTTATTTCTTCTGTCGTTATCATACCAAAACCACAAACTATAAATATAAAAAGTCAGTTTTTTACCTAAAAACTTTTCCTCCGTGCGAACCTGAAAAATACAACTCCGTCTCATTCCGGCAGCGGACGCCAGCACCGTCCTGCGGCTTCCGTCCCGTCCGGCCATTGCATCGGCTTTGTCTTCCGGCTCTTCGGAAAAACGTTGAATAATTCTATATTCCGTTTTACGCCTTCCCCGCAGCTTAACCGCACGACAAAACCGAACCGGCAGTGGTTTTTCCTTTCTCTCCCGGAGAGTATAGCCGAAGATCAAAAATTCGGCAAAACTAATTTTGACGTTTATAATCAATTATACGGATTTGAAGCAGAAAATTAATTCACCTTGCAGTTGAAGCCTGACTGAACAGAAAGACTTTCAGGCATAAAAAAATGAGCCGGAAATCATCAGACTCATAAATCTTACCGGCCGCATGGGCAGGATCGGTTCTTCATTCGCCCTCTCCGTCGCTCCGCACCGCTTATCAGCTTCGCCGATCGTCATACCCGCATCTTGCTGCCGCCTGCCGTAAACCCGCTTCTTTGCGGGTTAAACTCCAGCCGCACAATTCAAAAAAAAGCCGGTCACAAGAACCGGCTTTTCATTAATGGTTGTGCTTTCAACCCATAGTGAGGAAAAATATACAAAACAACGCCTTGATTTTGCATAATATTAAAAAATATCAAACCCTTAGCAAAAATTCGCCACCTCAGCCCTTCAAAATCTTAAATATTCCAAAATCATATATATAAATCCATTATATTTCCTCCAATTAATTTGAAAAAAAACAAGATTTTTGGGAATTTAAATAATATCATTTCCACCTGATAATCAACCATAATACCTAATACAAGCATCCTTTTGTAGGTATTTGTTCATTATGTCTATTAAGGATGAATATTACAGATATTAATGCTGTGTATATTCCTGTTAATGCGACATTTCGATGGTTCATCATTTGTTCTTCAAATAATTTGTCCTGTACTGAAAATGTATTGCCGACAATAAAGGGAGATAAGTGCTTAAAAGAGCACAAAGTTTGATAATTTTCATAGAGTAGATCAATATCTAAGTTTTCTTCAAAAAAACTAATACCTTGATTATGAAATAATTCTTTAAAATGAGGAAAAGCAATCTTGCTTAAATCTTTGATGCTGTTTGCAAAGCTTTTATACCAATTTTTATCATAACTATTGAAATCTGCTGTATTTTTACCTTTTCCATTATAAAATCGTTCACAATTATAATAGTGCATACGTTGTAGAGTTTTTTCTTGCCACTGTGGATTTATAGGTAAACTTTTTAGTTGTTCTATAAAAGCAAATTCATAATAATCCCGACCTTTGGTATCATACAGTTTATCAATGCACAGTAGTTGTATTTGGGCTTCAGTAGCCTGACAGACTAAAGAACAAGCAGTAAATATATGATTGTTTTCCAATAAAGAAAAAGCATCTCGGCAAAGAGCCAAAATTGCACTAGATAAAATTCTCAGAGATAAAAGCGCTGTACTATTAGTTTTCTTAAATTCTATATTTCCCATAATATTAGTTAAGGCCTGTTTAATCAGGGGAACAAAATTTTTTTCAGAGATCATTGTTCAAATTTCCTTTTAAATACTCTAAAAAAGCCTGACAGCCCTCAACGATATCCTGGTAAGTTTCGTCAAAATTCCCGGTGTACCACGGATCTTTAATGTTGCGCGGATGGTCTGTAAAATCCAGCAGACGATAGATTTTGTGTTCGGTATCCGAGCCGACCAATGATTGAATGTCTTCAATATTGCTGTCATCCATTGCCAGAATATAATCAAAATATGCATAATCATGCGGGCGTATACGGCGAGAATAATGCTCTTCAAACGGTATATGCATGGATTTTAGCATTTGGCGTGTTCCATGATGAATACCGGCATGGCACATCTCGTTGTAACTTTCTGTGGCCGCGGAATCTATTTCAAAACTACCTGCCAGCCCTTTTTCCGCGACCATTTGTTTCAACACAAACTCCGCCATCGGCGACCGGCAAATATTTCCAAGACAGACAAATAAAACTTTAATCATTGTACCTTATTTCTGGTCATTTAAAACTTCCCAATGTCCCCCTTTGTCCGGTCCGATACGGCGAATAAGTCCTTTTTCTTTCATCTGGCGCATGTTTTTTTCTACACCGGCAATACTTAAACCGGTTATTTCGGATAATTCTCTGGTGGTAATATAAGGATTATTTGCAATAATCTGCAAAATTTTCTCCTTACTTTTCTCCTTACTTTTCTCCTTACTTTTCTCCTTACTTTTCTCCTTACTTTTTAGGACATCATTTGTTTCGGAGATGGTTTTTATCTGCATTTCGCGATTATCTAACAGATTCTTTTCACCCAGCAACAGATTCCCGAAAAATTTATTTAGATATTCCATTGTATAATAAATATCTTGATTCAGATTTTGATAATTTGCCCGTACCAAGGCATTACGAAAATACTTGGAATTTTGTTCAAAAAGATCGTTATTGGTTACAAATCCCAAAGTATAAAGATATTTAATGATGAAAACCGCGGTTGCACGGGTGTTTCCTTCGCCGAAGGGATGAATTTGCCATATTCCAGACGTAAATTTAGCCAGTCGTTCCACTTTTTCACGCTTAGACAGCCCTTTATAATTAAACTTTTTTTCCTGCTCAAAATCATAATCAAGCGTTTCCATAATACTGTCAGCCCGACCATAAATAACCGTATCACCGTTTAATATCGGCTCTTTTTTGGTAATATCATATGTGCGGATTTTGCCGGCAATTTCATCGTCAAATATTCCGCTAAATAACGCCTTATGAATAGAAATTAATTCAGCGGGACTGAAAGAAAAAGTATGTGTGCTTAAAAGTTTTGCAATTCGGGCAGAAACCTCATCCGCTTCTTTTTCATTATGCTCCTTGAGGGTTTTAGCCGGATTTTTTTTGTAATACTGACTGACCTGCTCGCCGGCCTCATCAATAGAGATCTTTCCTTCAATATTATCCTTTGCAACTTCAATCAGATATTTGGACGGGATCAGATTATCAACCTGCTGTAAACCAATGGCAATACCCCAGTTTTCAGCCTTTTGTAATTTTTCCGGTTCCCCCTGCTTTTTATACTCTTCAAAATGTTCCATAATACCTCCGGCAATAACTGGCTAAGTATAACCAAACAGACGGTAAAAATCAAGTTAACGATTATTATTGCGAATTTATATTTTAGTCAAAACGCATGCAGATCAATAAATGGGTTAAAAAAAGATAAACTCCTCCAAGAGTGAAGACAAGGAGGAGCTTAACTTTAATCAAAGGAGAATTACGGAACTCTTACCAGGTCTCCTTCATCAACGTGAAAAATTTTGTTGTTTTCAGGATTGTTGCATTCTGAACAGATAGGAACAATGTATAGCCCCGGTACTCGGTACCATTTACCATCACTACGCTGTTCAACTTTTTGAACGTGTCCGCCGCATAAATTTCTAGTGGATCTACCGCAATTTCTACAATATGTCGCTAACTTTCCTGTCTTTTTCTCCCAAAAATCAAGCCAACAATCATATTCGTTTGGACATTTTTTATCGGATGTCCCAACCGCATTTACGACATATATCATCGTATTTTCTCCAATTTAAGAGAGTGGTATCTCGGTCAAATACCACAAAAGTTATAGTTGACTTCTCTTAAAAAGGTGTTATAGAATATCGCTTGTCTAGAGGTCATTCTATTGACCGAACCTTTTAAGAGGAGCCGTTCCAATTGGAACGACTCCTTTATATTATTTAAAATCATATAAGTCAAGTGTTAATTTTTACACCAGAATACAATTTTGGTATTAAAATACTAAAAAAAGATATTGACATTTGGTTGTTGCTAAGGTATATACGCATATAATATACATTAGGAGTGCCACTTCATGAGAGATACTCAATCATTTGAGAAAGTTGTTCAAATTGTTGATTGCCTGAAAGGACTTGTGCATCACGCACAAGAAGACGCTGCAATATATATTGTAAAAGAGCTGCAAAAAATATTTCATACTCTTTCAATTCATGAGGATAAATTGTGGAGAGAATGTGAGAAGTTATCCTATCAATTAGATATATCTGTCCCTTTCGTAAATAAACAAGCCTTGTTATCAGCTTTCAATTTTATAACGGATGATATTGATTATGAGATATTGTTAGCGTTAGAAAATAGATACATCTCTAAAACTCCAAACACTTCATCTTTATTAAAAACATTTTGTGACCTTATTATGCAAACAATAAAAAATCCTGGCAACACAATGTTAATTGCAGAAGGAAAGAAATTTGCGCCTTATTTAACATCAATCACCAAGAATAATGAAAATTGCCAATACACAATAACAGCCACTAAAAAATTTGAATATATTCTACTTACCGAAATATTTAAAAATCAAGAAAATGTTAAAATAATTCAAAGGCAAATATATGAAACTGATTTTAGTAATGAAAAATATGATACCATTTTAAGTATTCCTAATTTTGGTACAAGTCCATCTTTCAATAGAAATAATCAATTCATGTGCAAAGAATATGAGCTGATTGCTACTGAAAACCTATTATTACACCTTTCTTCCATTGGAAGATTAGTTATTTTATTACCTGCTCGCATTACTTTTGCCGCCGGTCGAGTTGGATATTTTAGGCGTTTCATCCATAGATCGTATTCATTAGATGAAATGACAGAATTACCTGTTGGGATTTTGTCCAATATTGGAATAAAAACTTTTTTATTTACTATTTCAGCTAAAGGGAGCGAAGACACCTCAATAAAACGCTATATTTTTGAAAATGATAATCCGGTTAACCGTCGTTTGGGAAGTTTATCGCTTAAATTGCAGGATGAAACATTTATTATGCCTGAAGAGCTTGATGCTTTGGGTGATTGGAATATAGATAAAATTTTTGCTTCGCAAGATGATGATTGGACACGATATCAAAGTTCATCTGCACGAAAGGTGCCGTTAAAAGATGTTGCAGAAATTTTTAGAGGCAAAGCAATTACGGAGAAAAATCCCACTGGCTCTATAGGGATTGTGAATATATCCAATATTTTAGAGTACGATGTAGATTACAATAATCTTGAACATTTGGATGAACAAGAACGTCGCATAGCAAATTATATTCTCAAAACAGATGATCTCCTCCTACCGGCAAGAGGCACTTCTATTCGAACCGCTGTGTTTAAAGAACAGACATATCCTTGTATTGCCTCATCAAATTTAATCGTTATCAGGCCAAAACCGGGGGTGTTATCAGGAACGTACCTTAAACTATTTTTGGATAGTACTATTGGCAAAAAGCTTATTAAATCAACCCAACAAGGTACAGCCGTTATGAACATTAGTTATCGTGATTTTAAATATATTGAAATTCCATACCTTCCTTATGCAAAACAAGTTGAAATAGCAAAAGAATACCAAGAAGGTCTTGCAAAATATCAAAAGACGATATTTTCGGCTCAAGAAAGATGGCAAAATACTATCAAAGAGTTAGAACAAAATATATAGGGCTACAACATGAGTAAATTAGCAGACGAAACTACCAGTCAGAAATTATATTCCCACCTCTTTGAAGCGTGCAATATTTTACGTGGCCCGATTAATCAAGATGAATATAAGAGTTATGTTACGCCACTTTTGTTCTTTAAGCGTATCTCTGATGTCTATGATGAAGAAACACAAGAAGCACTGGAGACATCAGATGGAGATGAAGAATTTGCCTCGTTTTCTGAAAACCACCGCTTTATCATTCCTGAAAATTGTCATTGGAATGATGTTCGTGAAAAGACACAAAATATTGGTGCGGCAATTATTAATGCCATGACAAGTATAGAACGAGCTAATCCTGATACGCTTTCTGGTGTATTTAGCAGCTTTGATGATGCCAATTGGGCAGATAAGAACAAACTCTCAGATGAGAGGCTAAAGGATTTGGTCGAACATATGTCAAAAATAAAAGTAGGTAATAAAGATTATTCCGATGATGTTATGGGGGATAGTTACGAATACCTTATTAAAAAGTTTGCCGACTTATCAAAGAAAAATGCCGGAGAGTTCTACACTCCTCGTTCTATTGTAAAACTTTTGATAAAATTTTTGGATCCTAAAGATGGTGATACCGTTTATGATGGTGCTATGGGAACCGGCGGTATGCTTATTGAAGCTATCAGACATATGAAAACGATGCAGAGTTCATATGGCAAAATTTATGGGCAAGAAAAAAATTTAGCTACGTCTGCTATTGGCCGAATGAATTTGTTTTTACACGGAGCAAGAGATTTTAAGGTAATTCAGGGTGATACTCTGAGAGCACCGGGTTTTTTGTATCGTGGAAGTCTCAAAACATTTAATTGTGTTATAGCCAATCCTCCATTTTCATTAAAAAATTGGGGCGCTGCAGCCTTTGCCTCAGATGCCTTTGGTCGTAATATCTGGGGGTGTCCGAGTGATTCTTGTGCTGATTTTGCCTGGTTACAACATATGGTCAAGTCCATGGATCCGCAAAATGGGCGCTGTGCCATTATTTTGCCGCAAGGTGTCTTATTTCATAGTGGTAAAGATGCTGAAATGCGGCAAAAAATGATTGAAACGGATAAATTGGAAGTGATTGTTACTTTTGTAAGCGGGGTGTTTTATAGTACAGGTGTCTCTGCTTGTGCTTTAATTTTGAATAATAATAAACCAGAAGCACATAAAGGTAAGATTTGTTTGATAGATGCATCAAATATATATACCCCCAAAAGAGCACAAAACATTATGACCGAAGATGATATTAATGAGGTTTATCAGTTATATCAAAATTATGAAGATGTTATTGAAAAATGCAAGATTGTTACCTTAGATGCCATTAAACAAAAAGACTATACTCTTGCGGTAAACTCATATATTGAAAAGGAACCTCAAGAGCAAATAGACCCGCAAAAGGTTAAACAAGAATTTTTAGAGGCTGTCAAAAATGTAAAAATTGCTGAAGACAAATTTAAGCAGCTTTTAATTAAAGGAGAATATATTCATGAGTAGAATTAGTCAGGAGGAGTTGGAGCGTTATTTGTGGTCTTCGGCTGTGCTGCTCAGGACACATATTGATGCGGGGGCTTATAAACAATATATCTTTCCGTTGTTATTTTTCAAACGGATATGCGATGTCTATGATGAAGAATGTGCTCAAATCTTAAAAGAGTATGATGGCGATACCGAAGCTCTTAACTTTGAAGAAAATCATCGGTTTATTGTCCCTCAAGGCGCTCATTGGCAAGATGTTCGCTCTGTTTCTGAAAATGTTGGTGTTGCCATTGTTAAAGCCTTGCGTGCAATTGAAAAAGCCAATATTGATAAATTGCAAGGTGTTTTTGGTAATGCGGCATGGACTAATAAAAAGAGATTGTCCGATGAACTGCTCAAAGATTTAATCGAGCATTTTAGTAGTAAAACTTTGTCAATTGCCAATTGTCCGGAAGATGAACTTGGGCAAGGTTATGAATATTTAATCAAACAATTTGCCGACGATAGTGGTCATACGGCACAAGAATTTTATACTAACCGCACGGTTGTTCATTTAATGACAGAAATTTTGAAACCGCAATCTGGAGAATCTGTTTATGATCCGACTTGTGGCAGTGCTGGCATGTTGATTTCTTGTATTGCATATTTACAGCACAAGCAACAAGAGTGGCGCAATGTTAAAATATTTGGGCAAGAAATCACTCAGCTAACAGCGGCTATTGCCAAAATGAATCTGTTTTTGCATGGAATAAAAGATTTTAACATTATCAATGATGATACTTTAAAAAATCCCGGTTTTGTTGAAAAAGGAAAGTTAAAAACCTTTGATTTGGTTCTGGCTAATCCGCCATATTCCATAAAGCAATGGGACAGAGCTGCGTTTGAATCCGATAAATGGGGACGCAATATATTGGGAACCCCACCGCAAGGTCGTGCCGATTATGCTTTTTTCCAACATATTATTAAAAGTATGGATGAAAAGAACGGTCGTTGTGCAATTTTGTTTCCTCATGGTGTTTTGTTTCGCCAAGAAGAAAAAGACCTACGCGAAAAATTAGTGAAGATGGATATTCTGGATTGCGTTATTGGTTTGGCACCTAATTTATTTTATAATTCTCCGATGGAGGCTTGCATCGTTATTTGTCGTATGCGCAAAGAACCGCAAAAAGCCGGAAAAGTTTTGTTTATCAACGCCATTAATGAGGTGACACGCAAGAATGCACAAAGCTTTTTGGAAGAAAGTCATATTAATAAGATAGCCTCTGCCTATGAAAATTATCAAGATATTGACGGTTTTGCTAAAGTGGCAACCATTAAAGATATTGCGGATAATAATTACTCATTGAGTATTCCTCTATATGCACGAGAGACAAGCAATAGTGCTGTTGCGGCGGAGACAAGTTTTGTAGAAATGTGTGATTTATGGAAAAAAACATCTGAAGAAATGAGACTTGATTATCAAGAGTTAGAAAATATGCTGGGAGCGGAGGCATAATATGGTTAAAGTTTTATTAGAAAATGTTGCTCAAGAGCGAAGAGAAAATATAAAAACCTCTAAAGACAATTTCCCAGTTGTTGGATTAGAACATATTACTCCGATGCAAATACAACTAACAGATTGGAGTACAGATAAAGATAATACCTTTACTAAGGTATTTAAAAAAGGAGATATTTTATTTGGGCGGCGCCGTGCATATTTAAAAAAGGCCGCTTTTGCACCATTTGATGGAATATGTTCTGGTGATATTACAGTTATTTCTCCGATTGCAGAAAAAATTGAGCCAACATTATTACCCTTTATCATTCAAAATGATGACTTTTTTGATTTTGCGGTAGAAAAATCTGCAGGTTCTCTTTCTCCTCGCGTAAAATGGGAACATCTTAAAACTTATTCTTTTGAGCTACCTGCTATGGATAAGCAGAGAGAGTTAGCGCAGATTTTATGGGCTGCCGAAGAAACCAAGCAGTCTTATAAATCCCTTTTGCAAAAAACAGATGACTTAGTCAAAGCCAAATTTGAGGAAATGTTTGGAGATATTAATTTATCAAGGGAAACAGAAGGCAAACGTTTAGCTGAAATAGTTGCGATTAGAGATGATTTAAGAAAACCCTTAAATGATGCGGAAAGAGCAGATATGAAGTCTGGGATATTATATCCTTATTATGGAGCTATAGGTTGTGTTGATTATATCAATGATTATAGAATAGATTGCAAGGCAATTTGCATAGCTGAAGATTGTGGTAAATATATGGCTGGAGATGATAGTTCATATATTATAAGTGGAAAAGCATGGGTAAATAATCATGCTCATATTTTAATCCCGGATGAGCGTATATGTTTAATCGATTTTTTGAATTTTTACTTTAAAATAATGGATTTAACAAAGTTTATATCAGGTTCTACTCGTGAAAAATTGACAAGAAAAGTTTTAGAAGACTTGCCTATATATTTGCCCAATATAGCACAACAACTCAAATTTGTTGAATTTTCTAAACAAGCAGAACTATCCAAGCAGAAATTACAAAAATCTTTGGAACAGTTGAATGCAACCACCAAAGCCCTCATTAATGAGAACTTAAAATAAGGAGAAGCCAAATGTTTAATGAAGATAATACAATAGAACAAATGTTGCTCAACTCCTTGCAGCAAAATGGTTGGAAATATATAGAAGCTGAGAATTTACCTCGTCAGCATAATGATGTTATGGTTGAACCAATGGTAAAAGAGGCTCTTATCCGTCTAAATCCGGTTATTGCAGAAGAACCATCCAGAGCAGATGAGGTGATTTATAAGCTGCGTTCTCTTATCCTTTCCACACAGGCACTCGATTTGGTTACCAGAAACGAAAGCTTCAAAAAACTTATTTTTGAAGAGAATTCTTTCCCTTTTGGCAAAGACGGACGTATGGTTCCCATTCGTTTTTTTGGCACAATGACACCTGAAGATTTGGCTCTCAATGAATATGTTGTTACCAATCAGTGGGTTTACCCAACGGTTGAAAGCGGAAAAAGACTGGACATTGTTTTGTTAATCAATGGTTTTCCGGTTGTTATCGGAGAACTCAAAACGCCAGTTCGAGATGCTATTAGTTGGTTGGACGCCGCCGGCGATATTGCTGCTTATGAAAAAAGTATTCCACAAATGTTTGTTTCTAATATTTTTAACTTTGCCACAGAGGGAAAATGTTTTCGTTATGGCTCGGTTAAAATGCCTATCGGCCTTTGGGGACCCTGGCATACACCATTTCATAAAACAGAAGGTTCTTTGATCGATGTCAAAATGAGTGTAGAAGATATGATTACACCAGCCAAGGTTGTGGACATCTTTCAATTTTTTACAATTTTTGCCACAGATAAAAAATATCAAAAATATAAAATTATTTGTCGCTATCAACAATATGAAGGAGCCAATTTATTGGTGGATCGTGTTAAGGCTGGATATCCCAAACAAGGACTTATTTGGCATTTTCAGGGGTCGGGAAAATCTTTGTTGATGGTTTTTGCGGCTCAAAAATTAAGAATGATTCCAGAATTAAAGAATCCAACGGTGGTTATTGTTGATGACCGCATTGATTTAGAAACTCAAATTACGGCAACCTTTAATGCTTCAGATATTCCGAATCTGGTTAGCTTATCTACCAAAGAAGAGCTTATTAACTTTTTTAAGCAAGATACACGCAAAATTGCCATTACGACGATTTTTCGTTTTGGGGATGTGGATGGGGTATTAAATGAACGGGATAATATCATTGTTATGGTTGATGAAGCCCACCGGACCCAAGAAGGAAATTTGGGCGAGAAAATGCACGCCGCTCTGCCTAACGCATATTTCTTTGGTTTAACTGTAACACCAATTAACCGTGTTGATAAAAACACATTTCATACTTTTGGTACAGCAGAAGATAAAAGTGGTTATATGAGCAAATATTCTTTTTCGGACTCTATCCGGGATGGTGCAACTTTGCCGTTAAATTTTGAACCGGTACCAGTTGATTTACATGTAGATCGTAACAAACTAGATAAAGAATTTGATGCTTTGACTGAGAATCTGTCCGAAGAGGATCGTGCAGAATTGTCTAAACGCGTTAACATGAAAGCAATTATGTATGATAAAAAACGTATCAGAAAGGTTTGCGAACATATTGCCAATCATTTCAAAACAAAAATTGCACCTAATGGCTACAAAGGTCAGGTTGTTTGTTATGATCGGGAGTGCTGTTTATTATATAAAAAAGAATTAGATGATCTTTTAGGAGAAGAAACTTCCACCATTGTTATGGATACAAATAATGACAAAGAAGATCGTTATAAGGCTTATCGGCGAGACCGAGATGCAGAAGGAAAAGTCTTAGATCGGTTTAGAGATCCTAAAGATCCTCTTAAATTGGTGATTGTAACCTCTAAATTGCTGACGGGTTTTGATGCACCTATTTTACAAGTTATGTATTTAGATAAACCTATGAAAGACCATAATTTATTACAAGCGATTTGTCGCACCAATCGCGTATATAATGACGGTAAAACACATGGATTAATTGTTGATTATGTTGGTATTTTTGATGATGTCGCTCGTGCGCTTGATTTTGATGAAAATAGTATGCGCCGCGTTATTACCAATATTGAAGAAGTTAAAACACAATTTCCTGCCTTAATGCGTAAATGTTTAAGTTATTTTATGGGAATAGATCGTACGGTTGATGGTTGGGAAGGTTTGATGGCGGCACAAGATTGTATTCCAACTAATAAAGATAAAGATGCCTTTGCTGCAGATTATAGAGTGTTAAACCGCTTATGGAATGCATTATCACCCGATAATTTTTTAACACCATATAAAATGGATTATTTGTGGCTGAGCAAAGTATATGAATCTGTCAAACCAACAGATAATCGCGGTAGTTTAATTTGGGCAGCTTTAGGTTCCAAAACCATGGAATTAGTTCATCAAAATTTAGAAGTTGGAGAGATTCACGACGATATTGATATTTTACATATGGATGCCGAGCTAATTGATGAATTTATTGAAAAACAAAAAGATATTAAAAAGACGACCAAAAAAGTTGAGATAGATTTGGTTGCCAAAATACGGAAACACAGCAATGATCCCAAATTTATTCAATTAGGTGAGAAGCTTGAAAGTTTGCGAGAAAAACATGAAAAAGGTTTGGTAACAAGTATTGAATTTTTAAAACTTCTGTTAGAATTAGCTCGTGAAGCGGCTCAAGCCGAAAAAGAAGTCGTTCCAAAAGAGGAAATCGACAAAGGTAAAGCTGCATTAACAGAATTGTTCAATGGAGTTAAAAATACGCAAACACCCGTAATTGTGGAGCGAATAGTTAATGATATTGATGATATTGTTAAAGTTGTTCGTTTTCCAGATTGGCAAGACACAACTGCGGGCACTCAAGAAATTAAAAAGGCACTTCGAAGTATCATCTGGATAAAATATAAAATCAAGGATAAAGATGTCTTTGACAAGGCATATAAATACATCGAGCAGTATTACTAGAGATTTTAATGGACTCGAACTATGGAGAGTAAAAAAACATTCAAAATTCTAAGTATTGATGGAGGCGGTATCAGAGGTGTTTATTCTGTACATATATTAAAACGGATTGAAGAAGAATTTAAAATAAGGTTACATGACTATTTTGATTTGATTGCAGGGACGAGTACGGGATCAATTATTGCCGCGGCGATAGCGTGCGATATTTCTCTTGATGATGTAGAAAAATTATATACTGAAAAAGGATCACTTATTTTTACAAAACGAAAAAATATAGGTATTTCTTGCAAGGGATTATTTAGTTCTATCTATGATAGCAAAGAATTGAAAAAAATTCTTAATGACAAATTTCAGAATAAAAAATTAAAAGATGTAGATAAGAGACTGATTATTCCAAGTACAGATATATTTAATGGTAAAGTTTTTATCGCCAAATCTAAATATCATTGTGATTTTGTTCGAGATAATAACATAAATGTCGCTGATGCTGTTTTAGGCTCTTGTTCCGCTCCAGTATTTTTTGAGCCTCACCATACAAATAATTATTTGTTGGCAGATGGTGGTCTATGGGCAAATAATCCATCCCTCGTTGCTGTTATTGATGCCATTAGAAGATGCAGTAAAAATTTATCAGAGATAAAAGTTTTATCAATTGGTACTGGGCTATATAAACCTGAATTTAACAAAGCAAAAAAATGGGGAATATTGAATGGGTGGAATGCAAAAAATTTAATTAATTTTATATTTGCGCTCCAGTCACAATCTGCAGATAATTATGTATCGCTTTTGTTATCAAAAGAACAAATAAAAAGAATTAATTATGAAAGTGATATTCCTCAAACTTTAGATGATTGCACTCAAATTGATAAATTAATATCAAAAGCTGATGATTATTTTACGCATAATGCTAAAGAATTACGAAATTTTATGGAACTAAAGGAATAAAATAATGACGAACTTAGATGAATTACATAAAGAAAGAATCAACATCACTCCAGAAATGGAGAAAAAAGCGGAAAATATATACAAAGAAACAGCTGAATATTTATCGAAAAATCTAGAAGCATATTCACCTGATATTTTCCCTCAAGGGTCCTTTAAATTAAAAACAATTATCCGTCCTGTAGAAGATAAGGATGAATTTGATTTGGATTTTGTTTGCCTGCTTGATATAGCTAAATCCAATATTAACCAAGAGGAACTATATACTTTATTAGGTAACACTTTGCGTCAAAAATATGAGGCGATACTTAAACCTAAGAAACGCTGTTGGCGACTAAATTATGATAATTTTCATGTTGATATTCTACCAGCAATCCCCGATCCAGACTTTATTAATGAACAAACCCCGTTATTATT